>LXNI01001743.1_pt1 | contig 17436 bp, 20 predicted proteins | sample 809091 | NCBI WGS metagenome assembly LXNI01 (sample SAMN04870527, study PRJNA318959) | sponge metagenome | biome: 01000161; feature: marine sponge reef; material: water | host: Sarcotragus foetidus | place: Greece: Milos, Mediterranean Sea | collected 2013-05-29 | depth 5-7 m | reverse complement strand
CTTGCCGCCGAAGCTGGCTGGCTGGTAGCCCTCGGCACCAGCGGTCAGCGACAGCACCGCCCAGTAGAAGCTGTCGAAGATGCTGGCGTACAGCGTGCCGGGTTGATCGTGTTCGAGCTCGTAGATGCCCACCGATGCGATGAACATCAGAATCCCCGAGGCCGACAAGTACACCAGCAGCTCATCGGCGATGTCGCGGAACGCCGCACGGAAGCGGTCAATGGCCTCGCTGCCGCGCACCAGCTTGACGACGCGGAATACACGCAGCAGGCGCAACAGGCGCAGCGACGTGCCTGCGGGGACGTTCGCGAAGCCGCCGAGCACAGCCAGCAAGTCCACGATGCCGTAGAAGGAGAAGACATACCGCCACGCCGACGGCGCAAGCACGATGCGCATCACGTACTCGACGCCGAACAGCACCCAGATGACGAGTTCCAGCGTCCACAGCCACCCCGGCAGACCGCCATCGGCCGCGGCGTAGTGCGTGTCGGCCACCAAAGTGGCCATGGACAGCACGATGACCGCCGTGATGAACACGTTGACGCGGCGGCCGAGCCGGGTATCCAAATCGAAGATCTGACGCACGCATCGCTCCTGTCGCTGACCTGGTGGGGGGCGAGTCTGCCGACTCCGCCACACGCCCGCAGGGCGCAGATGGGAGCGGAGACGATGCGGGCGGCGGATTGGATTTCGTGCGGTCCGGTGCGGAGCGTGATGACGGCGGCGAAGACCCGCAGCGCCCACCGTCGGTGATGTTTGTAGATCCCGAAAATCGCTGCGACTTCGAGAAGGCTTGCCGTAGGGTTGCGCGCAGACCTGTATCTCGCCAGGCACAGGCAGATTCGAGCGAGTCATGCGATCGATCACGCTGCGCAACTATCGCTGCTTCGGTGACGAGCCTCAGCAGGCTCGACTTGCTCCTCTGACGCTGCTCGTCGGCGAGAACAGCAGCGGCAAGACCTCGCTGATGGCAATGGTGCGTGCGATGTGGGATGTCGCCTACGGCGAGCGCGTGCCCAACTTCAAAGAAGATCCGTACGACTTGGGGAGCTTCGACGAGATCGCCCACCATCGCAGCACGCGTGGCGGCCGTGCGACGGCTTTTGAATCGCGATTTGAGGTCGACAGGCCACGACGGCGTCCCAATGGCCGTCCCACTGCTCCGCTCCGCTTCACGGCCGAGTTCGCCGAACAATGGTCAGCGCCAGTGCCCGTCCGACGCCGAGTTGAGTGCTCGGACTCGTGGTTTCAACATGAGGTGATCGACGCCGACACAGAGCGGCTGGAACTGGGCAGCACCTCAGGACGGTGGATCTGTACTGCGGCTGCAACCCCTTCACGAGAGCGCGCAACGGCCTCCTCAGATTCGCTCGTTTCGCTGGACAGGCAATTGTTCGGACTCCGATTTGCCGCGCGTGAAGGGCGATCGAGTCGTTGGAAGGTTCAGGCGCTCGACAATTCGCCAGAACTGACTGAGAAAATACTGATTGACCTCGAAGCCGCCTTGACGCTTCAGAACCGCATCAAGCAGGCGGTGCGAGACCTTCGCAGACATCGACCGTTTGCAAGTGCACCTGTTCGATCGCAACCGAATCGCACGTACGATCCATCGCTCGTTGCCGCGGATGCCGTTGGCGATTATGTCCCGACTTACCTCGCCCAGCTTGCGTTGCGCGCCCCCGAAGCATGGTCCGAGCTGAAGGAACGCATCGAGTCATTCGGGCGATCGGCCGAGATATTCGACGAGTTGAGGATCCGCCGACACGGCACAGCCGGTTCGGATTCGTTTCAAGTCCAAGTGAGGAAGTTCGGCAGCCGCCGCGCAAGGGGTCCCTACAGGAACCTCGTTGACGTCGGCTACGGCGTCAGTCAGGTGCTGCCCGTGATCACGGAACTGCTCCGGGACGACGGTCCCCGCACGCTTCTCCTACAGCAACCGGAGGTACACCTGCACCCTTCTGCCCAGGCGGCACTCGGCGGACTCCTGTGCCAACTTGCTGCTACTCGCTCGAAGCAGCCGAGACGACAGATCATCGTCGAAACACACAGTGACTTCATCATCGATCGTGTCCGTATGGCAGTTCGAGACGAGCTGGCTGGCCTTTCGCCTGAGGAAGTCTCGATCGTCTTCTTTGAGCGCTGCGGTCTCGATGTGCGGCTGCATTCGATCTCTGTCGATCGGTTGGGCAATATCGAAGGCGCTCCCGCGGGCTACCGCCAGTTCTTTATGGACGAACTCCAGCGTTCGCTCGGTGGCTGAGCGGTGTGCGCCATCGTGGATGCCAATGTCGTCAGCGAACTCTGGGAGTCTGGCGGAACTGCAGCAGGACAAGCGTTCCGCAAGGCGGTCGAACAGGGCCGAGTTCCGCTTGTATTGGGCGGAACGCTCAGCGACGAGTTGAGCGGGGCCGGCGAATCGATGCGCCGCTGGCTCGCTGAGCTTCAACTCGCCGGACGGCTGGTGCAAGTGGACGGCGAGCAGGTCGCGCGCCGAACCAGCGAGCTGAACCAAGTCAACGTCGACGGTACGGCTCAATGCAGTTCAGACGATGAGCATGTCATTGCTCTCGCGCTGGTCTCGGGTGCCCGCCTTCTCTACACGAACGATGCAGCACTGACAGACGACTTCAAGGACAAGACCTTGGTCGACGCGCCCCGGGGACGGGTCTACACGACGCGGGCGTCGGGGGACCTCCGCGGCGGCCACCGTGCGCTGCTGCGTCGAACCGATCTGTGCAGCCGCGGGGCCGCCTCGTAGCGGGCCGCCACATTCGACTGATCGGTTCACATCGATGTCCATCGGGCTCCGCAGGGCGGTGTGTTGTCGAGCCGTTGTGTGCGGACATGGCCGCGATAATGGAGGCAGCGATGCGGGAAGGTCAGAGTCGGTTCGGCGCGTCTGCCGCCGTAGGCAGCCGCAACTGAGGAGACATCATGGGATTCACCTACACCGACGTCACGGTCTGCAGCCCCGCCGAGCCTGAGCGCGCTTGGGAGGGACGTTTTCTTGTAGACACCGGGTCCACCGACACGCTGGTGCCACGAGACCGTCTGGAGGACCTGGGCTTGCGGCCCTACGGGAGCGCTACCTACGAACTCGCCGACGGCAGCAGCCAGATCGCCGAGTTCACCGGGGCGCGGCTCGAGTTCATGGACTCGGATGCCTTCGTGGGGGTGGTATACGGACCGCCGGGCTGCGAGCCGCTGCTGGGCGTGCTGGCGCTTGAGTCGGCCCGTTTCGAGGTGGATCCCGTCAGCCAAGAGATCAGACGCGTCAAGCGGCTTCGCCTCTGAGCAGTCCGGTACTTCGTCGCTGCATCTGCAAACTGCACGTCGCTGCCCCGAGTGCCGCCGACGGTAGGGCTGGATTCATGGCCGCGGGCGGGCGGTGGCTACTGTGGCGCCGTTGTCGGCGACTGCCGCCGGCGGGCTGGTAAACGGCGCACCCATAGCGAGCGAGGAAACCATGGAACTTGGCGAGGCAGCACTGACGTCGATGACGACGAGGTACTTCACGAAGGACCCCGTCTCTGACGAGACACTGGAGCAGGCGTTCGACTACGCGCGTCACGCACCCCAGGGCGGCAACCGACAGCCGGTGCGCTTCATCGTCGTGCGTGACGACGAGAAAAAGCGGCAGCTGCAGGAGTGGTACCTGGAGCCGTGGAAGGCCTACCTCGGCATGGCCCGCAGCGGCGACATCGAGATCGTCGGAGAGAAGGCGAAGCGCCTGCTCGACAGCGCTGACTACTTCGCCGAGCATTTCGCCGAGGTGCCGGTGATCGTGGTCGCGTGCGGCTACATCGACGGCGTCCATCCCACAGACACCGAGCTTGGACGCCTCAGCGTCGTGGGCGGCGGCTCGATCTACCCGGCCGTGCAGAACTTCCTGCTCGGCTGCCGCGAAGCCGGCCTCGGCACCGCGCTGACCACGCTGCTGTGCATGTACGAACCGCAGGTCGCCGAGATGCTGGACATCCCCGAGGGCGTGGCCACTGCGGCCCACATCGCCGTCGGCTACCGGTCCACGCCGTTCCCGCGCAAGCTCGACCGGCTGCCGCTGTCGGAGCTCGTCTTCGACGAAGCCTGGGGCAACTCGACCTACTAGCCGCCTGCGCGCACTCCTGATGCCGTCGCCGCGGGTCCGAAGAGCATCCCGGCGACCGTGTTTCTTTTCGAGGTCGTGCCATGACTGAACCGGACGAGCCGGCGGCCGATCTTGCCGACGCGCCTGCTGGATTGCGGTCGGAGGCCGAGACGCTGCGGGCGGCGGGCCTCGCCGCCGACGAGGCGTTGCTCGTGGCGGCACGGCGGTTGGCCGCGAATGACCCCGAAGTGAGGGCGTTCGCTCGGGAGCGCTTCGCCGGAATCTGGGACGAGCCAGAGCCCGAGGCTGCACCTGGTGCCGAGGAGCGCGGCACCGGGCAACGCGGCTTCTGGGTCATGGCTGCGTTCGCCGTGGCAGGGGCGGTGGCAATTCGTCTGCCCGAGGCGTTCGGCTTCGCAGTGGCCGATTCGCAGGACGCAGGCTTCTACGTACGCAACTACAGCCTGCTCGTCTTGTCACCCCTGGCGGGCTGGTTCGTGTGGCTGAAGCGGCCGCCGAATTGGGTGATAGTCGTGATCGGCGGGGTCGTCGCAGTCTCAGCGACAGCCATCAACGCCTATCCGTTCGACGACGACAGCTCGAGCTTCGTGCTGGCGGTGCTCCACCTGCCAGTGCTGCTGTGGCTGGTCATCGGCCTCGCTCGAGCCGGGGAACGTTGGCGGCTGCCAGGCCAGCGCATGGACTACGTGCGCTTCACCGGCGAATGGATCGTCTACGGCGTACTGATCGCGCTGGCGGGTGCGGTGTTCAGCGCTCTGACAGTCGGGACCTTTGTCGCTCTGGACATTGATACGAGATGGATGACGGAGTGGGTGATGGTCGGCGGTTCGGCCGGCGCCGTTGTCGTCACCGCCTGGCTCGTGGAGTTCTGGGCCGGCGCCGTCTCGAAGTTCGCCTCGATGCTGGCGTACATCTTCACGCCGCTCTTCGCAGCGATGCTGGTGGTGTTCCTCGTGGCCGTGCCGGCGACAGGTCGCAGCATCGAGGGCGATCGCGAGGCGCTCATCCTGTTCAACGTGCTGCTGGGCTTCGTTGTCGGCCTGCTGCTGTTCTGGGGCGCTGCGAGGCGGCCGGGCGACCGGCCGGGTTTCTTCGACGGCGCCTCGACCGTGCTGGCGAGCGCAGGCTTGCTCACCGGCGTCCTGACCCTGGTGGCCGTCATCGGACGCATCGCGGACTTCGGCTGGAGCCCGAACCGAGCCGCACTCTTGGGCATCAATGCCATCTTCGCCGTGAATCTGGCAGGAAGCGTGTGGCTCTACTCGGCGCTGTGGCGCCGGCGGCGTCCCTTCGAGGACATCGTGCGCTGGCAGACGGCCCATTTCGGTGCCTACGCCGCCTGGGCGGCAGTGGTGGTAGTGGCCTTCCCGCCGATCTTCGGCTTCGCCTAACCCGAGTTCCGTCGCTGCTTGAAATCAATTGGAAATCAATGGCTCAGCGCGTTATGACATACTCCATGTCGCATACGCATACCTTGGAAACCGGTAAGATTTCCTTACTTAATGGTCAGAGTAAGGAATTGGACATGGCCGTCATGGCGCGGGTCACCTCCAAGGGGCAGGTGACCATTCCCAAGAGAGTCCGCGAAGCCCTGGGAATCAGTCCGGGCGATGCCGTGCTGTTCAGGATTGAGTCTGAACGGGCGGTCATGCACCGCATTCCCGATCTCATCGAACTCGCAGGAAGCGTGGAGGTACCCCCGGAGAAGCGCGACATACCGTGGGAAGAAGTGCTCGCACAGGCCCATGAAGCCTGGGCACGCGAGGCAATGGATATCGACGAGTCGTGACGGCGTTCGTCGACACCAACGTCCTCGTTCGTCAGCTCACAGGGAGCCCGCCTGAGTCCGCAGCCGCATCCGCACGGCTGCTGGCCTCAGGAGAGACGCTGCTGCTGCCGGATTTGATTCTGGCGGAAACGATCTTTGTGCTCCAGTCGTTCTATGCGATGCCGCGTGAACGCGTGGCCGAGTTGACTCGAGGCGTGTTGGCCACCGGTGCGCTTCAGGCAGAAGATCCCGCGGTGCTGCTTCGCGCCATCGAGATCTACGAGACATACCGTCTGGCATTCGCAGATGCCTACCTCGTGGCTTCGGCGGAGAAATCCGGCATCGGCAGAATTGCTTCATTCGATCGCGGTATCGACCGGGTGCCCACAGTCCAGCGAGTCGAGCCGTAGAGCCCAACCGAGCTGAGACACGAGACACCAGCGTTGTCGGCAGGTGGGCACGGCGGCGGAAGCTCTAGCGTTCTCGGCTGGCTGGCTTTGAGGCGCGCCGGAGCGCCGGGGACGGGGAGCACGACATGGCGATGACCGACGAGCAGCGGCAACAAGCGGCTGCGGCGCTGCTGCATGCCGAGAACACCCGCGAGTGGATCGACCCGATCACCGACACCTACCCGGGTGCCGACAACGAGGACGCCTACGCCATAGGCCAGTACGTCACTGACGCCAAGGTGGCGGCCGGTCGGGTCGTCAAGGGCTACAAGGTGGGCCTTACCTCCAAGGCCATGCGCTCTACGTCGGGCGCGACCGAGCCCGACTACGGGACGCTGTTCGACAACTGGTTCCTCGACGAGGGCTCCATCGTGCCGGCGTCGATCCTGAACGTCCCGCTGGTGGAGATCGAGATCGTCTTCGTGCTGAAATCGGACCTCGGCGGCCCCGACACCAACGCCATCGACGTGATGCGGGCCACCGACTTCATCCTGCCCGGCATCGAGGTGGTGGACCGGCGCTACAACCGGCGCAGCACCCAGGCCGGGGTGGCCGACAGCATCGCCGACGCAGCATCGTGCGGGTTCATCATCGTGGGCGGCCGCCCCACCAAGCTCACCGACATCGATATCCGCCACATCGGCGGTGCGCTGTACCTCAACGGCGACCTCGAAGAGTCCGGCACCGCCGCAGCCGTCATGGGCAACCCGCTCAACTCGGTGGCCTGGCTGGCCCGCAAGCTCGACGAGTTCGGCGTCTCCATGTCAGCGGGCCACGCGATCCTGTCGGGCTCATTCATTCGCGCCCGCACGATTCGCTCCGGCGACGCCATCGTCGCCGACTTCGGCCCCCTCGGCCAAATCAGCTTCGGGGTCGGAGACTCCGAAGGTTGACACCGCGGTGTCGGAGACGCCGAAGGTTGACGCAGCGGTGTCGGAGACCCCGAAGGTTGACACAGTGGCGTAGGGCTGCCCGAAGAGGGCGACTGACGCTCAGCAGCTCAGTCTTCGACGTAGGCCTCGAAGGTGCAGGAGATCTGCACTGGCCCGCCGCCTTCCACCTTCATGTTGTGGCGGGCGGGCCGCGACTCAGGGTCGGGGAAGCGCTCCAGCCATGGGCCATTCAGCGCTGGGCGTGACGCCGCAGGGTCGGTGACGTAAAACGTCATCTTGGCCATGTCGTCCCACGTGGCGCCGGCGCCCTCGAGCATCTGGCCGACGTGGGTGAACAGGTTCTCGATCTGCTCCTCGAGCGAGTCGGGCACGTCGCGCGAGCCCGGATTCGTCGGCGGCGTGATGCTGCTCACGACGAGCGGACCGATCCGCGTCGCAGCGGGAATCGGGTTCGCGTGCTGGAAGCTCTCGATCTCAATCGACTTGCGTGCCATGACGAGTTCTCCTCCGCGGCTGATGCTCAGCCCGCTGCTCGGGTCGTGCCCGCAAACCTACGCGAGGACGCGCACGGCACCGTCGGGTTCACCCATCAGCGAGCGGGCTAGGCGCCCTCGACCGCAACCATTTGGAATTCGGCGGCACCAGCTCGAACGTCACGAGCGTGGCGGTACTTCTCGGAGTCGTAGAACGCCTTTGCTGAGTCCATGTCGGGGAATTCCAGCACCACGAGGCGCCGGTTCTCCTCCGGACCTTCAAGGGTCTCGGACTCGCCGCCTCGCACGATGAACTTCCCGCCGCTCTCGGCAACAGCGGCCGGCGATAGCGCCTTGTACTTCTCGTACTGGTCCGGGTCGGTGACGTTGACCCGCGTGATGACGTATGCAGCCACTAGGCGACCGAGTTCAGGATGGCTTCGCGTCCGTGCTTGAAGCCGGCTGACTCGGGGGTGTGGTTAAGCGCCAGCTCGGACTCGACTTCGCCGGCGATGCGGGAGTGCCACATCTTGCGCGGCTGGGACATGTCGAACGGCACGCCCTGGTGCATGAGTCGGCGGTTGTCCCATATCACGGCCTCGCCCGCAGTCCACGCGTGCTGGTAGATCCGCGGCGGCTGGCAGGCCTCGCGATTGAGCCGATCCAGCAGCGCCACCGACTCGTCGGGATCCATGCCGACGATGTCGTGAGCGTGCCGGCCGATCAGCAGGTTGGGGCGGCCGGTCTCGGGGTGGTACTTCACCAGCGGCCGGACCGAGATGTCCATGTCGTGGTAGCCGTACATGCCGTAGGTGCCGTCGTCCTTCTTCTTCGGAAGCAGGCCCTCCCGACCCTGGCTGTAGTAGAGCGAGTGGTGCGCCTCCAGCGTGTGCACCAGCTCACGGTCTTCGTCGGAGAGCACCTCGTATGCAGCCCGCATGTCGGCCCACCCGGTGTCGGCACCGTCTTTGGGCACCAGCTCGGCGGTGAACACTGCGCCTTTGGCCTGCAGCGGCATGTAGGTGCTGTCGTGGTGCCAGCCCCAGTTGCCCTTCAGCGACTTCACCAGATCGTCGGCGGGTTCGTAGTGGACCTTGCCGTCCTTGCCGACATTCGAGATGGCCGCGGCGTTGAACTCCAGGTCGCCGAAGCGCAGGGCGAATGCGTCCTGCTCGTCGTTGGTCAAGAACTGGCCCGAGAAGATCAGCAGCGCGTACTCCAGCCACACTTCGTGCAGTGCTTCGAAGGTGGTGTCGTCGATGGAACGGAGCTCGATGTCGTGCACCCACGCACCGAACGTGCGATCGAGCGGTTCGATATTCAGCGTGACAGCCGTCATGGACGGATCGTATCACCGCGCCCGAATTCGCTTCAGGGTGCGAACGCAGCCGGCGTCACCCGGGTCGCCGCTGGCGGTGGTTCACCAGCAATCTGGCGAGCGCGCGACGAGCAGGCAAGACTCACCCGGGGTCTAGCGCCCCTGCAGCACGACAAGGAGCAGAGCAATGGTCGATGTCGCATCCCCCAGCGGTTCTGCCGATCCCGGAACGCTGGTCGAGCGCGTCGAGATGCTGTCGTGCGACGCAGCGTGGCGGAACTACTACTTCTTGAAGATCACCACGGCCGATGGCGTGGTCGGCTGGGCTGAGTACGACGAGGGCTTTTCCTCACCCGGCCTCACCACGGCGATCGAGGCGCTGGCACCGCTGGTCGTCGGCCGCTCCGTGTTCGACCATGAACCCGTGTATCAGTACCTGTTCGCCCGCACCCGCCAGGCCGCCAGCGGCGTCATCGGCGAAGCACTCGGCGCGATCGAAAACGCGCTGCTCGACGCCAAGGCCCGCACGCTGGGGGTGCCCTGCTACGACCTGCTGGGTGGCAAGGTGCGCGACCGCATCCGGGTGTACTGGTCGCACTGCGGGACCTGGCGCATCAACCTCGGCCACATCTACGGCAACCGCATCACCGATCTCGACGGCGTCCGGGCGCTCGGTGCAGAGGTAGCCGAGAAGGGATTCACTGCCCTCAAGACCAACATCTTCCGCCAGACGCCCGACGGGCTGCGTGGTTGGCTTCCCGGCTTCGGCACGCCGTTCGCGCCCGAGCTGAACGTCTCGCGCCAGCTCATCGACGAGATACGGGCGACGCTGCAGGCGTTTCGTGACGGTGCGGGCGACGGCATGGACCTGCTGCTGGACCTGAACTTCAACGCCCGCACCGAGGGCTACGCCCGCATCGTGGCAGAGCTTGCCGACTTCGGACTCTTCTGGATCGAGATCGACACCGACCATCCCGACGTCATGGCGCACATCCGCTCGAAGGCGGGCTGCACGATCAGCGGTGCGGAATCGCTGTTCGGCGTGCGAGAGCTGTACCCGTATCTGGTTGCCGGGTCGCTCGACGTACCGATCATCGACGGCATCTGGAACGGCTTCTGGCAGTCGTCCAAAATGGCCTCGATGGCCGACGGCATGGGCCACAGCGTCGCCCCGCACAACTTCTACGGGCACCTCGCCACGATGATGAACGCCCACTGGGCGGCCGCAACCCCGAACATCATCATCATGGAGACCGACATCGACCGGATCGCCTGGGACGACGACATCGTGACCGTCGCGCCCACCTACGTCGACGGTCACCTCGTGCTGGGCGACGCGCCCGGCTGGGGGACCGAGCCCGTCGAAGAAGCCCTCGCCGCACATCCGCCGCGGCTCAGCGGCCTGCGCGATCGTCGGCCCCCGGCGGGCGATGACTGAGGACCCGCCTTCAACGACTCGCAACGCGCCCCAGGTCTTCCAAGTCCGGTCCGTCGACGATGCGGGCGAACGCGTCTCGAGCCGAGCCCGCTTGGCGCTCGCCACCGGGTCGCTGGCATTCGTGCTCGGCACGGTCAACGTCACGGTGACCAATGTTGCGTTCCCCGACATTGTGCGGGCGTTCCCCGGCGTGTCAGGGGCGGTGACGGGCTGGATCGTGAGCGGCTACGCGCTCGCGTTCTCCTCCACGATCATCATCGGCGGTCGGCTCGCGGATCGCTACGGCCGACTGGTGATGTTCCGCCTCGGCGTGCTCGGCCTCTTCGCGTCATCGATCGCCGCAGGGCTGGCACCTGGCATCGAGCTGCTCCTCATAGCCCGCGTCGTGCAGGGGCTGTGCGGGGCGCTGACCGTGCCGTCCTCGCTCGCGCTTGTGCTGCCGCAGTTCCCCGCGGCGCGCCAGGCCAGTGTCATCGGCGTTTGGGCCTCCGCAGGAATGGGGGCGTCGGGCATCGCGCCCGGCATGGCCGCCGGCATCCTCGAGATCGCCAGCTGGCGCTGGGTGTACCTGACGATTGCTCCTATAGCGGCGCTCGCATTCCTCGGTTCGATCTGGTTCCTGCAGGAGACAGCCAAGCCGGATCGCAGCCGGCCCCTCGACTTGCTCGGCGTCGCCATGGGGACTGCTGCGGTGTTCTTCGTCGTGCTGGCAACCCTGCAGGGGCGATTCTGGGGATGGGGAACGATCGGCACGCTCTCGTGCTTCATCGGTGCCGCGGTGCTGCTGCCGCTGTTCCTGTGGCGCTCCGCCGGTCACGACGAGCCGCTCTTCGATCCGCGACTCTTTCGGGTTCGCAGCTTCGCCGTGGCCAACATGGCGGTGTCGTTGGCAATGATCGGCGCTTTCACGAGCTGGTTCCTGTGGCCTCAATACCTGGTGGGGGTCTGGGACTACAGCCTCTGGGCCGTCGGTCTGGCGTTCACCCCTGCCCCGATCATCTCGGCGGTCATGGCGGTGCTCGGCGGCCGCTGGGCCGACAAGCATGGGTTTCGGGGGATGATGGCCCTCGCATCGGCTGTCGCAACGGTCGGCCATCTGTGGCTGCTGTTCTTCTTGGACGAGAACGTGCGCTTCTGGTTTGCGTTCTTTCCTGCGACCGTGTTCTTCGGCCTGGGCATGGGCCTGCTCGCCAGCCACCTGAACTCCGCGGCACTCGTGGACATCAAGCCGGACGCGCTCGCGACTGCGAACGGCGTGCATCAATCGCTGCGCTACAGCGTCGGTGGCGTCGGCGTCGCCATAGCCATCGCGGTGCTGGGCGGCACCCACGAAGTGCATCTCTACAACTGGCTGTGGCTGCTGCTCGGCGGCCTGCAAGCGCTGTGCATCCCACTCATGGGATTTGCCTATCCCCGCAAGCACCCAATCGCTGCCTGACCGGCGCGGTCGCACTTGTGGCGGTGCCCGCTACAGCAACTCGTAGACCTCGTAGGCGAGCTTGCCATCGTCGAGCGAGCCGACGCCTACTGCCTGCACCTTGTTGAGCCAGGCGTATGGGCCCTCCATCGACGTCTGGAATGTCGGAGCCGACCGGGGAGTGCCGTCGTCGAGGATCTTGCCCTGGTACTCCATCAGGATGTCAACCTCGTCGTCGGTGCGGATCGAGATGCGCACGTCGAGGCTCATCGTGCCGTCGGCCGAGCGGTACAGCCAGTCGCCTGACGGGCCCAAGATGGTGCCGTTGATGCGCTCGCCGGTGACCGTGCCGCTGTCGACCGAGGCGACCATCCGGGTGCCGGCGGGCCCGCCGCGGATGCGGGTCGCATTCGATAGGTCGGCCTCAATATCCATTCTGAACAGGTGTCGTACTGGCAGGGATGTCTCTGACATCTGGGTGCTCCTTGCTTCTGGGGAATAGGGCTTGTCGCGATTGGGGCTTGTCGGGATTGGGTTGTGGGGAACGTCAGCGGGCCAGCAGCGGGCGCCGACGCCTGCCTACATCGTGAAGCGCAGGCTCCGGGCGGCGTGCGCGCCGAGCTCGGCGTCGCCGGACCACGTGACCAGGCCCGCCGCAATAGGCACCTCAGGGTCGATCCGCCCGCAGGTGAGATCCATGAACGCCATCGAGTCGCAGTGCAGCGTGACGGTCGGGTTCTCCACGTGGTCGACCTCACGGGCCCGGCCCTCCACTTGGACGTAGATGTCGCGCTCCACAGCGCCGGTGATGTCGAAGTGCATGGAGGCGCCATCGGGCAGCCCCACCTTCTTGCCGGCGATGTAGCCGACCGACAGGTGCACCTCGTTCAGGGCCATCTCGGCGGCGGGACCGCCGTTGTCCGTCGGCATTCCCAACGGCGTGCGGCAGTCACGCTCGTGCATCCAATGGTCGAATTCCCGGATCGCCATGAAGCGGCCGTAGGTTCCGGGCCCGACGGGCGTGATCGACCCGCGGTCAAAGACCTCGTCGTCGAGTGCCTCAAGCTGCGCGGCACGCCCGTCCCACACCTCGGCGGCCAACGCCGTCAGCTCCGGTCCGCTCATGGCTGTCGCTGCGGAGACGTAGCTGGCGATGTCGCCGAACGGAGGCGGCGTCTCGACCGATTCGGGCAGCCAGCCCGACAGGGCCTGCTCTACCGACACCTGATGGGCGAGCACGCCGTGGACGGTCCAGTCGGGGCAATGCGACTGCACCTGCCACTGATCGCCTTCCAGCGAGCCGTAGAACTCCTTGCAGCTCGCCCAGCAGGCCTTGAGGTTGTCGATGATGAGTTGCGGCTGACTCATGGTGTTGGTCCCGTCGTTTGTCGTGCTTGTGGTGATCGAGAGAGGTGCTTCAGTGCTCAGGCGGTCTCGGCCCGGATGCGTTCGATGATCTCGCCCAGCCGGTCAATCATGGCCTCGACCGAGCGGGCACCAGCCTGGAAGATGGCGGTCACGTTCACCGAGGCCCAGTCGAAGCCCAGCGCATTGAGCACGGCGGCGCGCTCGCCGATCGCGTCCAGGTCCTTGTAGAAGCCCTTATCTGCGTCGGTACGTGGCGGCGGGGCCAGCATCAGCTGCATGCCGATTGACGCCGGGTCGCGGCCGAAGTCCTTCTCGGCTCGTCGGCGGATCTCCGTCATGCACTCGAGCGCCCGCTCATCGCTGACGCCTGACGCCATCCACCCGTCGCCCTTCTGGGCGGTGCGGCGCAGTGCAGCAGGGCTGTCGCCGCCGATCCACAAGGGAATCGCGGCACCCTGCGGCGACACGGGCTCCATGCCCATGTCGTGGCTGTTGTAGTGCTCGCCGGCGTAGGAGATCCGGCCGCCTGCCCAGTAGGCCCGCATGAGGTCGATGGCCTCGTCCATGCGCTTGCCACGGGTGTGGAAGTCCTCTTCGAGCGCGTCGTACTCCGAGTCCTGCCAGCCCACGCCGATGCCGAGGCGCACACGGCCGTTCGACAGCGTGTCCAGCGTCGAGATCTGCTTGGCCACCAGCACCGGTTGTCGCTGCGGCAGCACCAGCACCTCCGTCGACAGCGTCACTCGCTCGGTCACCGCTGCCACGTTTGCCAGCAGCATCAGCGCTTCGAGGATCGGCATGTTGGCGGGGTAGATGGTGAAGCGGCCCTCGCCGGGGTGGCCCATCACGACATGGTCGAATGCGGCAATCTCGTCGTAGCCCAAATCCTCGATGGCCTTCGCCAGGTCGAGCACCCGCTGGGGGCCTTCCCGGAACGCAATGGACGGGAAGTCGACGGCGATCTTCATGCGCTGCTCTCCTCCATCTCGGTCCCGATGATTACTCGGGACTCAAGGGCAGGCGGACCCTAGCTGTCGCCGGCATGAGCAGTCTCCCGTCGGAGGTGTGCTCAGCGATCTCCAGCTCGACGATCCCCGTCTCGGCATCCACCGACGTCACGGTGCCTGAGAACACGAGCTCTTCGCCGGTCAGGCCGCTGGCGCGGTTCTGCCAGGTGACGCCCAGCAAGCGGGCGGCAGGGCCCGCCCAGTCGGTGACGAATTGCGTCAGCCATGCGCCCTGCAGCGGACCATGCACGATGATGTCTTCGTGCCCCTCGAAGCGGGCGTACTCGCGGTCGTAGTGAATGCGATGCGGGTTGTGGCTGGCCGCGCTGTACAAGAAGAGCTGCGCCTCGTCGGGGAATTTGTGCATCGTGGGCAGTTCCTGCCCGGCCTCGAGGGTCGCCAGGTTCGGCGGCGCGGCGGTCACGTCGGTGGAGGTGCTCATCGTGCAATGCCGATCATGCGGGAACGGGCGACTTCGTCGCCGAATTGATTGACGAACGTCGTCTCGCGCACTTGCCGGACGAAGGGCCCCTTGCGGCCCTCCTTCTGGTCGACCGCGGCGAGCCGGACGGTGGCGGTGATCTCGTCGCCGACGCAGACCGGTTCGAGGAAGTCCCATTCCTCGCCGCCGAACATCACCCGGTCGACCAACAGCGGTATCCGGGTGCCTTCGCGGTACAGACCGTCGGTGCGCAGCTCGGACGCCGTTCTTGGCTGCACCACAGCGTGGGTGACGTAGGTGGGCGGCGCCACCAGCGTCCGGTACCCGGCCGCCTGGGCGGCGACCTCGTCGAAATAGATGGGGTTCTCGTCGCCGACGGCGTAGGCGTAGCGCTGTGCTTCGCGCCGGTCGACGACGACGGTGACCGGCCCCGACAGCACCTCGCCGACGCGTTCCAACGTCTTGGGTGGGATCAGCGACTCGCTCATGTGCGCGACATTAGAGGCTGAGCCGGTAGGCGCAGCCGTGGCCCGAGCGGCCCGTGAGCGAAGCGAACAAGAGCGGGAGACAACTGGCGGCGCGCCGGAGGGTCCACCTGCAGGAGCGTTCTGTGAGGAGGCAGTGCGCTCAGGCGCAGGAGTCAGCGCTGCTGCAACCCGCGCCGCCTTCCCGCGCCGCCCGGTCTCCCCGTCGCCAGTAGCGTTTCCCTCAAAGCAGGAGGAAGTGCCGTGGCGTTGTGGTCGAGGAAGCTGGAGGTGCCCGACGCCGAGGGCGCGCTGCCCGGACGAAGCCAGGCGATGCCCGTGGCCCCGGCGCACGCCGTGCTCGGAACGCCGATGACGTCGCCGTTCCCCGATGGCTTCAAGCACATCGTGGTCGGGATGGGCTGCTTCTGGGGTGCTGAGCGCATCTTCTGGCAGTTGCCCGGCGTGTACACCACCGCCGTGGGCTACGCCGGCGGGATCACCCCCAATCCCAGCTATGAGGAAGTGTGCTCCGGCATGACCGGTCACACCGAGGCCGTGCTCGCCGTGTTCGACCCGGCGCAGACCAGCCTCGAGGCGCTGCTGAAGGCGTTCTGGGAGGGCCACGACCCCACCCAAGGCATGCGGCAGGGCAACGACATCGGCACGCAATACCGATCGGGCATCTACGCAGCCGACGAGGCCGAGCTGGAGTTCGTCACCTCGTCTCGGGACATGTTCGGGGCGGTGCTCGACGGCGCCGGGCTCGGGGGCATCACCACCGAGATCTGTCTGGCCGGCCCGTTCTTCTACGCCGAGGACTACCACCAGCAGTACCTGCACAAGATCCCGTGGGGTTACTGCGGCCTCGGCAGCACGGGCCAGACCTGCCCGGTGGGTGTCGCCACCGCCGACTGACTAGTTGAACGAGCTGGCGAACGCCGCCATCGTCTCATCGGTCACAGCGCGCCGGTCCTCGCCCCACGGCAGCGGCATCAGCACCGGGTACTCCACGCCTGCGTCCACATACGCCTGCGTGAACTCGCCGATTTCGGCTGGCGTGCCGATGAAGTCAATTGCCTGGATCATCTCATTCGAGATCGCAGCGATCGCACCTTCGCGATCGCGCTCGGATTGGCGGGCGCGGGCTTCGTCCACCTCGTCGCCGAAGCCCGCTGCACGGAAGGCGTTGGCGTAGCCGTCGGCCAGCGCGTAGTTCAGCAAGTCGCGCTGGGCCGACCGTGCCGAGCGCTCCAAGTCGCCCGCGGCGGCATGGACGTAGCAAATGATCTGCGCCTCGCCGCCCTTGCGAACCTCGGCGACGACGCTCGGCACGTGAGAGGCGGGCAGGTAGTTGAGCAGCACGCCGTCGGCCACCTCTCCCGCCAGCCGCAGCATCTGCGGGTTGAGGGCAGCCAGCACGATCTTTGGCCGGCGCTCGCCCAGCCGCATGGCCAAGCGGAACCGGCGCACCTGCCAGAAGTCGCCCTCGAACGTCACCGATTCACCGCTCAGGCACTCGCGCAGCAGCGCCACGTACTCGCGCATCATCGCGATGGGGCGATCCGGCGGTGGCTCGCCGTGCTGGCGCAGGATCCCGGGTGCTGATACGCCGAGCCCTACCAAGACGTCTCGGTCGTCGCTGAGCGATTGCAGCGTGGCGGCCGTCATGGCGACCAGCGTGGGGGCGCGCAGTTGGATCGGGATGATGCCGGTCGCCAGATCGATGCCAGGCGCCGCGTGGGCGACCGCACCCAGCAGCGAGAACGCATCCGTGCCCGTCGCCTCAACTGTCCAGATCGACGAGTAGCCCTGCGCCTCAGCAGAGCGGGCGATATCGGTGACGGCGGCGGGGCCCAGCACTCCCAGGCTGCCGACGGTCACGCCATAGGGTTGGGCCCCGACAGAGTCGGCGTTGGTCGAACCAGTCGTGCTCATGGCGGCGCACCGTATCCGCCATCCGCGCCGTCCGCCGGAGCACTTGCAGCCGAGTGCGGGCGGCCCGAGCGGCCCGTGAGCGACAGCGAACAAGAGCGAGAGACAGCTGCTGCGACAACCGGAAGGCTCACCTCTCCGCGCGGCCCTTCGATGCCTTCAAGAACTGACGGTGGCCGGCGTCAGGTGCGAGATAGGGTGAGGATCACAACCAGCAACGCCGTCTGCGCAGACGGCGGGAGCGGGGAGGGAACCAAGATGACCGAGACTACGGAACCGACTCGGACAGCTGAGCCCCGGATCATCACCGACGCTCTCGAAGTCATCGACAGCGCTCTGGGCCACTTCTTCAGCCG
>LXNI01001742.1_pt1 | contig 17437 bp, 15 predicted proteins | sample 809091 | NCBI WGS metagenome assembly LXNI01 (sample SAMN04870527, study PRJNA318959) | sponge metagenome | biome: 01000161; feature: marine sponge reef; material: water | host: Sarcotragus foetidus | place: Greece: Milos, Mediterranean Sea | collected 2013-05-29 | depth 5-7 m | reverse complement strand
CCGCTCACGCTCAGGCCAGGAAGACCGGACCATCATCCGGCACAGTCCCTGGCTTCCCGCCCCATTTGAAGACTATCCTGATTGAGCGTATTATCGCTGATATCACACGGAGACCGAACGCTTACCATGTGGCCCGTTGTCTGTTTTTTATACCCTGTTAATCAACAAGATACCGATCTCCATGGCCCCTAAAGTGCCAACTTGGGATAAAGGACAAGGAATCCCCTATCTTTTCGAAAAATGAACAGGACTTCATGTTAATTGAACATTTGCTTGGATTAATCCATTCAGGCAACTCTGATGGTCGTTTGAACCCACATCGTGGTCGCCACAACCGACCTTGATCCGAGTCAAATTCGATGATGGCCGCGGCGGCAGTCGTCATCACTTTCCCATCGCCCGGAATGGTAATTTCCGGGCAGAATTCCAGCAAGGTCAATCCAGTCTCGGATTGTGCCCCACAATCATCACCCTCCTGTACGCTTCAAGGGCATCCTCTGCCATCGTACGGATTGTCTGACTACCGACCAGCTACAGGTCTGTCTCCCTTTCACTAAGCGCATTGTTTCGGCAGGACTCCTATATATCTGCTCCAGTGAGATATTCATTGGCATTTTTGGGGATTGTGGTGTGCCTCTGAAATCGACTGATTGGCTAATTCATAGCTGTGGCGCGAACTGTGGTCACTAGTCGACCATATAGCTGACTTTTTCTTTCTGGATGGGGCTTTAATTGGGTTTTTGTATTACTTTAATCCCCACTTCACCTAATCGGTCTGTCCTGATCTCTGAGCGATTGTGGGAATCAAGCTTTTTCTGTTCCTCTTCTGTGATAACAACCAATTGATAATGGTTATGTACAAATTCACGCAATTCCTGATCGGTGACCCCGCTATTAATCCGCTCAATGGCCTCTCTGGTTGCTGCTCGCCTCGGGAATACATGTTCAATTCTTAAATCATCTCTCTGTTCAAGGTACGCTTTCCACCCTTCTTCTGAAAATTCGGCTTCGGGGTGCTTGGGATATGATTTTTTGGTGGGGTTGCCCTGCCCTGGATAGCGAACATTACGGCCCATGATCTCGTATATACGCTCAGCACTGTATATAGCACCTGCATTGTCATGAAAACCGTATTCGTTCAATTTGTTGCGCAATTTAGCGGCTTCCCTGAAACAATGTGCCAAGTCTTCAAAAGGTATGTGTACCAGTTTCCGATTCCCGACAAGATTGTCATTGAGATATGTCATTACTGAATCCGTACAACGCCCAAAAGACCTAAATTACGTTCAAAATCTATTCGTCGCCGAAAAAAGTTGAAGCATGGTGGGCCCGGTAGGACTTGAACCTACGACCAATGGATTATGAGTCCACTGCTCTAACCAACTGAGCTACAGGCCCGAACAAGGAGGTGAAACTACTGCAAACAGACTGATTCAGTTGCTGTCCAGGAAACTTCTCAAGTGGTCCGAGCGAGTGGGGTGTCTGAGTTTTCTCAGTGCCTTGGCTTCGATCTGACGAATCCGCTCACGGGTCACATCGAACTGTTTACCAACTTCCTCTAGCGTATGGTCCGTGTTCATCCCGATACCAAAACGCATCTGCAAAACCTTGGATTCCCGATCTGTCAATGACTCCAGAATATCATCAGTCGCTTGCTTGAGCCCCGAACCGGTCGCAATATCCACCGGGGCCTTGATATTTTTGTCTTCGATAAAGTCCCCGAGATGCGAATCCTCGTCATCACCCACAGGCATCTCCATCGAAATCGGTTCTTTGGCAATCTTGAGGACCTTGCGTACCTTGTCTTCTGACAGGTCCATTTTCTCGGCCAACTCCGCCGGCAGTGCTTCACGCCCTTTTTCCTGGAGAATCTGTCGCGAGACACGATTGAGTTTATTGATCGTTTCGATCATGTGAACCGGAATCCGAATGGTTCTCGCCTGATCGGCAATCGAGCGGGTAATCGCCTGACGAATCCACCAGGTCGCATAGGTGGAGAATTTATAACCCCGCCGATATTCAAACTTGTCCACCGCTTTCATCAAGCCAATATTGCCTTCCTGGATCAAATCCAGAAATTGCAAACCCCGATTGGTATATTTTTTGGCAATGGAGATGACCAGCCTGAGATTCGCCTCAACCATCTCCTTTTTTGCGCGACGCGCCTTCGCCTCTCCAACCGACAGCTGTTTGCACAAGTCCTTCAAATCAACGAGCTCCAAACCCGTCGCCTGCTGGTATTTGACGATTTGTGCCGTGCACTCTGCAATGATCTCCTTATATTTTTGCAGCTTTGGCGCTTGTTCGCCGTAGTCCATGACCAATTTGTCGTGCCACTCCAAGCTGGTCTCATGGGTGACAAAGTATTCTTTAAATTGCGACCTGGGCACCTTGGCATAGGTGACACAATACTTCTCTATTTTCCGCTCCAAACGATTGATCTGGAGCATATTGTTACGCAGACTCGAGACCAGGAATTCAAATTTCGCGGGGACAAGCTTCATCTGAAGAAACTCGTTACCCAATTTCTTTCTGTGATTGAGCACCTGCTTGCTGCCAAGCCCATGCTTGGCTCCGGCGACTTCCAGAGCTCGCCAGGTACGACGCATGCGCCGGAAACGTAAAATCGCGTCTTTCAAATCAGGGCCACTCGGCGCGTCCTCTTCAGCCTGTGCATTCTGACCCGGCTCCCCGGGAGTGGCAACGGTTTCATCATCCAGTGCATCCAGGGCCATAAAATCAACAATGACATCCGACAGCTTGGACTCACCCCGTTCAATACTGTCTGCAAAATCCAGCAGCTTGCGAATCACGATGGGGGCCAGCGCAACGGCTTGTGCGCTTTCACGATTGCCGACTTCGATGCGCTTTGCCAGTGCAATTTCGTCTTCCCGGGTCAGCAACTCGACGGTACCCATTTCTCTCATGTACATGCGCACTGGATCCGTGGTCCTGCCGAACTCGCTTTCGACCGCCGTTTTGAGGGCCGCACTGACTTCCTCGGCGACTTCCTGATCTTCGGGATTGTCACGTTTCAGTGTCAGGGTATCCAGATCAGGTGCCCGGTCAACCACCTCAATACCCATGTCATTGATCATGTTGACCACGACCTCGATCTGGTCCGTATCATGCATGTTTTCCGGCAGGTGATCATTAATCTCTGCGTAGGTCAAAAAGCCTTGCGCCTTGCCCTTTAAAACGAGTTTCTTCAAATCAGATTGCGGTTGTGAAGGCGGCTGCTTCTCGGCAACTGACGCCGCCGGGTTCGAGCCCGCCGCATCATTGTTTAATTCGTCGTCTTCAACTGCAGAAGATTTCTTGCTCATGACTTGTCTCTACGTACGTGATACAGTTTTTTGAGATCAAAAATGCGACCGCATATTATACCACAATATTGAAAATCACCGAATGATTCGATAGGTATCTCAATCAACCGTATCCGGGTCGGCGGTTCGGGCACGGAACAAGGCCACCAATTCCGTCTTTTCATGTGCTTCCAATACACCTTGTCGGGATTTATCAAGCAATATCAGGCGGCGGCGTTGCTGCTGCGCTTCCAACAATCGATCCAATGTCTCCTTGAAATACACCTCAAGCACGCTTTGGTCAATCAGATGGGGGCGGATCGCGAGCTTTTGAAGATAGCGATGATACGGGGAATCGCGGAAAGATTCGAGTAACCCGGCCGTGGTGCATGTGGGTCGCTCCCGTACCAAATCAATCATCGTCGACAAGACTTCCGCTCCCTGCAATTCCAATGCCCTGAATTTTGCATTTTGCGTCACTTGCAACGCCAGCTGTGGCTGCTGTAACAACAAGCTGGTGGCCATGGCCAATGGCGAGAGCGGTCTCACATCCGGTTGCTTGTGCGTTGGCACGGCCCCTGGCGTCAGTTGCCGCTCGGTCAATCCACTCAAACTCGACAAGCGGGAAAACACCATTTCCCTGAGTGCGCCCTGGGGCAGTTGTGTGATAAGCGGTTGCGCCAGACTGACCAATCTGGCCTTTCCATCGAGACTCGCCATATCGACCTGATCCATCAGGTGGTTATACAGAAATTCCGGTAACGGGATGGGCGCATCGAGCCGTTTGAGAAAGGCCTCCTTACCCTCGGCACGGATGCAACTATCCGGATCTTCACCTTCGGGCAAAAACAAAAAACCGATTTTTCTGCCGTCCTGCATCTCGGGCAAGGCAACCTGCATCGCCTTCCAGGCCGCGCTGCGCCCGGCCCGATCGCCATCAAAACAAAAGACAATCTCGTTCGCCAATCGGAACAAGCGCTGCAAGTGCGACCGGGTCGTGGCGGTCCCCATGGTCGCGACGACATGATCGACACCAAATTGAGCCAGCGAAATCACATCCAGATAACCTTCGACCACCACACTGCGTTTTGCCTGATCAATAGCCCGCCGTGCCCGGTGCAACCCGTAAAGCTCAACCCCCTTGTGAAAGAGTACCGTTTCAGGCGAATTAAGATATTTCGGCTCACCTTGTCCTAAAACACGGCCACCAAATGCCACGACCCGCCCGCGATAATCGTGAATGGGGAACATGACCCGGCCGCGAAAACGGTCATAATAATTGTTTGCCCCATCATTGGCTTGTTTTTGAGAGACCAGTCCCGCTTTCATCAGTTGTTGCAAGGCCTGGGGGTCACGACCCAGCGCATTGGTCAGGCCATGCCAGCTGTCGGGGGCATACCCGATGGCAAAATTGGCCGCAGTCCGGCCATCCAACCCCCTTTTCTTGAGGTAACTGCCGGCTTGCTTGCCTTGCGGATGGATGCGTAGCTGTTGCTGGAACCACTGACTGGCCTGCTCGACCACCTTCAGCAGGTCACCATCAGCCGGTGCAGACGAGGCGGTGGAGCGGCCAGGTCCCTCTGTTTCGACCGGCAACCCCAGCGCATCTGCCAGATGCTGGATCGCCTCGACAAAAGACAGGTTGGCATATTTCATGATGAAGTCAATCGCCGTCCCATGTGCCCCGCAACCAAAACAATGATAGAACTGCTTGGTGGGACTGACGGTAAACGAAGGCGTTTTTTCCTGGTGAAACGGACAGCAGGCCAGAAATTCCGCCCCTTTGCGGGTCAATGGCACACGGCGGTCGATAACCTCCACGATATCGACACGCGACATCAGGGTGTCAATAAACGTGCGTGGTATACGGGCAACCATCAAATCATTTTACTCCATCCTTGACCTGTCCTACACTTGAACACACCATTATTTGATTCCATCTGCCAGGCGGTTTTGCTTTCAGGCGCTACCCGTTTCAGACCGGACAGGGCCAAAAACGTCAAGGAATGCGCTAAAATCGCGCGTCTACGCGTTCTACTCTCGAATCAATCCTGCGACACCATGACCACCAATTACAATCCGGCTGATATCGAAGCACAGGCACAGCACTACTGGGAGAAAAACCAGTGTTTCGCCGTTTCAGAAGAGCCTGAGCGGGAGAAATATTACTGCTTGTCGATGCTGCCTTATCCGTCCGGCCAACTCCACATGGGGCATGTGCGCAACTATACCATCGGCGATGTCATCAGCCGATACCAGCGGATGTTGGGGAAAAACGTCCTCCAGCCGATGGGATGGGATGCCTTCGGTCTGCCTGCCGAAAACGCGGCCATACAAAATAAAATGCCGCCGGCCAAATGGACGTACGAAAATATTCGATACATGAAAAGACAGTTAAAACGACTGGGATTTGCCTATGACTGGAATCGCGAACTGACCACCTGTACACCCGAGTATTACAAGTGGGAGCAATGGTTCTTTACTCGTCTGGTTGAAAAAGGACTGGCCTACAAGAAAATGTCTGTGGTCAACTGGGATCCGGTGGAACAGACGGTACTGGCCAACGAACAGGTCGAAAACGGCCGCGGATGGCGCTCCGGCGCCATTGTGGAGCGCCGTGAAATTCCCCAGTGGTTCATACGGATCACGGCCTATGCCGAGGAACTGTTACAAGAGATTGACAATCTTGACGGTTGGCCGGAGGCCGTTCGAACCATGCAACGCAACTGGATTGGGAAATCCGAAGGGGTTGAATTTCGTTTTGAAGTGCCCGGGGAAGCCCCCCTTGATGTTTACACCACCCGTCCCGATACCATCATGGGTATCACCTTTGTCTCCGTCGCGGCAGAACATCCTCTCGCACTGAAGGCCGCGAGGGATAACGACGAAATCAAGGCCTTTGTTGCAGAATGCAAAAAAACCAATACGGCGGAGTCAGAACTCGAAACCATGGAGAAGAAAGGCCTCCCGCTCGACAAGGTTGCCATTCATCCCATCAGTGGTGAAGAAATTCCCATCTGGACAGCCAATTTTGTATTGATGGGCTATGGAACCGGCGCCGTCATGGCCGTGCCTGCGCATGACCAACGGGACTGGGAATTCGCCCGAAAACATGCGATCGAAATTCGCCCGGTCATCCGCTTGGTGGATGGAAAACCCCATGATTACGGCCAATCCTCGATGACGTCGAAAGCAGGCATTGTGATGAACTCCGGTCAGTTTGATGGATTAAACTTCAAAGAGGCATTTGACGCCATTGCCGCCTATCTGGAAGCAAGGGAACTCGGCAAACGGACCGTCAACTACCGACTCCGTGACTGGGGGGTCTCCCGTCAACGCTATTGGGGCTGCCCGATTCCGGTGGTCTATGATCAACAGGACAATGTGATTCCGGTCCCTGATGATCAGTTGCCCGTGCTGTTGCCCGAAGACGTCGCTTTCTCCGGTGTGAAATCACCGATCAAGGAGGACAGCACCTTCTTTCGGACAACGCTGCCGGGAACCGATCAGCCGGCGGTCCGGGAGACAGACACCTTTGATACCTTTTTCGAGTCTTCCTGGTATTTCGCACGATACTGCTGCCCGGGCTCGGATGATGCCATGCTCGACGAACGTGCGAATTACTGGTTGCCTGTCGATCAGTATGTGGGCGGCATTGAACATGCCGTACTGCATCTTCTGTATGCCCGTTTTTTCCAGAAACTGATGCGTGACGCCGGATTGGTCCGCTGCGGAGAACCGTTTACCAATCTGCTGACCCAGGGGATGGTGCTGAAGGATGGGTCCAAGATGTCCAAGTCAAAAGGCAATACCGTGGACCCCCAATCGATGATCGACCTATACGGTGCAGATACCGTACGTCTGTTCATCATGTTCGCTTCTCCGCCGGAACAGGCGCTGGAATGGAATGATGATGCGGTGGCTGGCGCACACCGTTTCTTGAAGAGATGGTGGCACCTGGTACATCAGTTCAAGCCGGTCATTGGTGATGTGGCAACGAGCCATGCGCCGGCTTCATGGACAGAAACCATCACCGATGAGCAGGCCAAGGAATTGCGAAGAGTGACCCATGCAATGCTTGAGCGTTGCAACCGGGACTATCAGAAGTTTCATTACAATACCGTCATCGCCGGTGCCATGGAACTGCTAAATACACTGGATAAAATCGATCCGGCAACCAGCACCGATCTGGCCTGCGCATTTCGAGAAACATTGATTATCCTAAACAAGCTCCTAGCCCCGATCGTGCCGCATCTCGCCCATCACCTGTGGCGCACCCTCAATCAACACGGCGATGTGATTGATGCGCCCTGGCCAGAGGTCGACCCGGACGCATTGCTCAGCGACACCATCGAACTGATTGTTCAGGTCAACGGAAAACTGCGCAGCAAAATCATCCTTCCCAGCGACAGCAATAACGAAAAAATTGAGCAGTGTGCACTCTCTGACAAAAAAATCCAGAAATACGTCAAAGGCAAATCGGTGAGAAGGATAATCGTTGTGCGTGATAAACTGGTGAATATTGTAATTTAGGTTTATATCAATCGAGTACTTGACCAATGACGATATCCAGACTCTCTTCGCTGCCCCGACAGCTGATCTATCTGTTACTCGTTTCAGCTTTGCTGGGTGGTTGTGGTTTCCATTTGCGTGGACAGCACCCCCTGCCTGCGATCATTAAAACGGTTGCCGTTGAAAGTGGTGAGCACGCCTTTGAAAACACGCTTGCAGACCGTCTCGAAGACAGGGGTGCCACGGTCATCAGGGGGGGAGAAAACCAAGCGGTTCCGACAATACAGATCACGCATATCGCCTTCGAGCGAAGTGTCAATACGAGAGATTCATCCGGCAGCGCAACCGGCTATCGATACCGATACGAAATTGATTTTCGCATCGTGGATGGTGCAGGTCAGGTCCTTATCCCAACCCGCTCACTGGTACAAAAGCGAACACAAAAATTTGATCCGGCCGAAGTGCTGCAGCTGGAAGAAGAAGAACAGTTCCTCAAAACACGGATGGAAGAAGAACTCATCTTGCAGATGATGAGACAAATCAACCGACTGTAAACCTGCCGCTTTTAGATCAAGTTGCGCATTCATCCGTCATCGCTTTCGGCTCGTTTGGCGAAGAGCATCGAGCCGGTTTATCTTCTATTCGGTGCCGAGACGCTCCTGGTACAAGAAGTCGCTGATCAGTTGAGATCGTATCTCGCTGACAACGGATATGGCGAGCGGATATGCCATACGGTCGGGGTCGGATTTGACTGGAACTGCCTGATCGGGCAAGGCCAGACGATGTCGTTGTTCTCGGAAAAGAAAATGATTCAGCTTCGGATGCCAACCGGCCGGCCCGGAACGGCTGGCACCAAGACACTCATGGACTACCTCGACCGACTCTCGGGCACAGACACCGTGTTGATTGTCATCAGCGGCTCCATCGAGAAACGGGCACAAAACAGCAAGTGGATCAAGGCGATTGACAAATCCGGCGTGATCATCGATTGCCCGGCGGTCAGTGCACCGCATTTGCCGGAGTGGATCAGCCGTCGCATGCAGGCACAGGGTCTGCGCTTTGACCGCGAAGTGGTTCACCGGTTAGCCCACTATGTTGAAGGTAATTTATTGGCGGCCGCACAGGAAATCAACCTGTTGGCGCTGTTGTACCCACAGCAAATGATTACCCTCCAGATGATTGAAAGAGTCAGTGCCGATCATGCCCGTTTTAATGTCTTTAGCTTTGTCGATGCCTGCCTAACTGGCTCATTGCAGCGTTCCTTGCGCATATTACACAGTCTGCGAAGAGAACAGGTCGAACCGATCATTATCCTGTGGGCCCTGGCGCGGGATATTCGTACCCTTTACCACCTGTGTTCCGCCAGGGAAAACGGCCTGAAGCCGGCGTCTTTATTTCGACAGTATGGCGTATGGAGCAGCCGGAGCGGGTTGATGCAATCTGCCTTGACCCACCTCTCGGTAGCCAGTTGCTTCAACCTGATGAAGAAAATGGGCCGGATCGACTTGATGATCAAGGGCCAGGCACCATTACAGAAACAGAACATATGGGAAGAAATAGAAGGGGTGGCCATCGGACTGTGTGGACTGCGTCTCCAATGAACGGGTTTGTCATGCGGTTTTTTGAACGCGCTTCACTGGGACGCCTTCTTTAACCGGCCGACCCGCTTCGGGTTGGTCGGAATGGATTTTGTAAAATCGATTATAATACCCCGTTCTTTGCAAGTCTGTTAATTACCGAAACACGCCTTTTAGAAACCATGCCATTGGAACAAAGACGCACACCCGAGGTTGCGCAGGTGGTCGGTCAGCTGGGTCAACTGGCCTCTGAAGCGGCGATTGCGATCGCAAAGGCCGAAACAAAGCAAAAGAATGCGGCACTGGAATTGATCGCAACCGCCCTTGAGCAGCAACAGCCCGACCTCCTCGCCGAGAATGCAAAAGACATGCTGGCAGCCCGTCAAAACGGTTTGAAAGGCGCATTGCTCGATCGCCTTGAACTGAATGTCTCGCGCGTGGCTGCGATGATCGAAGGTTGTCGACAGATTGCCAAATTACCGGATCCGGTCGGCATGGTTTCGGATATGAACTATCGTCCAAGCGGGATACAGGTTGGGAAAATGCGTGTCCCCTTGGGCGTAATCGGCATTATTTATGAATCCCGACCCAACGTGACGATTGATGCGGCCGCGCTTTGCCTGAAGTCAGGCAATGCGGTCATACTGCGCGGCGGATCTGAAGCCATACACTCGAACATGGCCATCGCAAACTGCATTTATGACGGTCTGGCACAGGCCGGTTTGGATGCAAACTGTGTCCAGTTGATCGAAACCACCGATCGGGCTGCCGTGAGTTGTCTCGTCCGGCTCAGTGATCACGTGGATGTCATTGTGCCCCGGGGAGGGAAAAGCCTGATCGAACGGGTCTCCCGGGAAGCGACGGTCCCCGTCATTAAGCATCTGGATGGCTTGTGCCATGTTTATATTGATGGTGATGCCGATATCACCAAGGCCATTGATGTGGCCTATAACGCCAAGGCAAGGCGGTATGGAATCTGCGGTGCCATGGAGACGCTGCTGGTGGCGCGGGACAGGGCATCAGCCGTGCTTCCCAAACTGGCTTTGCGCTACCAAGAAAGGGGCATCGAACTGCGCGGATGCGACGAGACCCGCGCCATTGTTCCGGGAATCAATCCGGTGTCCGAGGCGGATTGGGTAACCGAATATCTGGATGCCGTGCTCTCTATTCGCATTGTCGAGGATATCAACCAGGCGATTGAGCACATCAATATCTATGGGTCTCACCATACTGACTCCATCATAACGGAGAATCTCTCTCACGCTCGGCGGTTTCTGCGGGAAGTGGATTCCAGTTCGGTGATGGTCAATGCGTCAACCCAGTTTGCAGACGGATTTGAGTACGGTCTTGGCGCAGAAATCGGCATCAGTACCAACAAGCTGCATGTCAGGGGGCCGGTCGGACTAGAGGGACTCACAACCCAGAAATACATTGTGATTGGAGAAGGTCACACAAGACCCTGATCAAAAGCGAAACGCAACCCGGATGGTCACGCTATTCGACTCGATCAGCCGCTCACCTGCCTACTGGGCTTGACAAAATTCGGTCAATTTCTGTCTGGCTTGCTCAATGCCCCGCTTCTTCGAGGCTGAAAACAGCTGGACAGTGACCGCCTTTCCCGGACCGGTCTTTAATTGCTGGACCACCGCATGCAGGGTGCTGACCGCCTTGCCGTGTTTCACCTTGTCTGCCTTGGTCAACAAGATGTGTGCCGTCAGTTGAGTCTGCTGACAGCATTCGAGCATTGACCTGTCAAGGTCCGTAAGGGGGCGACGGATATCCATCGGAATAATCAAAGCCTTCAGACATTGGCGGTGATAAAGGTACTCGGTAATGAATGCTTCCCAGTGACGACGCAGTTCCTTCGGCGCTTTTGCATAGCCATATCCGGGCAAATCAACCAATCGTATCGTCTCACTCACGTCAAAAAAAACGATTTGCTGTGTTCGACCGGGTGTTTTGCTGGTTTTGGCCAACCGATTCTGGTTGGTGATGGCATTGAGCGCACTCGACTTGCCCACATTGGAACGACCGGCAAACGCAATTTCCACTCCTCGATCAGGCGGCCATTGCCGAGGATAGTGGGCCGCTAGCGCATATTCGGCCTGTGTAAAGTCAATGGGACGCAAGTTTTTACCTACATTTATTGATATAATCCGCGCTCAATTTTATGCGTTCTACCCGCGCAGTGGGTAAAATAAATCACTTTACACAACCACCTACAACACAAAGGTTTGATCAATGATCCGCACCACAGTTCAATGGATAACCGTCATTTCCATGGCGATCGGCATGGCGTTGGGTACTGCTTTCGCTCAGAACGGCAATCCAGAAGCGGGGAAACAAAAGTCAGCAACCTGTGTCGCTTGCCATGGCCAGACCGGGATCAGCCCGAGCCCGGATTTTCCCCACATAGCCGGACAGGTCCCGGGTTATATTGCCGAACAACTGGCCAAATTCAAGTCCGGCGAACGTGAAGACCCGATCATGCTCGGCATGACGGCCAATCTGTCGGAACAAGACATGAGGGATATTGATGCGTACTATGCAGGCCAGGACGCCCATATTGGATCCATCACGCCGGAACAGCAGGAACAGGCACTGGCGGGCAGACAAATCTATCGTGGCGGATACGAACCATATCAGATTGCAGCGTGCATGGGATGTCACGGCCCCTCCGGTAATGGAATACCGCCCACCTTTCCACGGGTCTCAGGACAATACGCCCGTTATCTGGAACATGAATTGCGGGCATTCAAATCCGGTTCGAGAAAGAGCCCGATCATGAACCCCATCGCCTTTGCACTGTCCGAAGAGCAGATCACACAACTCGCCTTGTATATGTCAGCCCTGGACTAAGGATGGCGGTGACCCGATATCCAATGCCCGGTCACGGGGCCTTTGATCGAGAGTCCAGATCAAGGACAACGGTATAAAATCTCCGATTTGGAGGGCATCCTTGCAATCCTTATCCGCCCCCGGCTCTGTAACCCCGACCAGGCGGACGTCTTACCGTCCAGGGTGTCCTGTCGATAAGCTATCGAACAGTACAATTTTTTTGTTATTGTCATTCAGTGACTGAAGCGGAAACCGCCGCCATGCCAACAAAGGGGCCATTTGTTCGATAATACATGCGCTTTCGGAACCCCTTGTTGAGTCAGTTCTTATTGTACCGCTGACATAATAAGATGGGTCGTTCAGCCGAAACACGCTAGCCGACAGTACACAGGTTGACTATCCGAGAATCTCATCTGGAATCGCAACGTTATTTTGCCGGCAGGCCGCAATCACGGTATTTCTCAATAGACACGCAATGGTCATCGGGCCGACACCACCGGGTACCGGCGTGATCGCTTCGGCAACTGACTGTGCAGCGGCATAATCGACATCCCCCACCAGTTGGGCCTGGCCGTCTTCAGCCACAATACGATTGATTCCCACATCAATCACCACCGCTCCGGGCTTTATCCAGTCGCCTTTGATCAGCCTAGGAACCCCGACCGCTGCGATGAGAATATCTGCCTCCCGGCAGACTGCATCCAGATGCTGTGTCCTCGAATGGGCCAACGTGACCGTACAATGCTCTTTGAGCAACAGCATGGCAACCGGTTTTCCCACGATGTTTGATCTACCGACAATCACCGCATTTTTCCCTGACAGGTTGCCCATCTGCTCTTTGAGCAACATGACACAACCCGCAGGGGTGCACGGCACCATGGAATCTTCGCCGATAAAGAGCTTGCCTACGTTTTCGATGTGAAACCCGTCAACATCTTTTTCCACACTGATTGCATTAATCACCCTGGACTCTTCAATTTGTGACGGCAAGGGAAGTTGAACCAAGATACCGTTGATCGCGGGATCATTGTTGAGTTTGTCGATCAGGGTCAACAGCTCTGTCTGTGATGTGTCTGCTGACAACGTATATTCAATCGAATGCATCCCCGCCGCGACCGTTTGCTTGCCTTTGTTTCTGACATAGACTTGACTGGCCGGGTCTTCACCGACCAGGACCACCGCAAGCCCCGGTTTCAAATCGTAATGGTCGATTAACGTCGTAACCGACTTGCCAATTCGTTGTCTGAGGTCGGCTGCAAATGCTGCGCCATTTATTCGTGTCGCCATATCATTATCTGGTTAATTTACCCTTGGCCTCTCGCAAGCGGTGGCCTTCGAAATAGACCCGCGTCTTTTGCCGATAGACATGCTTCGTCTGCTGCACCCGACCGAACTTAAAGCACCGTATTTTACTGAATTTGTCTCGACCATATCTGAACCAAGCGCACAATTTTACAACCACACCAACCCCCGTGCCCGAAACACCGAAATCGGTCAGGGCCTGGGTTATAATACGCCCGATATTCATCCAGCCACCGGTTATTCAATCCCCATGTCATCTGCCTCCATCGGATTCTTGTTTCCTGGCCAAGGATCGCAATACCGCGGAATCGGTCAAGATCTTTTCAATGCCCATGACATCGTCAAAAAGACCTATCAGGAAGCAAGCGATGTTTTGGGATACGACATGGCAAAACTGTCCTTTGAAGACCCGGCTGATGAAATCCATCTCACCCGCTATACTCAGCCGGTTCTACTCACTCACTCCATCGCCTGCCTCCGGGTGTTTTCGGCGCTCACCGATCAACGAGCACAGCCGGCCATTGTCGCCGGACACAGTCTTGGGGAATATTCGGCACTGGTCTGTGCCAAGTCTTTGAGCTTCGAACTGGCTTTAACATTGGTCAAAAAAAGAGGTGAACTGATGGGCAAGTTGGGCGAGGGAGAAATGGAAGCCCTGATGGTTGACCTTGACACGGCACAAATGCTGGCTGAACAGCATTACTGCAGCGTTGCCGCATGTAACTTACCCGATCAAAATGTCATCGGCGGCCGATCAGAAGATCTGCATCAACTCACTGAAACCATGGCAGAAAATTTCCCCAGAAAACGCAGTACCCGACTGAAAACCGAAGGGGCTTTCCATACCTTTTATATGATTGATGCGGCACGCCGGTTTCGCGTTGTTCTCGAACAAGCCTCCTTTGAAAACCCGGTTATCCCGGTTTTATCCAATTACACCGGCCATTGTCACAACGGTGATGCAAACGCCATCAAGTCCCAGCTTTTTTTCCAGCTTTTCAATCCCGTTCTTTGGCATAAAAACTTGCTAACCGCCAAGGAGCACGGTATCCATTCGTTTATTGAATTCGGAGGCGGTCTGGGAAAAGGAGAGTCCCCGTCTGAGAAAAGACCGAATTTGGAGAGTATCGTCAAGAAAACATTTCGCGATACCGGTACACCACACTATTCATCGGTCATCAACTTGTGCACCCTCGAAGAAACGGTGGGTCGCTTTGGTTAACCGGTTGTCCCTGGATGACGACATCATCAGGCAATGGGTGCTGGCTGCATCGTCTCCATCATTGTAGTTAGGCATCGGTCAAGAGCAACAGCAACGCCATGCTATCTTGTTTGTTATCACGCCTTTGGGGGCACAAAACCATCAACAGGGCCGATCGACCTTCGTTGCGCTAGCGACGGCGCCTGCCCGGCTTCCTCTGCGCACGTCCCCTGGCAGCACCCCCTGCGATACTCATGTCCCCTCTCAACTGTGCTTTGGCACCCGCAGAGACCAAACCCAACTTGTGCTCGATCCGCGTAACATCCGGTGATGCGGATTTATGATAACTGTCCAACGTCTGTCGCATCGCCTGGACATGCGCCGTCGTTGTCCCACAGCATCCGCCAATTATTCTGGCGCCCGCATCAACGGCCATTTTAGTGTATTCAGACATGATTTCCTTGGTTCCGCTATAAACGATTTTGCCATCGATGTACTCGGGAACACCGCAGTTAGCCTTGACGATCACAATGGGGTGAAAGTCATAGCCACTCAATGCATGCATGACATTGATCACTGCGGCAATCGATTCCGAAGCACCCACGCCACAATTCACGCCAAGCGCAAAGGGCACCGTGTCGAGTTCATAGCAGATTCGGACTATGTCGGCAGGTGATAACCCCATCATCGTTCGGCCATTCGTATCGATACTGAAGGTAGCCACTATTGGCAGAGCAGTCTTCGAACCACCCAGTACCGCTGCCTGGACTTCCTCTTTGGAGGACATTGTTTCAAGCCAAAGCATATCAACTCCTCCTTCTTTCAATGCTTCGGCTTGCTCGGCAAACGCGACCGCCGCCTCTTCGATACTCAGTGACCCCAACGGCTGGAATATTTCCCCTGTGGGACCCATCGACCCACCCAACAGAATGTCCCGGCCTGATTGCCTAATTTGCTGTCGCGCGATCTGTGCTGCCTTCATATTCAGTTCCCGCACCCGGTCAGCCGCATCGTGCAGTTTTAATCGATATCGATTCCCGCCGAATGAGTTTGTCAGAACAATATCTGAACCCGCATCGACAAAACTCTGACATAGTCGGGCGACACGATCTGGATGGGTCACATTCCATAGCTCGGGTGAATCACCGGTTTGAAGTCCCATATCAAACAAATTTGAACCGGTCGCTCCATCGGCCAACAACACGCCCCGCTCATTAAGCAATTTTGATATCAACCCAGCCATCTCGTCTTCTACACCTTTAATTCAACCTCAAACCGACGCACTCCGACTATAAACCACCACCAGGTCAATTGCTGTGTCATCTTGCGTTTCTCACCCGACAGCACAGTATCGGTGGAGGTGTCGATCGATTCGAGAAATAGTATGCCATTGGCCAATTAATGACTACTGACAATTGCAATCTCATCCCCCCGCGTTTTATGATGGAGACTCGATCAAGCACGGCCGATGGCAACCCGTCACCGCTGTGTTCACAGACAGCTGAAAGCATGTTATCCGAAGGAACAAATGAGTCCACCGGACCGGAGGCAGACCGAATGTCAACCAATGACATGGGGCGTGGGAAACATGGCTTCGTCATGGATGATGGTACGATTTAATTTGAGTCCCGTGAGGTGGATTTGCCGATTGTTTTTTCCGTTAGGGTTGGCCCTGTTTTCCGGTGCCACGCTTCGGGCTGAAATCGTCGATATCAACAGTCTGGCATTCTATCGTCTGCACGAAAACATCACCATTATTGATATCCGCCGCGCCGAAGAATGGCAACACACCGGGGTCGTCGAAAATAGTATCGGGCTGACATTCTTTGACAAGAATGGCCGGTATGATGCCGGGAAATGGCTAAAGTCTTTATCAGATCTCATCGACCCGAATCAGCCCGTTGCCCTAATTTGCCATACCGGGGTCAGGTCCAAGGTGGTGTCGAGGTGGCTGGACCGCGCCGCAGAATACCCGGTAATCTATAATGTGACAGACGGTATTGAAGGCTGGCTGAAACAAGCCTTTCCGGTGGTCAGCGGGCCAAGATAAACGATCAACCGGACCGGCCGTTCCCGTGGGCCTGTACCCCCGTCCCGCGGTCGATTCAGCAGGCTGAAAAATATCGCCGATGCCCGCCTGTGTGAGTCCGATCAGGTGAGGAAAGAAACCCGTTGTTTGGACCGCTACTTTATTTTGCCTTCCTTGTAAACGACATGTTTACGGACCACCGGATCAAATTTTTTGATCTCGAGTTTTTCGGTCATCGTCCGCTTGTTCTTGGTTGTCGTGTAAAAATGACCGGTACCGGCACTGGAAATTAATTTTATCTTGTCTCTCATCACTTACTCCTGATCAACCCTCCGTCCTTGGATGAGGGTCTAAATTTTCTCACCGCGAACACGCATTTGACTTAAAACCGCATCAATTCCTTTTTTGTCAATGACGCGCAACCCGGAAGTCGATACCCGGAGTCGGACCCACCGATTCTCGCTTTCGACCCAAAATCGACGATGATGCAGGTTTGGCAAAAACTTGCGCCGTGTTTTGTTGTGGGCGTGTGATACATTGTTGCCGGTCATTGTCTGTTTCCCGGTGACTTGGCATACTCTGGCCATCGAAATTAATCCTGCTGTTTATTAAATTACCGAATCGGGGCGCGATTTATACCAGAAAACCGATCGAAAAGGTAGAGGCACTCACC
>LXNI01001741.1_pt1 | contig 17441 bp, 17 predicted proteins | sample 809091 | NCBI WGS metagenome assembly LXNI01 (sample SAMN04870527, study PRJNA318959) | sponge metagenome | biome: 01000161; feature: marine sponge reef; material: water | host: Sarcotragus foetidus | place: Greece: Milos, Mediterranean Sea | collected 2013-05-29 | depth 5-7 m | reverse complement strand
CCCATATGGGCGACCGACGAATAGGCGATCAGCTTCTTCATGTCCTCCTGGGCGAGCGCGACCAGCGAGGTGTAGATGATCGCGATGATGCTCAGCGTGTAGACGAAGGGCGCGAAGAACTCGCTGGCCACCGGCAGCATCGGCAGCGAGAAGCGCAGGAAGCCGTAGGCCCCCATCTTGAGCAGCACGCCGGCGAGGATCACCGAGCCCGCGGTCGGCGCCTCGACATGGGCGTCCGGCAGCCAGGTGTGGACCGGCCACATCGGCACCTTGACCGCGAAGCTCGCGAAGAAAGCGAGCCAGAGCCAGATCTGCACGTCCGGATCGAAGCCGATCTTGACGATCTCGACGATATCCGTGGTCTCGGCGTCGAAGTAGATCACCATGATGGCGACCAGCATCAGTACCGAGCCCGTGAGGGTGTAGAGGAAGAACTTGAACGCCGCGTAGACCCGGTTCGCGCCGCCCCAGACGCCGATGATCAGGAACATCGGCAGCAGGACGCCTTCGAAGAAAACGTAGAAAGTAACGAGATCCAGGGCGCAGAAAGTGCCGACCATGAAGGTTTCGAGCACCAGGAACGCCGCCATATATTCGCGCACCCGGGATCTGATTTCCCAGCTGCACAGGATGCAGATCGGCGTCAACAGGGTCGACAGCAGGACGAACATCATCGAGATGCCGTCCACGCCCATATGGTAGTTCAGCGTGTATCCGCCGGGGAACTTGAACCAGGCCGCCTTTTCGACGAACTGGAAGTCCGCGGTTCCGGTCTCGAAGTTGATCCAGATCAGGAGCGAGATCAGGAAGGTCGCGAGCGAGGCCCAGAGCGCGAGCCAGCGCGCGTTGCGGTCTGTCGCCTCCCGGTCGCCGCGCACCATGACGAGAATCAGCAGCGCCCCGACGAGCGGGGCGAAGGTGACGATGCTGAGAAGCGGCCAGGACTCCATCGTCTAGCCCCAAAGCCCGAAGACGAAGAGGGAAACGAAGCCGAAGGCGCCGATCAGCACCGCAAAGGCATAGTGGTAGACGTAACCGGTCTGGAGCAGGGCGGCGAGCCGCGAGCCGCTCAGGGTCGCGACCGCGGCGCCGTCCGGGCCGAAGCGATCGATGGTGCCGCCGTCGCCCCGCTTCCAGAGGCCGCGACCGACGATCATGGCGGGACGCACGAAGAGCCGGTCAAAAAGCTCGTCGAAATACCACTTGTTGAGCAGGAAGTAGTAGAGGCCGCGGAACTGCTTCGCCAGCGCCTTCGGCCAGGCGGGCCGCAGCATGTACATCGCGTAGGCGAGCCCGATCCCGGCAAGGCCGGCGATAACAGGCAGAACCTTGACCCAGACCGGTACATGGTGGGCAGCGTCGAGAATCGCGCCCTCGTTCCGCATGTAGATCGAATCGCCCCAGAAGCCGGACCAGTCGCTGCCGGCGAACCAGCCGACGGCGAGCGCGCCGGCAAAGACCGAGCCGAGCGCGAGCAGGAACAGCGGCGCCAGCATGACCGTTGGCGATTCGTGGACGTGGGCCTGGACCTCGGCCGGCGCGCGGCTCTCGCCGTGGAACGTCATGATGATGAGACGCCAGGAATAGAAGGCGGTCATGATCGCCGCGGCGATACCCATCCAGAAAGCGAACAGTCCAAGGCCGGTATGGGCGCCGAATGCTGCCTCAAGGATCAGGTCCTTGGAATAGAAGCCGGCGAAGCCGAAGACGAAGGGGATGCCGACCCCGGCCAGCGCCAGCGAGCCGATCCACATCAGGATGTAGGTCGTCTTCATCTTGCGCCAGAGGCCGCCCATGCGCCGCATGTCCTGCTCGTCCGACATGCCGTGGATGACCGAGCCGGAGCCGAGGAACAGCAGCGCCTTGAAGAAGGCATGGGTCATCAGGTGGAACATCGCCACCGGATAGGCGCCGATGCCGGCGGCGAAGAACATGTAGCCGAGCTGCGAGCAGGTCGAATAGGCGATGACCCGCTTGATATCGTTCTGCACCAGGCCGACCGTCGCGGCGAAAAAGGCGGTGAACGCGCCGACGGTGACGACGATCGCCAGCGCCAGCGGCGCGAATTCGAACATCGGCGACAGCCGGCAGACCATGAACACGCCGGCCGTCACCATGGTGGCGGCGTGGATCAGCGCGGAAACCGGCGTCGGGCCCTCCATCGCGTCGGGCAGCCAGGTGTGCAGCAGGATCTGGGCCGACTTGCCCATGGCGCCGATGAACAGGAGGATGCAGGTCCAGTCGAGCGCGGTCTGGCCGTCGATGACGTAACCGCCGACGGTGGTGATTTCCTTGCCCGGCAGTTCCTGCGCCGCCGGCAGCACGGTCGAGAAATCGAGCGAGCCGAAGATGGCGAACACGGCGAAGATGCCGAGCGCAAAGCCGAAATCGCCGATCCGGTTGACCAGGAAGGCCTTGATGGCGGCGGCGTTCGCAGTCTCGCGCTTGTACCAGAAGCCGATCAGCAGGTAGGAGCACAGGCCGACGCCTTCCCAGCCGAAGAACATCTGGGCGAAGTTCTCCGCCGTCACCAGCATCAGCATCGAGAAGGTGAACAGGCTGAGATAGGCGAAGAACCGCGGTTTATGCGGATCGTGGCCCATATAGCCGATCGAGTAGACATGGACGACGGCGGAGACCAGCGTCACCACCACGACCATGACGGCGGCCAGCGTATCGAAGCGCAGCGCCCAGTCGACGCTCAGCTCGCCCGACGCCATCCAGGTGAACAGCCGGATCGGTTCCGCCGGGCCGGTCTTCGCGAATCCGACCTGGTACAGGATGATCCCGCCCAGGACCGCGGAGACGACGAGCAGACCGGACGTAATGTACATCGAGGCCCGGTCCCCGATCCGCCGGCCGAACAGCCCCGCGATGATGGCGCCGATCAGCGGCAGGAAGATGGCGGCAACGTACATGCAATCAGCCAACGGTTACTTCTTAGTAGGATTTGGTTTAGAGCCTGCGGGTCTCTTTGGCTGCGCACCACGTGTAAGCCCATCGCCCCCGGGTCCTTTAGGCTGCGGCTTTGCGCCAGAGCCTTTTTCTGGTCGCACTCCATCAGATACACTTTTTCTTGAAGCCATTAAACATTTCCCTTTGTTGCAGGTTGTGATCTCACTTTCGAGCTTGAAGCACTTTTCGCAGATCGTTTAAATGCACTTTCTGACCTGAAGGCAACTTTAGCGCTACCAGGTTTTGCTCCCGCTTTCGAAGCTGGTCGCACACCCGCACCGACCCGAATTCTACCAAGATTAATTTTCCGCATTGGTCTCCACCCTATAGAACCCCAGACTCTTGATGCTGTCTCCACTGATCCACCCCCCGATTGAATCATTCAACTCATCTCCAAATTTTCCATCTTCTGTTATTTCATATAACTTCTCTAAAAAAATGTCCCGGCCATGCGGCGCTATTGATACAAATGAGTTCGTTCCAAATTCGCCACCCACTTTAGAACCGTCGTTCAATTCTGCAACAATCCAGCATCCGTTTTCCTCGGTTAAGAAAAACCAGTCCCAAGCGTGTGGGGTAAGGTCTACACGCGATAATCCAATTTTTCCCAGCAAAGTTTGGCTCCAGTCCGACCTCCATACAGAAGAAAGTAGATAGGCCAATAAAATTGGTCCAATAAATAGGACAAGAATCAACCAAAAGAATACCAACCAATCAAATTCAACATTCCCAGTACTCGACACCTTGTTGAAAATTTGCCATAGTTCTACAATTCGTTCGGCCCACAAATAAGTCAAAGGAAAAACAAGCAAATGAACAAGGATACTCAGCTGAATTGATACAACAAAGAAATGCGTATTGGACCGAAATACGCTCGGAATTCTTGCACTCAAGACTTGCCATGCCAGAAATCCCGGTGCAACCAACAATATGATTACAAATAGCGCTTCAACGGTACTAGGCATACCAGAATCAGCCCTTCATCACATTCACGTCTTCCACCGCGATGGAGCCGCGGTTGCGGAAGTAGATGACGAGGATGGCGAGCCCGATGGCGGCCTCGGCGGCGGCCACGGTCAGCACGAACATCGCGAAGATCTGGCCGACCAGATCCTTCAGCGCCCAGGAGAAGGCGACCAGGTTGATGTTCACGGCGAGCAAAATCAGCTCGACCGACATCAGGATGATGATGACGTTCTTCCGGTTCAGGAAAATGCCGAAGATCCCGACGGTGAACAGGATCGCGGCGACCGTCAGATAGTGCGCGAGGCCGATCTCCCACATCGCGTCAGACGCCCTCCCCCGGCCGCACCTGCTTGAGCTCCACCGTCTCCTCGCGGCGCCGGCGGACCTGCTCGCCGATCTTCTGTTTGCGCACGCCGGGGCGCTGGCGCAGCGTCAGCACGATGGCGCCGACCATGGCGACGAACAGCACCATGCCGGCAAGCTGAAACAGGTAGATGTATTTCGTGTAAAGCAGCCGGCCGATCATCTCGGTATTGGTAAGCGCGCCGCTTTCCGGCACTTTTTCGGTCAGCGCGCCCTGAACCTCGGGGGCCACGGCCCAGATGCCGCCGACGAAGACGATCTCGCCCAGCAGGATCGCGGCGATCAGGCCGCCGATCGGCAGATAGCGCTGAAAGCCCTCGCGCAGTTCGACGAAATTGATGTCCAGCATCATCACGACGAAAAGGAACAGCACCGCGACGGCGCCGACATAGACGATCACCAGGATCATCGCCAGGAACTCGGCCCCGGTCAGCACGAACAGCCCGGCGGCGTTGAAGAAGGTCAGCACCAGGAACAGCACGGAATGGACCGGGTTGCGCGCCGTCACCACCATCACGGCGGCGGCGACGGCAATAAAGGCGAACAGATAGAAGGCGATGGCTTGCAGAATCATGGGCGGCTACCGGTAAGGCGCATCGGCGGCAAGCGCCTGCGCAATCTCGGTTTCCCAACGGTCGCCGTTCGCCAGCAATTTCTCCTTGTTGTACATCAACTCTTCGCGCGTCTCGGCCGCAAATTCGAAGTTCGGGCCTTCGACGATGGCATCGACCGGGCAGGCTTCCTGGCAGAAGCCGCAATAGATGCATTTCGTCATGTCGATATCGTAGCGGGTCGTCCGGCGGCTGCCGTCGTCGCGCGGCTCGGCCTCGATGGTGATGGCCTGGGCCGGGCAGATCGCCTCGCACAATTTGCACGCGATGCAGCGCTCCTCGCCGTTCGAATAGCGGCGCAGCGCATGTTCGCCCCGGAAGCGCGGGCTGAGCGGCCCCTTCTCGTAGGGGTAGTTGATCGTCACCTTGGGCTTGAAGAAATAGACCAGCGTCTTCCACAGGCCGACGCCGATCTCCCAGAGCAGGACGGTTCGCACCGTGCGCAGCATGGTTCCTCTCCCTATGCCGGCAGCCAGCCGGCGTACAGCAGCACGCCGGCATACGCCACCACGGCAACGAGCGACAGGGGCAGGAACACCTTCCAGCCCAGGCGCATCAACTGGTCATAGCGGTAGCGCGGCAGAGTCGCGCGCACCCAGATGAAAACGAACAGCAGGAACGCGATCTTCAGGGCCAGCCAGATCGGCCCGGGAATCCAGTTCAGCCACCACACGTCGAGCGGCGGCAGCCAGCCACCCATGAACAGAACGGCGGTGATGCCGCTCATCATGATCATGTTGATATATTCGCCGAGGAAAAACAGGGCGAAGGGAAAGGCGGAATATTCGACGAAATAGCCGGCAACCAGTTCGGCCTCGGCTTCCGGCAGATCGAAGGGATGGCGGTTGGTCTCGGCGAGCGCCGAGATGAAGAACACGACGAACATCGGCGCCAGCGGCACCCAGTACCAATTCCAGAACCCGCCCTGCTGGGCCAGCACGATCTCCGACAGGTTGAGCGATCCGGCGGCGATCAGCACGGTAATCATCACGAATCCGATGGAAACCTCGTAGGACACCATCTGCGCTGCCGAGCGCAGCGCGCCCAGGAAAGCGTAACGCGAATTGCTCGCCCAGCCGGCCATGATGATGCCGTAGACGCCGAGCGAGGAGATGGCGAAGAGATAAAGCACGCCGACATTGATGTTGGACAGCACCCAGATGCCGCTTTCGCTCTGGCCCAGCGGAATCACCGCCCAGGCGACAAGGGCGAGGGTGAAGGTGAGCACCGGCGCGAACAGGAACACCGCCCGGTTGGCGCCGGACGGGATAACCGTCTCCTTCATGAGCAGTTTCAGGCCGTCGGCCATCGGCTGCAGCAGGCCGAACGGGCCCACGACGTTCGGCCCCTTGCGCAGCATCATGGCGGCGAGGACCTTGCGCTCGTACCAGGTGAGCAAGGCCATGCCGACCAGCAGCGGTACGACGATCAACAGGATCCAGCCGATCAGGATCAGCGCCGGCAGGGCATAGCCTTCCCAGAAGACCATCATGGGGGCTACCCGTCCGTGCCCGTGCGGGCGCCGTCCGCCAGCGCCCGGCGCATCTGCGTGCATTTCGCCATGGTTTCCGAGCAGCGACTGATCGGATCGGTCATGTAAAAGTTCTGCACCGGCGAACGGAACGGCATCGGATCCGGTTCACCGCCCGCGACAGGATCGCCGAACGCCTCCCACGGTGCCGGAGCGATCTCGTCCACCAGATCGAACACCGGATTGGCCACGGCCAGTCGGGCGCGGACCTGCGCCAGCGAATCGTAAGGCAGCTTGTGGCCGGCAACCTCGGAGAAGGCGCGGACGATGGTCCAGTCCTCGCGCGCATCTCCGGGCGGAAAGATGCCCAGCGCCGTGCGCTGCGGCCTGCCTTCCACGTTCACAAAAGTGGCGCTTTTTTCCGTATAGGCGGCGCCGGGCAGGATAACGTCCGCCCGGCTCGCCCCGGCGTCGCCGTGATGGCCCTGATAGACGACGAAGGCGTCGCCGAGCCGGTCCATATCGATCTCGTCGGCGCCGAGCAGCCAGACCATACCGATTTCGCCTTTGCCGGCGCCGTCCAGGACCGCGCCGGTGTCGCGGCCGCCCTCGCCCGGCGCAAAGCCGAGATCGAGCCCGCCGACCCGCGAGGCCGCGGTGTGCAACACGTTGAAGCCGTTCCAGCCGTCGCCGACCATGCCGAACCGTTCGGCGGCCCGGCGCGCCAGGCCGAGCAGCGTCGCGCCGTCTTCGCGCACCGGCACGCCCGGACCGACGATAAGCATCGGCCGTTCGGCGCCTTCCAGCACCTCGGCGAAACTGTGGTCGCCGTCTGCGACAGCGCGCAGCGTCTCTGCCCCATTGCCCAGATGGTCGTAACGATAGGTCAGGTCGGCCGCTTCGCCGATCAGGCCGATGCGGAACCCGCCCGCCCGCCAGCGCCGCCGGATGCGGGCGTTGAGCACCGCCGCCTCGATGCGCGGGTTGGCGCCGATCAGCAGCAGCGCATCGGCCTCGTCGATGCCGGCGATCCCGCTGTTGAACAGGTAGCCGGCGCGCGCGGCCGGATCGACCTTCGACCCGTCCTGGCGGCAGTCGATATTCTGAGAACCGCAGGCCGCGAACAGGTCCTTTAGCGCGATCATGGCCTCGCAGTCGGCCTGGTCGCCGGCGATCGCCGCCATGCCCGCGCCGCCGGTCTCGGCAATCCTGTCAGCGATCGCGGCGAAGGCCTCGTCCCAAGAAGCGGGCTCGAGCCGGCCGTCGCGCCGGACATAGGGCCGGTCGAGCCGCTGGCGCTTCAGCCCGTCGCAGGCGAAGCGCGTCTTGTCGGAGATCCATTCCTCGTTGATGTCGTCGTTCAGGCGCGGCAGCACCCGCATGACCTCGGCGCCGCGGCTGTCGACCCGGATGTTAGAGCCGACGGCGTCCATGACATCGATGGATTCGGTCTTGCGCAACTCCCACGACCGCGCGGTGAAGGCATAGGGCTTGGAGGTCAGCGCGCCGACCGGGCACAGGTCGATCACGTTGCCCGACATTTCGGAAGTCAGCGAGCGCTCCAGATAGGTCGCTATCTCCATATGCTCGCCGCGGTGCAGCGCGCCAATCTCTTCGACGCCGGCGACCTCTTCGGCAAAGCGGATGCAGCGGGTACAATGGATGCAGCGGGTCATGATCGTCTTGACCAGCGGCCCCATTTCCTTGTCGTGGACCGCGCGCTTGTTTTCCTCGAAGCGGGTGCGGTCGTGGCCGTAGGCCATCGCCTGGTCCTGCAGGTCGCATTCGCCGCCCTGGTCGCAGATCGGGCAGTCCAGCGGATGGTTGATCAGCAGAAACTCCATCACGCCCCGACGCGCCTTGATGGTCTTCTCCGAATCGGTAAGGACGACCATGCCGTCCATGACCGGCTGGGCGCAGGAAGCGACCGGCTTGGGCGCCTTCTCGACCTCGACAAGGCACATGCGGCAGTTGCCGGCGATCGACAGCCGTTCGTGGAAGCAGAAATGCGGCACTTCCTTGCCGATCGACTGCAGCGCCTGAAACAGGGTCAGGCGCCCGTCGACCTCATGCTCTTCGCCGTTGACGGTGATCGTTGCCATCGCGCTTACGCCGCTACCTTGCGTTCGAGGATCCGGCGCTCCAGTTCGGGCCGGAAATGCCGGATCAGGCCCTGGATCGGCCAGGCCGCCGCGTCGCCGAGGGCGCAGATCGTGTGCCCTTCGACCTGGTAGGTCACCTCTTCCAGCATGTCGATTTCGCCGATATCGGCATCGCCGCGCACCAGCCTTGTCATGACCCGCCACATCCAGCCGGTGCCTTCGCGGCACGGCGTACACTGGCCGCAGCTTTCGTGCATGTAGAATTTGGACAGGCGGCAGATCGCGTTCACGATATCCGTCGACTTGTCCATCACGATGACCGCCGCGGTGCCGAGGCCGGATTTGAGGCCGGCCAGCGTATCGAAATCCATCGGCAGGTCCTGGCAGATGTCGGACGGCAGGCAGGGCACCGAAGAACCGCCGGGAATGACGGCGAGCAGGTTGTCCCAGCCGCCGCGCACACCGCCGGCATGTTTCTCGATCAGCTCGCGGAAGGGAATGCCCATCGCCTCTTCGACATTGCACGGCGTATTCACATGGCCGGAAATGCAGAAGAGCTTGGTGCCGGTATTGCGTGCATCGCGGCCGATGCCGGCAAACCAGGCCGCGCCGCGCCGCAGGATGGTCGGCGCGACGGCGATCGATTCGACATTGTTGACGGTGGTCGGGCAGCCGTAGAGGCCGGCGTTGGCCGGGAACGGCGGCTTGAGGCGCGGCTGGCCCTTCTTGCCTTCGAGGCTCTCCAGCAACGCCGTTTCTTCGCCGCAGATATAGGCGCCTGCGCCGCGATGGACGTGAATATCGAAATCCCAGCCCGAACCGCAGGCGTTCCGGCCGATCAGCCCGGCGCCATAGGCCTGGTCGACGGCGGCCTCCAGCCGTTCGGCCTCGCGGTAGAACTCGCCCCGGACATAGATGTAGGCCGCGTTGGCGCCCATGGCGAAACCGGCGACCAGGCAGCCCTCGACCAGCTTGTGCGGGTCGTGGCGCATGATGTCCCGGTCCTTGCAGGTGCCGGGTTCGGATTCGTCGGCGTTGACGACAAGATAGTGCGGGCGGCCGTCGCGCTTGTCGTCCGGCGGCATGAACGACCATTTGAGGCCGGTCGGGAAGCCCGCCCCGCCCCGGCCGCGCAGGCCGGACTCCTTGATCTGCTGGCAGATCCAGGCGCGGCCCTGCCCGATGAACCAGGCCGTCTGGTCCCAGTCGCCCCGGCGGCGCGCGCCTTCGAGGCCCCAGTCGTCGAGGCCGTAGAGGTTGGTGAAGATACGGTCGCGATCGTCGAGCATCAGGCGCCGGCCTCCCCTGCATCCGCTTTGGCCAGGTCCGCGGCCTGCGCAACCCAGTCGTCGCGGTCTGCCCGGCCCCCGAGCTTCAGCGCCCCGTTCACCCAGTCCTTCTCTTCCGGCGTCCAGGCGGCAATCTGGTCGAAATGATAGATGCCGATGCCATGCAGCGCGCCCTCGATCCTGGGGCCGAGGCCCTTGATCCGGGTCAACGCATCCGCTTTGCCCTCGCGCGGCGCATCGAGCGCAGCCGGCCGGCCTTCGTTTTCGGCCGGCGCCGGCGTCGGCGTTTCGGCCGTTACCGGGGCGCCGGCGCCGTTCAATCCGTAGACGACCGCCGGGTCGAAAGGCGGCGGCGGCGGCACTTCGATCAGGGTGCGCGCGCCGTCTTCCGGCTCCGAGGACTGGCGGCCGACCTGGGAGCCGGACGGCAGGTCGCCGCCATTTTTCAGCGTACGCAAGACGCTCGCGAAATTCTCGTATGTCAGATCCTCGACGAAATCGTCGTTCACCTGGACCATCGGCGCATTCACGCAGGCGCCGAGGCACTCGACCTCGGTACAGGTGAACAGCCCGTCTTCGCTGGTCTCGCCGGGCCCGATCCCGGTTTCGTCGCGGATCGCGCGGAACACCTCGCCGACGCCGCGCAACATGCAGGGAGTCGTGCCGCACACCTGGAGATGGTACCTGCCGACCGGGGCCAGGTTGATCATGGTGTAGAAAGTCGCGACTTCCATCACCCGGATCTTCGCCATGCCCAGCCGGCCGGCGATATGCTCGATCGCAGCCTGGGGAACCCAGCCGCCGTACTGGCGCTGCGCCAGGTCGAGTAGCGGCAGCACTGCGCTGGCCTGCCGGCCTTCCGGATAGCGCGCGATCGCCTTGTCCGCCGCCCGGCCGTGCTCGCTGTCGAAGGCGAAGCTGTCCGGCTGCTCGACAGCCACAGTAGACGGCGCGCTCACCGGTCGACCTCGCCGAACACGATGTCCATCGATCCGACGATGGCGCAGACATCCGCCAGCATGTGGCCCCTCGACATGAAATCGGTCGCCTGGAGATGGGCGAATCCCGGCGCCCGGATCTTGCAGCGGTAGGGTTTGTTGGTGCCGTCGGCGACCAGATAGACGCCGAACTCGCCCTTCGGCGCCTCGACGGCGGTGTAGGTTTCGCCGGCCGGAACGCGATAGCCCTCGGTGTAGAGCTTGAAATGGTGGATCAGCGCCTCCATCGAGCGCTTCATCTCGCCCCGTTTCGGCGGTGTCACCTTGTTGTCGTCCGCCGCCACCGCCCCGTCCAGCGTCTCCAGCCGGTCGAGCGCCTGGTCGATGATGCGCAGGCTCTGGCGCATCTCCTCGACGCGCACGAGGTAGCGGTCGTAGCAATCGCCGTTCTTGCCCACCGGGATATCGAAATCGTAGGCTTCGTAGCCGTCGTAGGGCTGGGCCTTGCGGAGGTCCCAGGCCAGGCCGGACGCGCGCAGCATCGGTCCCGAGAAACCCCAGTCCAGCGCATCCTTCGCTCCGACGACGCCGATATCGACCGAGCGCTGCTTGAAGATGCGGTTCTCGGTCAGCAGCGTCTCGATATCGTCGACGATCTTCGGAAAGGCCGCGCGCCACTCCCGGATATCCCCGATCAGACCGGCCGGCATGTCCCGGTGCACGCCGCCGGGCCGGAAATAGGCCGCGTGGAGCCGCGCCCCGCAGACGCGCTCGTAGAAGGCCATCAGCTTCTCGCGCTCTTCGAAGGCCCACAGGAACGGCGTCAGCGCGCCCACGTCCATAGCATAGGCCGGCACGTTCAGCAGATGATTCAGCACCCGGCCGATTTCGGCGTAGAGCACCCGGATCGCCTGGCCGCGCGGCGGAACCTCCAGACCCAGGAGTTTTTCCGTCGCCAGTGCGAAGGCATGCTCCTGGTTCATCGGCGCGACATAGTCGAGCCGGTCGAAATAAGGTACGGCCTGGAGATAGGTTTTCTGCTCGATCAGCTTTTCGGTGCCGCGGTGCAGAAGGCCGATATGGGGGTCGGCGCGCTCGACGATCTCGCCGTCCATCTCCAGCACCAGGCGCAGCACGCCGTGGGCCGCCGGATGCTGGGGCCCGAAATTCAGGTTGAGATTCTTGATCTCGACATCGCCGGGTTTCGACTCGCCTGCAGCCACGGCCGCCCGTCCGTCCGGCATCCCGTCAGCCCTCCGCCGCGCCGCCCGGCGCGGCTTTCTCGTCGCCCGGCGCAGTCGGCGGCAGGCCGCGGGTCATCCCTTCCCAGGGCGACAGGAAATCGAAGGTCCGGTAGTCCTGCTGCAGCGTCACCGGTTCGTAGACCACGCGCTTCTGTTCCTCGTCGTAGCGCACCTCGACGAATCCGGTGAGCGGGAAATCCTTGCGCAGCGGATGGCCGTCGAAGCCGTAGTCGGTCAACAGGCGGCGCAGGTCCGGGTTGTCGGAGAAATAGATGCCGTACAGGTCCCACGCCTCGCGTTCGAACCAGCCGGCGGTGCTGAAGACCTCGGCGACCGACGGGACCGGCGTCTCCTCGTCGGTCTGGACCTTGACCCGGCAGCGCAGGTTCGCCGACACGCTCAACAGGTTGTAGACAACGTCGAAACGCCGTTCGCGCGCCGGCCAGTCGACGCCGCAGATATCGACCAGGCAGGTAAAGGCGCAGTTCGGATCGTCGCGCAGCCGCGTCAGGACCCTGACGATCGCCGCCCGGCCGACCGTGAGGCACAACTCGCCGCGCACGATGTCCGCCCCGGCCGTCTCCTGGGGCAGGACGGCGAGAACGTGCTCTTTCAGTTCCTTGAGCGCTTCGAGGGTCATCGGCTGCCGGGGGTCTTTGGACTACCGGGCGAAGCTCGCCGTGCGGCGGATCTTTTTCTGGAGTTGCAGAATGCCGTAGAGCAGCGCCTCGGCGGTCGGCGGACAACCTGGCACATAGACATCGACCGGCACGATCCGGTCGCAGCCGCGCACCACCGAATAGGAATAGTGGTAATAGCCGCCGCCGTTGGCGCACGAGCCCATCGAGATCACCCAGCGCGGCTCTGCCATCTGGTCGTAGACCCGGCGCAGCGCCGGCGCCATCTTGTTGGTCAGCGTCCCGGCCACGATCATCACGTCGGACTGGCGCGGGCTGGGGAAGAACACCGTGCCGAACCGGTCGAGATCGTAGCGGCTGGCGCCGGTGTGCATCATCTCGACGGCGCAGCAGGCCAGCCCGAAGGTCATCGGCCAGAGCGAGCCGGACTGGGCCCAGCCTACCAGAGAATCCAGGCTGGAGACGACGAAGCCCTTCGATTGGAACTCCTTGTCCAGGAAGGCGTCGAGCTCGGGCAGTTTCGCCGGAGCGCCGGCCGCACCGGCATTGGCGGCGTCGGGGGCGGCTACTCCCATTCCAGCGCCCCCTTCTTCCATTCGTAGACGAAGCCGACGGTCAGGATGACCAGGAACACGACCATGGACCAGAAGCCGAAATGCTGGGTCTCCGACAGCGTGATCGCCCATGGAAACAGGAACGCGACTTCGAGGTCGAAAATGATGAACAGGATGGCGACGAGATAGAAGCGCACATCGAACTGGCCGCGCGAATCGTCGAACGGATCGAAGCCGCACTCGTAGGCGGCCAGCTTTTCGGAATAGGGCTTCTGCCGGGCCAGCACCCAGGAGGCGGCAACCATCGCCAGCGCCAGCCCCAGGGCAATCCCCAGAAAGATGGCGATCGGCAGATATTCGGCAAGGATGTCGCTCATCTGTCCCGCAAGGGTTGCCTTGTTCTTGCGGCGCAACGCGGCGTTGCGCCAACGCCGTTCGCGCACACCAAACGCGCGCCCGCGGCCCCGACCCGGACGAACCGGTTATAGGGCCGGCGGTCTCACTTGCAAAGCCTTACCACGGTCCCGTCTGGCCGCATACCGGGCACGCTGCGGTTCCGCGCCGGCGGCACGGCAAATCTTCGTGATCGCGGCCCATTCGGGAGCCAAGGATTTCGAAGGGCGGTGGCGGGAGTGACGGGACTCGAACCCGCGGCCTCCGGCGTGACAGGCCGGCGCTCTAACCAAACTGAGCTACACCCCCGCAGCAGGCGCGGCGCGCGGCCGGAATGTGCTCCGGAATGCGTTCCGGAAAGCGCCCCGGAATGCGTACCATCGTGCGCCGATGCAGAGCGCGGCATGTAGCGCCGCCCCCGGCAGGTGTCAAGCGAACGGCCGGGCGTGCCGTGGCGATCGCTACGCCGCGCCCGATCTCTCGATCTTGTCGGCGAACCGCTGGCGCGCCGGCGGCAGGGGGCGGTCGTGGGGCGCGAAGACATGCCGTTCGAGGAAATGGCCGCTCAGCTTCAGCCCGTCGGCGATATCGGGCCAGGAAAACGGGACCGGGGCAGCACCCTTTCCGGCGTCCGCCCCGCCGTTCAGGAAATCCGGCAGGCGCAGCAGCCGTTCGGCATAGGGCGCGCCGGCGGACAGGCTGACGGCCCGGCCGCTGTTCGGAGACACGAAGGCCAATTGGTCGTTGCTGCCCGTAGCGGCGCAGCGCTCCAGGTCCAGCCCGAAGCCGAGTTCGCCGAGCAGCGCAATCTCCCACGCGACATAGGCTTCGCCCCAGTCCTCGCGCTCCAGCGCATCGAGCAGCGCCAGCAGGCCGCGATAGACGGCAGGCGCCGGGGCCCGCTCCGGCAGCGACGCTTCGGCCACGGCGCAGGCGGCGCCGATCCCGGCAAGGCGCAGCGGATCGTCGATCCATTGCCCGGCCCGGCCGGCCTGCAATTCCGCCGTCAGGGTGCCGAGATTCTCGGCGAGCCGGGCACGCCAGGTCGCCCGGACCTCGTTGCCCGGCTGAAACACCGGCATTTGCCGCCGCGAAGCGCCGCCGCGGGCGAGCCCGGCATGGCGGCCGTGCTCCGCCGTCAGCAGCTGCACCACCAGGCTGCTCTCGCCGTGCCTCCGCGCCGCCAGCACAATGCCGTCATCGGTCCATTCCATACGGGGAGATATGGCGTTGGGCGGCTGGAGACGGCAAGTCGCCCGGTCACCGCAGCGTGGGTTTGAAATCAATTAAGAAAATTGAAGCGGACCTGCGCCGTATCGAGGCCGGGCAACGATTGTGCCGTCAATGGCGGCAGGATGGGGCCAAAATCACGCTACCGCGCCGGCAGACTGGTCGTCCCGTTCGGGGAAGGCCGCTCTGAGGGCAAGAGAGAGGCCCTGAGACAGTTTCTGCATAGCACCCTGCAACCCTTCGGCGACATGATCGCAGGTGAGGCCCGGTACAAGCTGGCAGCCTCCGTCACCTTCGGCTTTGATCGCCTCTTTGCTTCCGACATTCAGGGCCGGGCGCGGGCCTTCAAGTCCCTCGTTGACGGCAACATGGAACCGGCACAGGCCGCCAGCGTTACGGGGATGGGCTGAGTTGGTGCCGTGGACATTTACCGGAAGTAATATCGTTCAAATCAACTGGATTCAACACAGTATAATCAAGTCGTAAAAAATTCATACCACACTTTATTGGCCACAAATACCAAGATGTTGTTTTGGTATCAACTATGAAAATTTCGTCAATTTCGTACCGGCCTTCAACAAGTATACGTTGCAAACTTTGGGCAATATCAACAGGGTTACTCAGCGCAATATCATTATCTTCTAACACTAATATCGTACGCGTATCGTTGCAATTTTTCAATTTTCCGTATTTGGCATCCAATGCTATACGAAGACGATCCTTGCGTTTTTTCTGCAAGTCGGAGGGTTCCTTGCTAATCATCTTGAATATTCCCGGTTCTTCGCCATCGGAATTGCCCCGCAGAATACTACAAGAAAATTCGATGTTGTAGGGAAAGCCCGCTTCATTTGGAGTATAAACGACATTTTTGCCTATGACGTTCGACGCAGTTGCTCGCTGGTATAAGGTTGGCGCTTGATCAAAAATCATTTTGATAATATTGCCCCTGAAGGATTCAATATCGGATCTTTTAATGTAAGGGTTTGTCGGAACCCGTAGTAAAAAAATTGCCGGGCCAGGAAGTTTTCCAGAAACTGCTCTTTCAATAGGTTCGGCAATTTCCAGAAACGTCTTGCCTGTCTTAAAATAGTCAGAAAATGGCTCAGTTAAGGTGTGCTCAAAAGCGAATTCTTGAGAGCCAAGGAACAGACGTAGCTCCACGGGAGGGCCAATTTTGCATTTTTCGGGCACGCAGACACTTGCTCGCGTGTTGCCGGTCCGCTCCTCAAGCCACCTAACAACAGCGTCGCACGCTTTTCCTTCATTCTTTGGCACAAGCACCGTAAGTGACTCCTCACAATTTTGCCGACATAGTGCCGACATGAAAAGAAGCCGCTTCGCCACCTTCCCGACATTTCTCTGTAAACTATTGATTATATGGAGTAATTTGGTAGAAGAGGAGGAACTTGAACCCCCGACTCGCGGATTATGATTCCGTTGATCGGCGGGCGCTGAGAGGCGGTTGGTTTTGCTCTTGTCGCGGGGGGATCAGGATTCCCGGTGACGCCCACCGGCGGGACTCTCCCGCGGCCTGCCTGACAGGTTGAGGACTATTCGGCTGGCTCAATCCGGTTGCTGCCGGCAATGCGGCCGGTCAGGCCGAGCCCTTCGATCAAACCGGACAAGCGGGCGGTTTCCATTTCGACGGCAGTCAGCCGCGCGCCAAGCCGTCCGGACGTGGTGAGAATCAGCCCGGCCAGCGTGACGCCAACGACGGCAATGGCAACGATAATTTCGGTGCTGCTTTCCATATCCCTACCATGTGTCTGGCAGGCTCCGTGGTCAAGCGGTTAAATTCATTGAAAAATAGCCGACACGCCGCATCTCCGCCTTTCCCGATACCTGCTAAGCCATTGATTTTATTGGTAGCGGAGGAGGGACTTGAACCCCCGACACGCGGATTATGATTCCGCTGCTCTAACCAGCTGAGCTACTCCGCCCCAATCCTGTCGCACGCGGGCCGGAAATCCGGCGGCGGCGGGCGGCGGACAGAGCCGGTGGCTGCCGCCCGGAACACCCGCCCTGCGGGACGCGGCGAAATAGGTTCAAGGTCCGGCGGCTGTCAAGCCGGCCCTTGCTTCATCGCGGTTATTCAACCCGATTGTCTTGAGCGTTGCGGCGTGGAAGGCACCGTCGCCCGCCCTTCGATATGCCGCCTGCGGCGGCTACTCAGGACGAGGGTGAGGGTAGTGCCGTCGCAGCAAATCAATATCGAAATCCCCTCATCCCGAGTAGCCCCGGAATTAATCCGGGGCGTATCGAGGGGCGATCCAGCCGCCGCCCAGGAGGCGCGTGCCGTCGTAGAGCACCGCGGCCTGGCCGGCCGATACGCCGTATTGCGGGTCGTCGAAGGTCAGCATTGCGCGGCCGTCCGGCTCGATGTCGGCCCGGCACGGCACGGTCTCGCCGGCGTTGCGGATGCGGGCTTCGGCGCGAATATCGCCGCCGCCCGATACTCTGCCGCCCGGCCACGCATCGCCGATCCAGTTCAGCTTCTCGATCGCGATCGTGTGCCGGGCCAGCGCTGCGCGCGGGCCGACGACCACGTCATTGGTCTCCGCGTCGATCCGCACGACGTAGAGCGGCTCGGCCGTGCCGCCGATGCCGAGGCCCCGGCGCTGGCCGACGGTGACCAGCTCCAACGCATCGACGGTGCCGACCTCGCGGCCCGCGGTGTCGACGAGGCG
>LXNI01001739.1_pt1 | contig 17452 bp, 11 predicted proteins | sample 809091 | NCBI WGS metagenome assembly LXNI01 (sample SAMN04870527, study PRJNA318959) | sponge metagenome | biome: 01000161; feature: marine sponge reef; material: water | host: Sarcotragus foetidus | place: Greece: Milos, Mediterranean Sea | collected 2013-05-29 | depth 5-7 m | reverse complement strand
GGCTCGCTGCCGAACACCTCGCCACGGCCTCGCCCACTGCTGCTGCAGACCTACTCGGCCATCGACTCCTACCCGGTCAGCCAGATCGGCCTCAACAGCATCCTGGACAGCCACGGTGGCCGCGTCTGCGGCGGCGAGGCTTCCCAGATGCTCACCGTCGACGGCCGTCGGATGCACGGCGCCCCCGATTTCTCCCAGGTGGGTCCCCCCACGATCTTCGGCTCGCAGCAGCAGGGCGACGGCGACGCCTGAACTGCCGCGTGGCGCGCACCAGCCGGATCAGGGGTGCCTGCCGGCGCGGCGTCAGGCCGCCTCGTAGCCAGATCCTGCTGAGCGCCAGGCGCCCCAGGGGCGCCGCCTGGCGCTGCACGACCACGGTGCGGGCGATTCGATCCTGCAGGCTGCGCTGCAGGCGAGTGTCGCCGATCATCGGCAGGATCGACAGCGCCATGAGAATGGCGGCCACCTGCGGACCGGCCGCCAGGATTCCCGAAGGAGCGGCCCGAGCGAGCGAAGGCACCCAGTCGGGACGGCGACCGTCGGAGCGGCGGACCACATGGAGCCCCATGACCATCTTGCCGGCCGTGCGCCCGGCGATGGCAACCATGACGGTCTCGTAGAGGATCGGCACCGCCACCAGCATGGCAATCCGCCCGCTGTCGGGCAGCGGGGTGCCCGCCAGCACAGCCAGGAGCATCAGCGCGGCGTCGAACAGCCGGGCGGCCAGTCGCGACAGCACCGAGCCGAGCGGCTCCCGCAGCACGATTTCCTGCGGCTCGCCGTCCCAGGGCTGCTCAGCCGGGGAGCCCCCACTCTGCGGCTCGCCGTCCCGGGGCCCCTCAGCCTGGTAGCCCCCGCTCCGGGGCTCGCCGTCCCGGGGCCCCTCAGCCGGGGAGCCCCCACTCCGGGGCTCGTCGGGCGGGGTGCTGGCAGGGAGAGGTGGATCGGCCATCTATGGGGCTCGTCAACTCGGCAGGCGACCGGGGGGTCTCGCCGCGACCTCGGTGGCGGCGCCGGGGCTCTCCGACGCTACTCGGCGGCGTCGCCGAGGGCTTCGGAGAGCGTGGGGTGGGCGAAGAGGGTCTCGGAGATGTCGCCCACCGTGAGGCGGGCGGTCACGGCCAGCGCCACCACGGAGATCAGCTCGGCGGCCTGCCCGCCCACGATGGACCCACCCAGCACCACACCCGTGGCGGGGTCCGACACCAGCTTCAGGAAGCCCCGAGGGTCGTTGTTGATGAGCGCCTTCGGGGTGACCGAGAACGGCATCTTGGTGACCCGGATCTTCCGGCCCGTGGCCTCCGCCTCGGTGAGGCCCACCTCGGCGATCTCGGGCTCGGTGAAAACCGCGGAGGCGGCCTGGCTGTAGTCGATGTGGCGGTGTGGACGGTTCTTGTGGAGCCCTATGGCGTGTTCGGCGATCTTGCGTCCCTGCATGGCCGCCACCGACGAGAGCAGCGCCTTGCCGCTGAGGTCGCCGGCCGCATAGATGTGCGGCACCGAACTCCGGCAGTTGTGATCGATCGTCACGTAGCCGTTCACGGACTCCACGCCGGCGGCCGTCAAGCTCAGATTCTCGGAGTTGGGGATCGCCCCGACGGCCAGCAGGGCGTGGGAGCCCTTGGCGACCCGCCCGTCGTTGCAGCGAACCGCCACGCCGTCGACCTGCACCTCCACCGCACTGGCCCGGGCACCCTTGTAGAGGCTCACCTTGCGGGCCAGGAAGCTCTCCTCGAGGAGCGCCGCCACCTCGGGATCCTTGCCCGGCAGCACCTGCTGGCGGCTCACGATCAGCGTCACATCGCTACCGAAGCTCTTGAACATGTGGACGAACTCCACGCCGGTCACGCCCGAGCCGACGATCACCAGATGCTGCGGAACCTCCGGCGGCGGGTATGCCTGCCGGGTGGTGAGCACGCGCTGACCGTCGGGGGTGCACCACTCGGGCACGCGCGGGCGGCTCCCGGTGGACAGCACGATCACGTCCGCGGTGATCTCCTGCCGGCCGTCGGCCGTCTCGGCAACCACTTCGTGGGGCCCTGCGAGCGAACCGGTGCCCTCGAGGACGCTCACGCCCTGGCTCTCCAGCATCTGGCTGAGCGACTCGTGCAGCTGTCGCTGGGTGGATTCGATGTACTCCCGCAGACCGTCCAGATCCATGGTGGGCGTCACCGGGTCCAGACCCATCCCGGTGGCGCGGGAGACGAACGACATCACGCCGCCCGCGGCGATCATGGCCTTGGACGGGATGCAGTCCCAGAGGTTGGCGGCGCCGCCGAGGATGTCCTTCTCGATCAGGGTGACGTCGGCTCCCAGCCGGGCGGCCACCGACGCACAGGAGTTGCCGGCCGGGCCGCCGCCAACGATGCAGAATCGCAGCGTCCGCACGGGTTCAGACTAGCGACCGTCGATGCTGCGCCGAATATCAGCCTCGACCATCATCGACACGAGCCCCTCGAAGTCCACCTTGGGTTTCCAGCTGAGGTCGCGGTTCGCCTTCGTGGGGTCGGCGACAAGGTGGTCCAGGTCCGCCGGGCGCACGAACCGCGGATCGGTTAGCACGTGGTCCTGCCAGCGCAGGCCGGCCTCCTCGAAGGCGAGGGCGCAGAACTCGCGGACCGAATGCGCCGCCCCGGTACCGACTACGTAGTCCTCGGGCTCGTCCTGCTGGAGCATCAACCACATCGCCTCGACGTAATCGCCGGCATAACCCCAATCGCGCTGGGCGTCGAGGTTCCCGAGACGCAACTCGCCGGCGCGGCCCGCCAGGATGTCCGCCACCCCCCGGGTGATCTTGCGGGTCACGAAGGTCTCGCCGCGCCGGGGGCTCTCGTGGTTGAAGAGGATGCCGCTGACCGCGAAGAGTCCGTACGCCTCCCGGTAGCTGCTGACGAGGCAGTGCCCCAGCGCCTTGGCGCAGCCGTACGGCGAGCGGGGCCGCAGCGGGGAGTGCTCGTTCTGTGGGGCCGGAGCCACGCCGAACATCTCCGAGGACGAGGCCTGGTAGATGCGAGCCGTCGAACCCAGCGACCGCAGCCCCTCGAGCAGGCGCAGCGGACCCAGCCCCGTGGTCTGCATCGTCTGCTCGGGCACGTCGAAGGACACCGCCACATGGCTCTGGGCGGCGAGGTTGTAGATCTCGTCGGGTTGCGTGGCCTCCAGGAGCCGCACCAGCGACGCCCCGTCGGTCATGTCCGAGTTGTGCAACTCGAATCGCCCCGCCGCGGCGGGATCGGCCAGGACGCCCCGCAGCCGCTCGGTGTTGTCCAGCGACGTGCGTCTCGTGGTGCCGTGCACCTCGTAGCCCTTGGCCAGCAGGAACTCGGCCAGGTACGAGCCGTCCTGACCCGTGACACCGGTGACGAGTGCAACTGGCACAGGGGAATCCTACTTGCCGCGGCCCCAGGGCCTCGGGCGGCCGGATCGGCGGCATCGGTAAGCGGCCCGGCGGCCCGAGACTGCGGGGCCTGCATTGTCGCGGGCCGGCGGGCGGCGCCGCCTAGTGTCGCGATCGGCCTTCGCGGCGAGCCGAGACTCCGGTCGGTGCGCCGACCGAGGGCCAAGATCGGTTGCTTCTGTTGCGAAAGTGGTGATTGTGGGCGATGATGTCAGTGGCAAGGGGTGGTGACGACTTCGGAAAACACTCTTGGTGAGACATCCTCGCCGGCGCGCTCTGCGGGCCGGTCGTCCTCTTGTCGTGCGTCGTTTCCGGCGCGCGCGCCGTGCCGGATCCCGAACGGGTCGGCGGCTCGGCGCGCCGGCTGTCCGCTCCCTCGCAACCGACCCGCCGCCGGCGACCGACCGGCGCCGGTGGCCCGCTGCTCTCCGAGCGGTCGGATTCCGCGTCGCGCTGGGGGGCCTGGCGCTGGTCCTGCTGGCGGCGGCGGTGTGGGGTGTCCCGCCGAGCCGGCCGGCGGCCGCCCAGAGCGCGGGGTACAGCACGCCCACCCTCGACGCTGACGATTACGTCACGTTCAACGGCGCCGGCTGGGGCCACGGCGTGGGCATCAGCCACCAATCCCTCCCGTCGAGGATCGCCGCGGGTCAGACCGCTCGGACCATCCTGGGCTTCTACTATCCCGGCACGGTGCTCACGGGCGGGTGGACGATGAACGACCTCCGGGTCCATCTGGCATCAGCCAGCCGCAGCCGCTTCCGGCCCCGCGGCCCGTTCGAGTTGGTGCTCGACGGCACGGCCGTGTACAGCTCCTCGACCACCGAGCTCTTCACCGTCAGCCGCGCCGGCGACGGCTGGAGCGTGACAAGCGGCGGCGGAAACTCGCTCTGCCCCGGGGAGACCTGCCGCGGCGACATCCTGCAGATCAGGACCGCCGACGGCACCGCCGTTGAGTCCTCCGCCACCCGCCACTCCTACTCGCACGGGCAGGTCACACTCAGCAAGATGCCCGGGAACACCTGGTACCGCATAGTGCTGGCGAACCTGGACATCGAACTGTACCTGCGCGGCGTTGCCGAGGTTCCGCCGGACTGGCCGGCGGAGGCGCTGCGCGCCCAGGCCATCGCCTCGCGTACCTACGCCTTGCACGTCGCCCGCGAGAACCGCAGCAGCGACACGTGGCTCGTGCCGTTCGACCTCTACTCCACCACCATGAGCCAGGTCTACAGCGGCAACACGCGGGAACTCTCGGCGAGGAACGGCCCCTGGCTGCAGGCCGTCGCCGACACCGCAGGCCAGGTCCTCACCTACGGCGGGGAGCCGGCGCTGACGCTCTTCACAACCTCCGGGGGCGGCTACACCGAGAACAGCGGCTACGTCTTCAACGAGCAGCATCCCTACCTGACGGCCACCTCGGATCCCTTCGTCGCCGGCGACCCCTACACCCCTTGGACCCGCACCTACAGCGTGAGCGCACTCAGTCGCTGGCTGGCCGGGGCGGCCGACACCAACGTCGGCACGCTGCGGCGCATCGAGGTGTCGGGGAACATCAGCGTGTCGGGACGCATCGACCGCGCCACGGTCCGCCTCATCGGCACCGCCGCGAGCAGGTCCGTGTCGGGATCGCGCTTCGTGTTCGTGGTCAACAAGGGCCTCGAGGCCGAGGGCTGGGGCCCGCTGCCGAACTCCGACGGCCGCGGGGGTCACCTGCTGTCGACCAAGTTCGTCTTCGGCGAGAGCACGGCGCTGCCACCGGCGATCACACCCGCCGCGACCCCCGTCACGATCCCGTCGATCGACCCGCCCGGAGAGCCGCAGGCGGTGACGCTGACGCCGGGGCCGCGCGAGATCACCGTGGCGTGGCAGCCGCCCGCCCAAAGCGGCGGCGGGCGGATCACCGGCTACCTGATCACCTGGGTGTCCTCCACCGGCGCCTCCGGCACGATCCCCGTCACCGAGACCAGCCGCACGCTGCGCAACCTGGCCAACGGCGCCACCTACACGGTCAGCGTCGCGGCCTCCAACGCGGGAGGCTCCTCGCGCTCTGTCACGGTGACCGCAACGCCCCTGGGGACCCCGGCCCCGCCGACCAACGTGGCGCTGCAACGGGGTGACGGGTCCCTGCACGTCTCGTGGTCGCCTCCCCCTGCCGACGGCGGGATCCCCGTGGAGTCCTACGCCGTGCACTGGACCGGACCGGACGGTGTCACGAACTCCGCGTCCGTGCCGGGAACCCAGCACACCATCGGCGGGCTGACCAACGGCGCCACGTACTCGGTCACGGTGACCGCCGTCAACAGGGTCGGGGCGTCGTCCCGCAGCTCGCCGTCCAGTCTCCGGCCCGGCACGATCCCCACCGCCCCGGTGGGCATCAGCGCCACCCGCGGCAACGGCGTCGTCGAGGTCTCCTGGTCGCCGCCCCTCAACGACGGCGGCCTCCCGATCTCCGCCTACGTCATCGACTGGGTCTCCTCCACCGGGGCCACCGGCGCCATCGAGACCAGCGGCACCGGCTACACCATGCAGAACCTCCTCAACGGCGCCACCTACACCGTCACCGTGAGCGCCGTCAACGAGGCCGGCACGTCGCCGGCGGGCGGTTCGGCGAGCGCCACCCCCGCCGCGGCGCCCGGTCCCCCGGCCGCGGTGACCGTGGACCGCGGCGACGGGCGGATCGACGTGACCTGGCAGCCGCCCGCAGCCGACGGCGGCAAACCGGTGCTGAGCTACACGGTGAGCTGGTCGGCGCCCGACGGCGCCACCGGATCGGCCGACACCGCCGCCACGACCCACACCTTCGACGGGCTGACCAACGGCGCCACCTACACCGTCACCGTCACGGCCGCCAACGAGGTCGGCACCTCGGCTGCCAGCCAGCCCGCCAGCGGGACGCCGGCTCACATCCCGGGTGCTCCGGTGGCGGTCAGCACCGTCCGCGAGGACTCCCGGATCCTCGTGAGTTGGGATCCCCCCGCCAGCGACGGCGGTCTGCGCGTCACCGGCTACACCCTGCTGTGGGTGGCGCCCGACGGCGCCACCGGCTCCGCCGAGACGACCGCCACTAGTCACACCATCGACGGTCTCAGCAACGGCACCACATACGGCATCACCGTCTCGGCCACCAACGAGGTCGGCACCTCGGTCACCGCCGACCCGGTCCGCGCCACACCGGCGCGGCCACCCGGTCCCCTGGCCCACGCCGAGATCGGCATCGGCCACGAGAGCCTGCTGGTGTCCTGGGAGCCCCCGGCCGACGACGGCGGCCTGCCGGTGCGGTCCTACACCCTCACCTGGGCGGCGCCCGACGGGATAGTCGCCTCCATCGAGACGACCCACACCAGCCACACCATCGACGGGCTCATCGGCGGCGCTGCCTACGCGATCACGATCCTGGCCAACAACGAGATGGGCGCCTCGCCGGCGCCGATGTCCGCGCAGGCGACCCCGCTGCACGCCGCCGCCGGCGACGCGGGCGACACCGGCACAACCGCCGCCGCCGCCGCCACGATCGCGCCGCCGAGCGGGGCGGCGGCGAGCGAATCCGTCAACGACCGGGGGGCGCCGGCCGTGGCCCCCGCCCCCCGGCAGGCGCCGACCCGCACGCGCAGCTGGTACGACTCGGCGACCACCGACACGGCGGTGGTCGTGCTGGCCGCCGTGGGGTTGGTGCTGACCGCCGCGCTGCTCGTGGTGACGCGCCGCCGCCGCGACCTCGTGGAGGAGGCCGGCGCCGACGTCCTCGACAGCTGGTAGCGCCGTCCGGCCGCCGCTCTCAGCCCGCCGGCGGCGCCTCCAGCGGGGCCGGCCCGCAGAGACCGTCGAGCTCGACGACCTGGATGCGGTCCCGGTTCTCCCACATGATCTCGTTCGTCGGATCGGGGCGCACCCGGTACTCGCGGAAGCTCATCTCGGCGGCGTCGAAGGTCAGCAGCCGGCCCCGCAGCACGTCGCCGTAGTCCAAGACGATCTTGATCGCCTCGAGGGCCTGGATCGAACCCACGATGCCCGGCAGCACGCCCAGCACCCCTGCTTCGGCGCAACTGGGCGCCATCTCCGCCGGCGGCGGCTCGGGCACCATGTCCCGGTAGGTGGGCCCCTGGCGGGGGTCGAAGGTGGTGACCATGCCCTCGAAGCGGAAGATCGACCCGTGCACGACGGGGATTCCCCGCTTCACCGAGGCGTCGTTCAGCATGTAGCGCACCGGGAAGTTGTCGGCGCCGTCCACGATCACGTCGTAGCCGTCGATGATCTGCAGGATGTTGTCGGCGCCGAGGCGGACGTCGTGGGTGACCACGTTCACGTCGGGGTTGAGGGCGGTGAGCGTCTTCTTGGCCGAGTCGACCTTGCGCTCGCCCACCCGGTCCACGTTGTGCAGGATCTGGCGCTGCAGGTTGGAGGCGTCTACTACGTCCATGTCCACGATGCCGAGCGTGCCCACGCCGGCGGCGGCCAGGTACAGCGCGGCCGGCGAGCCCAGGCCCCCGGCGCCGAGGCACAGGACGCGGGAATCCAGCAGGCGCATCTGCCCCTCCTCCCCGACCTCCGGCAACAGCAGGTGCCGGTGGTAGCGGTTGCGCTGCTCGGCGCTGAGCACCCGCGGGACAGCCCAGGGGCGGCCCTCGTCCTTCCACTTGTTGAAGCCGCCGTCCATGGACGCCACCTGCGTGTAGCCGAGCGCCTGCAGCGTCTCTGCGGCGAAGGCCGAGCGCACGCCGCCGGCGCAGAAGACCACGATCGGGGTCTCACGGCCCGGCAGGCGGTTCTCGATGTTGGCCTCTAGGTGGCCGCGCGGGATGTGAACAGCGCCGGGGATGGCGCCCTGGGTGACCTCGTCGGGTTCGCGCACGTCCAACAGGGCGGCGCCGGCAGCGCGCAGGCGTTCACCGGCGGCGGTGTCGATCTCGGTGATCTGGGACTTGGCGGCGACGAGCAGGTCGCGGAACGTGGCCATCGCTTCGGCTCCTTGGCGATTCGGTTCGGGTGCATCGGCGGCCGTTGCGGGCTCGCCGTCGGAGTTTGTCGGGTCGCCCCGGTCGGGGTTCCGCAGGCCGGTCGGCCGACTCCGTCGGGGTGTCCGTCGGGGCGGCCGTCGGGGCGGACCCCCGGCGGTCAAAAGTCTACCAAGTTGGTCAGGATTCGGCTCCCGGCCCGGACTCGCCGGCCGGCGCCGGGGCGGGAGCGGCGGCGGGCCGCCGCGGGGCGACCCTCGGCGGCCCGCCGCGCGGCAACGAACGGAGCTGCGCTGGCTACTGTCAACGGTCACGCGGCCGTCGCTCCGCTCGAAGGCTCTGGCGGGTGGGCGCCGCCCCCGCGAGGGCGGCCGGGGCGGTCGTTGCGGACTCACCGGCGGCGAACGGAGCCACCCATGACCCTCCAGGAACAAGTCCAGGCGATCCTCGACGGCGGCGTGGCGCGCGGCGACGTTGCGGGGGCAGTAGCCCAGATAGTTTCCCCCGACGAGGTGCTGTGCTCGGCCGCCGCCGGAGTCCGGGCCACCGACGACGAGACCGCGGCGCCCATGACCGGCGACACGGTGTGCTGGATCGCCTCCATGACCAAGGCGATCACCGGCGCCGCCGCGCTGCAGCTCACCGAGCGCGGTCAGCTTCACCTCGACACCCCGGCCGCGGAGGTCCTAGAGCATCTGGGCGCCGTCGGCGTGCTGCAGGGCTTCGACGAGGACGACAACCCGCGGGTTCGCCCGGCGAGGGCTCCGATCACGCTGCGCCAACTGCTGACCCACACGGCCGGCTTCGGCTACGAGATCTGGAACGACGACCTCCTGCGCTACCACAAGGTGACCGGCACGCCCACGATCAGGACTTGCCGGCGGGCCGCGTTCGACGCCCCGGCGCTGCGCGACCCCGGCGAGCAGTGGCTGTACGGCACGAGCATCGACCACATCGGGCTGATGGTCGAGGCGGCGTCGGGGATGCGGCTCGGCGACTACTTCCGGCGACACCTCCTGGGCCCCCTCGGCATGGATTCCACTGCGTTCGGGATCAGCGACGACATGCGGACCAGACTGGCCGCGGTCCACGTCCGCGGCGACGACGGCGCCCTGGGCGCCCTCGAGTTCGAGATGGACCAGGACCCCGAGGTGCAGCTGGGCGGCGCCGGGCTCTACAGCACCGTGGAGGACTACTGCCGCTTCCTCCAGATGATCCTGGGGCGCGGCGCCCGCGACGGGGTGCAGGTGCTGCGACCGGAGACGGTGGACCAGATGGTCGTGAACAACATGGGATCGTTGCGGGTGGCGCCGCTGCCCGCAGCACTGCCCAGAGTCGCCGGTGACATGGAGTTCTACCCCGGCGTCGAGAAGTCCTGGGGGCTGACCTTCCAGATCAACGAGGAACCGCTGCCCACCGGGCGGCCGGCGGGCGGTCTCATGTGGGCCGGACTGGCCAACTCCTTCTACTGGATCGACATGCGGAACGGCGTGGCGGGCACCTACATCAGCCAGCAGTTCCCCTTCGGCGATCCCCGTACCTTCGCTCTCTTCGACGGCATCGAGCGGGCCTGCTACACGGCCCTCGGCTAGGGCCGGACCACTCCAGCTATCCCGGTACGTGGCGTCATACTCCTGTATTTGTCATCTCCCTCTTGACAAACTCGATTATTTCTCGTATCTATTCCCCTATTGACAACTATTGGCTCGTTGCAGAGCATTTTGGTGCCATGGGCACCCCCGTTCAGGTCTTTCGGCAGGAGCAACACAATGCAGACCCCACTCGTCACCGTCCGTCCCGTCCCGGCGCCGGCCACCAACGCACCACCGCCGCCGGATGCACCCGGTGGGGCCCGCACCCAGCGCTCCGCACCCAACGGCAGGATCAGTGCCGTCGACCTCTGGGTGGAGGCCTGGAACGAAGTGTGCCCCGAAGCCGACCCGGGGCACCACCCCCGCTCGCCGTACGTGGAACTCTTCTGGCTGGGCGTACTCGGGCCGTCGGCCACCTGGCTCATCCGGCGCCTGGCGCTGCGGCTGGAGGAGGCGCCGGGCGGCGTGCTGGTGAACACGGCGGACATCGCCGGAGAGATCGGGCTGGGTGGCCGCCAAGCGCTCCTGACGGCCTTCGAGAGGGCGTTCGAGCGCTGCTGCCGGTTCGGGCTGGTGTACCGCGGGCGCCACAACACGCTGTTCGTGCGTACCCGGCTCCCCGACCTGACCGACCGCATGGCGGGGCGGCTACCGCCGCGGCTGCGTCTGGCGCACGACGTCTGGCGACGTCAGCCGGCGGCCGATCCGACCGAGATCGCGGCTCTGAGGCGCGCCCGGCACCTGGCGATGGCGCTGCTGGCGTGCGGCGACGCACCCGACTCGGTGGAACGGCAGCTGCACGCCTGGCAGTTCCACCCTGCCGTGGCCTTCGAGGCCGCCCGCTGGGCCACCGAGAAGCACACCCGGGCCGCAGCAGCGGTGAGCGCAGTCGGCGCCGCCAGCGGCTGAGCCGGCCGTCGGGTTCGTTCAGACTCTGGGCGAGCCGCTATCGGGCGGCGAGAAGTTCCTGATCAGGTCCACGAGCAGCCGCACGCCGAAGCCGGTGCCGCCCTTGGCGGCCTCCCCGTCGACGCTGTCGGTCCAGGCAGGGCCCGCGATGTCCAGATGCGCCCAAGGGATGCCCTCGGCTACGAACTCTCGCAGGAACAGCGCGGCGGTGAGCGTGCCGCCCCAACGGTTGCCGATGTTCTTGAGGTCGGCCACAGGCGAGTCCAGCTGCTTGCGGTAGTCATCGGGCAGCGGCAGGTGCCAGACCCGCTCTCCGGCGCGGTCCGCGGCGGCCTCCACGGCGTCGATCCAGCCGTCGTGGTTGCCCATGAGGCCCGCCACCTTGGCGCCCAGCGCCACCATGCAAGCCCCGGTGAGCGTGGCCAGATCCACGATGGCGTCGGGGCGGGCCTCGCTGGCCAGCGAGAGCGCGTCGGCAAGGATCAGCCGCCCCTCGGCGTCGGTGTTGAGCACCTCCACCGTCTTGCCGTTGCGGATGGTGAGGATGTCGCCGGGCCGGGTGGCGTCGCCGCCCAGCATGTTGTCGGTGATGGGGATGTAGCCGGTCACCCGGACCGGCGGCGCCAGCGCCTTGACCACCCGCATCGCCCCGAGCACCGCCGCGGCGCCGCCCATGTCGATCTTCATGGTCTCCATGCCCGTGGCGGGCTTGATGGACAGCCCCCCGGAGTCGAACGTGATTCCCTTGCCCACGAGGGCCAGGAACCCTTCAGCAGCGGTGGGCGGCTGCCAGGTGATCTCGACGAACCGGGGAGGCTGCGTCGAGCCCCGGTTGACCCCCAGGAGTCCGCCCAGCCCGGCCTCGACGATCTCATCCCGCTCCCAGACCTGGATCGCCAACGCGGCGCCGTCGGTGCCGTCGTCGCCCGACGCCAGCGACCGGGCCGCCGCGGCGAGCTTCTCCGGCGTCAACGACCCGCCCGGCTCGTTGACCAGATCTCGGGCGAAGCAGACGGCCTCCGCCACAGTGGTGCCGAGCTTCAGCGCCTCACGCACTTCCTGCCCGCCGCCGACGACCGAGAGCTTCCGCAGGGAGTTGGGCTCGGGATCGCTCTTGAAGGCGTCGTAGCCGTAGGCGCCCAGCAGGATCCCCTCGGCGTGCGCCTGAGCCGCGGCGGCGAGGTCATCGTCGTCGGCGACGGCGTCGAGGAGCGAGGAGGCGAGCCAGCGGTGGCGGCGCACCAGCCGCGCCAGAGCCGCTGAGGATCGCCGGATCACCGCCGGTGTGACGTCGGCGGCGGGACCCAGACCCACCACGGCCACCGGACGGCCGTCGGGTCCGGCCACCATCTGCACCTGGTCCGCCTTGCCCTCGAAGCCGAGGCCACCCAACAGCTCCCAGTCCAGGCCGCCGGGTTCGGAATCCAGTCGGTCGGCGCAGACGCCGAGCGCGGTCACATCGGCGCCGGCGGGAACGGTGCGGGCAAGGGTTGCGGAAATGGCCACGGTGCTTCTCCTCTGTCAGCGGGGTCAGTGCCCCGGACGCCGACTCACGCTAGCGGCGCCGCCGACCGGGCTGCCATACACCCGAGGGAGGGGGTCGGGGGGCCGATTCGCGACGCCTTGCGCCCGCGCGAAGGAGCGAACGGCACCCCGCCCCCCGACCGGGCAGCAGCAACCCCCCGAGGGCGGGGACGCCGAGGGGCGGCGCCGGATCGATTTCGCCAGACGATCCGCCGACGGCCACCGGCGGCCCCGCCCGGACCGCCGCGGTCAGGAGCCGGCGATGAAAGCTTCGACGGCGTTACGGGCGTCCTCGTCGCGCATCTGGCGGGGCGGCGACTTCATGAAGTAGGCGGACGTCTCATACAACGGGCCGCCGATGCCCCGGTCGAGGCCCAGGCGGGCGCAGCGGACGGCGTCGATGACCACGCCGGCGGAGTTGGGGCTGTCCCACACCTCCAGCTTCAACTCCACGTTCAGCGGCACGTCGCCGAAGGTCGTGCCCTCGATGCGGATGTGGCACCACTTGCGGTCCTCCAGCCAGGGCACGTGGTCGGAGGGACCCACGTGCACGTCGGAGCCGGCCAGTTCGGACTCCAACTGGCTGGTCACGGCCTGGGTCTTGGAGATCTTCTTGGACTCCAGCCGGTCGCGCTCCAGCATGTTCAGGAAGTCGGTGTTGCCGCCGAAGTTGAGCTGGTAGGTGCGGTCCACCCGCACGCCGCGGTCCTGGAAGAGTCGGACCAGGTTGCGGTGCACGATGGTGGCGCCCACCTGAGACTTGATGTCGTCGCCCACGATCGGCACGCCGCGGCGACTGAAGCGCTCGGCCCACGACTCGTCGCCGGCGATGAAGACCGGCATGCAGTTGACCAGCGCGCAGCCGGCTTCGAGCGCCTCGGAGGCGTAGAACCGGGCCGCCTGCTCGGATCCCACGGGAAGGTACGAGACGAGCACGTGCGTGTCGCTGTCGCGCAGCACACCGGCGACGTCCACCGGCGCCTGGGGCGACTCCACGACGACGTCGGCGAGGTAGCGCCCGATGCCGTCGAGGGTGGGGCCGCGCTGCACGGTCACGCCGGAGGTCGGCACGTCGCAGAACGCCACGGTGTTGTTCTGGCCGTTGCTGATGGCTTTGGCGAGATCCTCGCCGACCTTTGCGGCGTCGACATCGAAGGCGGCCGTGAAGCGGACGTCGCCGATGGCGTAGCCGCCGAGCACCGGGTGCATCAGGCCGGGGATCTCGTCCTCCGCGCCGGCGTTGCGGTAGTACTCGACACCCTGCACGAGCGACGAGGCGCAGTTGCCGACACCGGCGATAGCCACGTTGATCTGCGACATGGTTTCCCTCCTTGCGGCGCCCGCCACCGTCGTGGTGGCGCCGGTGGTTCGGTTGCGAATCGGCCGCGTAGCCGGTTCGGAGCCGATCGATGTCTCGATTCCGGCGTGTCCGGCCCCTCGTTGCCAGCCACAATATATTCGATTTCCGGAACGGTGCAACCGTTTCAATAGGCAATTGATTATAGGATTCACCCATGGCCCCGTATGCGCGGCGACATCCCGGCGGCAACCTCAAGGATCACCCCGGAAGCGAACAGGCGCCTCTGAACGTCAGCACCCGCGCCCTCGCCTACCTCCAGAAGGTGGCAGAACTGTCCTCGTTCACCGAAGCCGCACGCCAGTTCGGGATCAGCCAGCCGGCGCTGTCGCAGAGTCTCTCGCAGCTCGAGCAGCGCCTGGGGGTCGTGCTGTTCGAGCAGGACGGGCGGGGCCGGCGCCTCACCGAGGCCGGCCGGATGGCGGCCGATTTCGCCGCCGAGGTGCTCGGGCGCACCGGCGAGTTGGAGACGTGGATCCGGTCGCGCCGGGGAGGCGACGCCGGCAGGCTGCGCATCGGTCTGACCGACGCGGCCACCCTGTACCTGCTCCCTGACGCCTTGATGATCTTCCGCGAGACGCACCCGGGCGTGGAGCTGCAACTCGTCGTGGACTCCACGTCGGCTCTCTGCGACCGCCTGGCGCGCTACGACCTGGACCTGGTCTTCGCCGTCGGTCCCCCGCCGGAGGGGCTGACCGGCGAGGTGCTGGGCACCGAGGAGCTGCGCGTCTACGCCCGCCGCAGCGACGCGGCGGCCGAGGTGGCCGCCGCGGAGGTCGAGTGGGCGCTGCCGCCGGAAGGGTCGCGCACCCGGGCGCTCATCGAGGCCGGCTTAGCGGAGCGAGGCATCGAACCCGTCGTGACCCTCACCTCCCAGAATCCCGACGTGCTGCGCCAGGTGGCGGCAGTGGGCCTGGCGTGGACGGTGCTTCCCGAGGCGGTGGGCGGGAACGACCCCGAACTACTCGAAGTCGGCGGAGAGGCCGTGGCACTCCGGCCGCTGACCATGATGCGCCGGGAATCGGCCCCCGACGACGCCCGCGTGGCGGCGCTCAGCCGCCTCGCCAGGGACACGGTCCGGCTTACGGGCGCAGCGACACTCGCGCGATGAGGTCCATCCCGAAGACGGTCATGATGGCCAGGTACAGCAGGCCGGTACCGGCCATGACCGCGGCGTAGCGCCGGATCCGCAACGCCGCCTCGGTGGCGCCCAGCAGCACCGCGCTCCCCGCTGCGCACATCACCCAGTACCAGCCCAGTAGGCCGCCGAACCCGTCGTCGACGGTCCCGCTGAGGATCGAAGCCACCCCGGTGGGCCACAGCAGCAGCACCGTCTCGGCCACCCAGGCAGCCATGCTCCAGCGCACGAGCTGCACGAGGGGGGCGCGGCGCAGGCCCGGCTGCACGAGGTACCAGTGCCCGAGCAGCATGGCGTCGGAGACCGCCCCGAAGAAGAGCGCTCCGGTGACTACTCGGGCCACCGACAGCGCCGGCGGGCCGCCCGCCGCCACGCCCCCGGCGACGACTCCTGCGAACGCCACCAGCGGGGCGGCGAGATCCAGCGCTGGCGGGAATCCCGGGCCCTCCGCTGCGGTCGGCTCGCCGGGGGTACCGCCGAGCATCGCCGCCACCCGGTTGCGGCGACGCAGGGCGTCGGCCTTCTGCGCCGAGGGGGTCGCGGCGCGGCGCCGGTAGGACACGCCGAGGACGCCGAGGGCGACGGCGGCGGCCGCCAGGGCGGCCACGTCGCGTGCCGGCCGGAACCCGGCGGCTGCACCGACGGCGCCGGCGAGCGCGGCCAGAGCCGCGTACAGCGGTCGCAGCAGCCAGCCGTACCCCGGCCCGACCTCGCGCCGGCGAGTGGTCACCCACCCGAACAGCAGGCCGCCCGCAGCCCACTGCAGCAGGACGGTTGCGGCGTGAACCTCGCTCACGGCAGAGCCGGCAGCCGTGCGGGGCTGCCCGCTCCCGCCGACGCCTCAGGCACCGCCGGCGGCCGCGCCGACCGAGCGGGCCGCGCCTGCGGCGTGGTAGCTCGAGCGCGTCAGCGGACTCGACTCGACGTGTCCAATGCCCAGCTCGCTGCCGATCCGGGCCAGCGCCTCGAAATCCTCCGGCGGCCACCAGCGCGCCACAGGCAGGTGGGCGCTGGAGGGGCGCAGGTACTGCCCGATGGTGACGATGTCGCAACCGACCCCCGCTAAGTCGCCTAGGGCCTCGGCCACCTCGTCGGCCGTCTCGCCCAGCCCCACCATGATCGAGGATTTGATCACCAGACCGGCATCGGAGGCCCTCGCCAGCACCGCCAGGCTGCGGGCGTAACCGGCGGAGGGGCGCACCAGCCGCTGCAGCCGGGCCACCGTCTCGATGTTGTGGTTCAACACGTCGGGGCGCTCGTCGAAGATCACCGAGAGCGCCGCGGGGTCACCCTTGCAGTCAGGGATGAGGACCTCGACGGTCACCGACGGGCACAGTCGCCGGATCGCCCGGATGCAGGCCGCGAAGTGCGCCGCGCCCCCGTCAGCCAGGTCGTCGCGGGCCACGGCGGTGACGACGGCATGCTCGAGGCCCATGCGGGTGACCGCGGCGGCGACCCGCTCGGGTTCGGCGGGATCGAGAGGTTCGGGCCGGCGGGTGTCGATGAGGCAGAAGCCGCAGGCTCGGGTGCAGCGCTCGCCGCCCAGCATGAACGTGGCCGTCCCCTGCTCCCAGCACTCGTAGATGTTCGGGCAGCCGGCCTCCTCGCAGACGGTGACGAGGTCCAGATCGCGCATGACCCCCGAGATCCGACGGAACTCCGGGCCGGTGCGCGCCACCACCCGCATCCAGGACGGCTTGCGGCCGCCGGCGCCGGGAGTCTCCGGCGTCCGGGACACAGCGGCGACCGGAATCGCCGGCGATTGCCGCGGCCCGGGACCCCCCGAAGCAGGAGCCGTGCCGGCGGCGCGGTGGGGTTCAGGGGCTGCCGCCGCCAGGCGCCGGCCGCCAGGAGCGGCGACGTCGGCCCGGTCCCAGCCGGCTGTGCCCCAGCGCTGGGCGGCCCGGGCCGCGGCGGCGTCGACGACCTCGGGCATCGTGACCGCCGCGCCTTCTGCCGCCAGCGACGTGACCGGGTGTTCGCTGATCCCGCACGGCACGATCCGGCCGAACCATGCCAGGTCGGGTTCCACGTTCAGGGCGAACCCGTGCAGGGTGCGACCCCGCCGCACGCGCACGCCGATGGCCGCGATCTTGCGGGGCCGGGCGCCGGCGGGGTCGAGCCAGACCCCCCGGTGACGCTCGAGCCTTCCCGCGCCAGCGAGACCCAGGTCGCCGAGGACCTCGATGAGTAGGTCCTCGAGGTCCTCCACGTACGCCGCGGCCGCGCCGAGGCCGCCGGCGCGGGGACCGCCCAGGGTCAGGATCGGATAGCCGACGAGCTGTCCGGGGCCGTGGTAGGTGACGTCACCGCCCCGGTCGGTGCGGCAGAGCTCGGCGCCGGCGGCGGTGGGATCCGTCAGCAGGTGCGCCGCCGGGGCTCGCGGGCCCATCGTGACGACGTGCGGATGCTCGAGCAGCAGCAGGTGGTTGCGCGAGCTGTGGGCAGCCAGACCCCGCTGCAACGCCCAGGCCTCGTCGTAGCCGACCCGGCCGAGCCAGCGAACGGCCAGGTGCCGGGGCGCCACGACCCCGGCGCTGCGCCGGGCGGACGCCGGGCGAACGGCCGCCGCCTCCGGCGCCACTA
>LXNI01001738.1_pt1 | contig 17463 bp, 15 predicted proteins | sample 809091 | NCBI WGS metagenome assembly LXNI01 (sample SAMN04870527, study PRJNA318959) | sponge metagenome | biome: 01000161; feature: marine sponge reef; material: water | host: Sarcotragus foetidus | place: Greece: Milos, Mediterranean Sea | collected 2013-05-29 | depth 5-7 m | reverse complement strand
GGGTTATGCGATCGTGCGCCCCGACGGCTCCTGCCCGGCCTGCAATACGCTGGCGGCGGCCAGGTGATTGCGCCGGCCAGACTCCCGCTGAGGCGCATTCTGTTGTACTCTCGTGTATAAGCGAGCGTGGAGCGTACGTGGTAACCAAGACGGTCTTCAAGCAGATTCGCGGCTTTGTCATCGCCTGGCTCGCCATCACCATCCTGGTGTGTCTGGCGACATTTCTCGCCGTTTACTTTACCTATAATCCGGAAGAGTTGGATCTGGCTTCGAGCAATCCGCTGCCATTTGATGAACCCGAGGCGGATTCTGAGTCAGAGGAAGCGCTTATCATCCTGCCCAGCGCTTCGCCCTTGCCGACTATTACGACCACATCAACGCCACCCAGCTCAAGGTCCTCGGCCGCGGTGGAAATCGCTGACGGCGAGCCGAAACCAACAGCAACGAATATGCCGACGCCTTTCCCCGTCGATGTCATGCGCTACCAGGTTGGCATCCAGGTTGAGCAGTCGCCCGACTTCAACTACGAGAACCAGGACAACTACTACCGATCCGTCACTGACGACTTGGGCCTGCGCTGGATTAAGCATCAGGTGCGCTGGGAGGCGATGGAAACCCAACCCGGCGAGATCGATTGGAGCGTACTTGACTTTATCATGCCCAGCGCTCAGCGCTTCAAAGTCAAGCTGCTGCTATCGGTGGTTACGGCGCCGGATTGGACGCGCGAACCGGGCGTGGACCTGAGCCGGGAAGGTCCGCCGGCCGATCCACATAACTATGCCGACTTCGTCGCCGAGATCGTCAAGCGTTATCCCGGGCGCATTCACGCCATTGAAGTCTGGAATGAGCAGAATATCGACCGTGAGTGGACGTCCAATCATGGCCTTAACGCGGCGAATTACGTCGAGCTGCTGCGCGCCGCTTATGATGCCATAAAGGCCATTGATCCCGGCATCATCATCATCAGCGGCGGGCTGGCGCCGACGGGCATTAGCGATGGTCTTAACGCGACCGACGACCTTGCCTATCTGCAGCAGCTGATCGACGCGGGTGCGCTGGATTGGGCGGACTGCATCGGCGCGCACCACAATGGCTACAATATCGGCCCCGACCATCGCTACGACCAGATACCCGATGACGCGGACGCCGTGTTTCGCGGTCCATTCGAAAATCCGCATCCCAGCTGGAGCTTCCGCAGTACCCTTGAGGGCTACGCCAACACGATTCGCCTGGCCGGGAAAACTACCAAACTCTGCGTGACTGAATTCGGCTGGGCATCAGCGGAAGACCTGGAAGGCGCCCGCGCCGGCTTTGAATTTGCGCTTGACAATACGCTTGCCGAGCAGGCCGAGTGGCTACGCAAGGCGATGAGCAATATGGAGGAATGGGGCTTCGTCTGGCTCGCTTTCATCTGGAATTTCAACTACGGCCCGCAAGCAGGATATGACATTACAAACGATAATGTTCCGTATTCGCTGATTGGTCCGGGTTTCAAGTTTCGCCCGGCATACGACGCCATCAGAGATTGGCAGCAAGACTATCTGGCGCGCGCGGGACAATAGACATGCGGGGCTCCACTCGCCGTATCATCGTCGTTGTAGTAATTGTGGCGCTCGTATTGGCGGCGGCTGGCTTCCTGGTCCTGCGCGAAGCCAGCGCCCGTAACGATCCGTTTGACGCGGCCGCGGTCACAAACGCGCCCTTTCCCTCCCTTACCTATGGCATACAAGCCTTCCTCTGGTGGGATAATGGCGAGGCAGGCAAGCATCTGGATTGGGTCCGGCTGCTGTCCTTCAGTCACGTCAAACAGACCTTCGCCTGGCGCGATCTGGAGCCGAAGCCGGGCATCTGGGATTGGACGCAGTCTGATCGCATCTTCCGCGAGATCGCGCGGCGCGATTTGGGCATCATCGTAAGGCTGGGGCAGGTCCCCAGCTGGGCGCGCGCATCCGGCCAACGCTCAGCGCGCGACGCCCCGCCTGAGGACATTTCGCGCTGGGCGGATTACTGCGCAAGCGTCGCCGAGCGCTATCAAGGCAAAGTCGCTGCCTATCAAATCTGGAACGAGCCCAACCTCAGCCGCGAATGGGGCGACAACCCGCCCGACCCCGCTGGCTACGTCAAGGTGCTGGCTGCTTGCAGCGAAGCCATACGTGTCGCTGATCCCGCGGCCGTCTTGATATCAGCCGGGCTGGCGCCGACAGGCAACAACGATGGCAGGGCCATGCCCGACGATATCTACCTCGACCACATGTACCGCAATGACTTCCAGCAGCATATTGACCTGGTTGGCGTTCATGCGCCCGGTTACTCCGCGCCCGAGATCAGCCCGGACAGCGAGGAAGCCCCGCAGCGCTGGTTTACCTTTCGCCGGGTCGAAGATATGCGCAAGATCATGCTCAGCCACGATGACGCCGAGCGACAGATGGCCATTATGGAGTTTGGCTACACGACCGAGCAGATCAATCCCGACTATAAGTGGTTCAGCGTGACCGAGGCGCAGCAAGCCGAAATGTTGGAGCGAGCCTACGAGTACGCCATCGCCAACTGGCGCCCCTGGGTCGGCCTGATGGTGCTGATTTATTTGCCTGACGGGTCCTGGCGGCAGGCAGACGAGGAGTACTGGTGGTCAATCGTCGAACCGGATACGGGTATCCCGCGCGACGCCTTTTATACCGTGGCCAATATGCGCAAAGTCTGCGGCGCCTTTGTTATTCCCGAGCGCGAATCCGATAGCCCGGTAGCCGAAGGCCGGGTGAAGGCGCCGATTTGTCCGAATTAAGCAACTCAATTGTCCGCTTCTATAATACAATGTTCGCATCGTTGTAGCTCATTTGCTAATGCTCCGCAGGATTGCCCATTTTGGTCTTGGCGATCCCGCAAGCGCGCAGAATAATTGACACATTATGTATACTTGCTGACACCATGACGACCCAATCAACATTGCTCAATTTAGTCAGGGGTCACGTCTTGATGACGAGCAGGATGAGCTACTTCCTCGTCGTCGTGCTGCTCGTCCTGGCATCTGCGTTGCGCATCATCGACCTCTCACACCTTCCGCAAGGTTTCAGCGACGACGAAATCATCAATATTCGTCTGGCGGATAATGTGCGGCAGGGTGACATTTACGTCTTCTTCCCGGGCGAAGATGGCGGCAGAGAGAGCCTGTACCATGTCCTTGCCGCTTTCGTCACCAGGTTTGTCGGTGAGGGCACGATCGGCTTTCGCATATTGTCTGTGTGGCTGGGCGTGCTGTCAGTAGCCATCAGTTATACGCTCGGGCACCATCTCTTCAATCCCATTATAGGTGTCCTGGCCGCTGGTCTGCTTTCCGTCAACATGAGCGCGATTCTATTGTCCCGCACAGTCTCGAGCGATGCGGCCGTTCTATTTCTGGTTTCAGCCACTATGTTGGCCTTGGCGCGCTCGTTGCCCGTTTATCGCCGCACCCGCGTCGTAACCTCCAATGTCGTATCTTTTGCCGCCCTGGGCGCCTTGCTCGGCATCGGCTTCTACCTGCACCCTTCCAGCCTGTTTATTGTTTTGGGCGCAATGGTATATATTTCGTACTTGGTCTTTGTGCGTAATGTATTGTTTCGGCAGCGGCGCAGTTACACGGGTTTCGCTATTCTGCTTATGCTGATCATCAGCATGCCCTATGTCATATCAAGCATCAATCTGCCCCAGTATTCCGCCGGGCAGCGCATTCTGTCGCATTATAGCGACGGCTTGATCCGCTCGATTGTGGACGGATTTATTTCCGTCATTCACACTGGCGACGCGAACCCGCTCCACAACCTGCCCGGTCGGCCGCTGACCGATATCTTCAGCGGCCTCTTTATGATAGCTGGCTTCTTCGTTTGCATTCTTCGCCGCCACCGGCCGCGCTTTATGCTGCTGCTGCTCATGTTCTTTCTGACGCTGCCGGCCGCCTTCATCGTGGAAAACAGCCCCAACTTCGCGCGAATGAGCGTGATATTCCCGCAACTTTCGATCTTCTTCGGGATGGGATTTTATTCTCTCATTCGTTCGCGCGTATTCGTGGATGTCGTCTTTCGCCGGCTGGCGGTTGCCGGTGTGCTGGCTCTGCTCAGCTTGAACCTGATTTGGACTTGGCAGGATTTCTTTGTCGATTGGCGCGATAATGAGATTGTCATGCCCCTGGTCAACGGCGAGTTGGGGCAGATCGCGCATTATCTTGATGTCTCCGCGGACGAGACGCCGGTGGTGCTTTGCAATCCGGCCTGGGATTCTTCTCAGTCTGAGACTGCGCTGATCGAAATTGACAAGACCCGGCTAATGATGAATCGGTCCAACCTGGTGTACAGCGAGGTGAATTGCACTCACAGTCTGCTGCTGACAAACGGTGGCGAACGGCAGCGAATCGTCTTCTTTAATGAGGAAACGCGGGAGAATGTCCACCCGTATCTGCAGGAGTGGCTGGCCGCGGGCCAAGCGGTAGCCGGCGATGTACCGCGCGGAGGCATCCTGGTATTGGAAACGACCGAGCTGCTGGCCCAGCGCGCCGGCGAGCTGACCACCACCGCTCCGGTCTCCTATGCGCCGGAAGTAAGCGAGCCCGAGCCCATCGCCCCGCCGATCCGCTTTGGCGGCAATCTGACCTTTCTCGGTTACGAACCGAATGTGCAGCGAGAGTACGCGCCGGGCGACTCGGTTGAAGTCATCACCTATTGGCGGGCGGAAGGCGAACTGCTGCCCGACCTGACCTTGCTGACCCACGTGCTGTCCAGCCCGGTCACGCCCATTGGCATCCGGGACGTGCTTTATGTCAATCCGGTGCTGATGCGCGACCGCGACGTATTCATCCAAGTGACCCAGGTGCAGCTGCCGGCTGAAGCCTTGCCGGGCGAACTCCAGGTCTCTGTCGGCGCTTATCGGCAGGCCGACCTGAAACGGCTGCCCGTCCTCGATGGCGACGAGGAACGCGGCGACAGAATCTTTCTTTATAGCATCCAGGTACTAGCGCCGGCCCGCCCCGACGAGCAGAGCGGCGGCTGATGTTCGAGCTCGTATTCCTGGGTACCTCGGCCTCGGCGCCCTCGATATACCGCGGCCTGCCGGCGCTCGCCGTATTGGCGGACGAGCAGCGATTCCTGGTGGATTGCGGCGAGGGCACGCAGCGTCAAATCTTGCGCAGCGGCATCGGCTTCAAACGGCTCAACCGCATCTTCCTGACGCACCATCACCTGGACCATTTACTGGGCCTAGGCGGTCTGCTCTCGACTTTTGGCCGCTGGGAAGCGATCGACGAGATTCATATTTGGGGGGGGTATTCCGCGATCAGACGGGCGAAATCCCTTGTCCATGAGGTCGTCTTTCTCAGCGAGACGCCACCCGTGCCGATTCACTTCCACCGCGTCGCGCCTGATGAAGTCCTCTTCAAGGGGCGCCGATTCTCCGTCCGCGCCTTCCCCGTGTCTCATCACGTCCGCGAAGCTTACGGCTACATATTCGAGGAAGACGCGCGCCGCCCATTCCTGGCCGATAGAGCGGATGCCCTCGGCGTCCCTCACGGTCCCGAACGCAGCCAGCTTCTCGCTGGTGACTCGATCGTGACGCCAGCCGGCCGCGTGGTGTATCCCGATGAAGTCTTGGGCGATCTTATCAAGGGCACAAAAGTCGTTATCACCGGCGATCTCGGGCGCACCGATGACATTCACGCTGCTGTACAAGATGCCGATGCGCTGGTGATAGAATCGACTTTCCTGCACAGAGACGCCGAAATCGCGCGGCGAGTCGCGCATATTACCGCCCAAAATGCCGCCGAGCTGGCGCGCGATTGCAATGTGAAGTTCCTTTTCCTCACGCATATATCACGCCGCTATCGCGAATTCGAGGTCATACGCGAAGTCCGCAAGGCCTTCCCCAACTCGTATGTCCCGCGCGATCTGGATCACTTCGCGTTGTTCCGCGATCAACTGCCGCAGAAACTCGAAAAGCGAGCCGGCGGCGATGATGAAGACGATCTGCCTGAAGGAGGCGAATTAGGATGAGCCAAAGCTTGTCACAACGCTACCATGATTACGTTGGCGAACTTTTCGCGCGCGAAGACGCCACCCTGCGCTACGTGCGCCAACAGACCGCCGCCCGCGGCCTGCCGCAGATCAGCCTGGAGCCCAATGAAGCCAAGCTGTTGCAGTTGCTGGTGCGGCTCTCCGGCGCCGTTCGCGTAGTCGAGGTCGGCACGCTGGCCGGTTACAGCGGCATCTGCATCGCCCGCGCTCTGCCGGAGCAGGGCCAGCTGATTACCATTGAAGTCAGCAGCCTCCACGCCGAAGTGGCGCGCGCGCACTTTGAGTACGCCGGGCTGGCGAACAAAGTCAAGGTTTTGCAGGGCGCGGGCCTGCAAGTGCTGCCTAGCCTGGCGAAAGACGCGCCCTACGACTTGATGTTTATCGATGCCGACAAGGGCAACTATCACAACTATCTGGCTTGGGCGGCGGACAATCTGAAGGTCGGTGGCGCGGTGGTGGCCGACAATGCCTTTTGGGGCGGCAATATCTTTGATCCAAAAACTGCAGATGACCAGGCCATGGTGGCATTCAACCGCACGCTGGCGGATCATCCGCAATTCGACAGCGCCATCATTGAAGTCGGCGATGGTATCGCGCTGGGTGTGAAGACGAGCTGAGCGTCCGACTCAGCCCAAGTCGCTAACGTCAATCATGCCCGCGCCATAGACTCGGCCGGCTTCGATCACGAGGGGCGCCGCCGAATCAACCGTGGCAATCAAGTCGTAAGTCGTCGCGCCAGTCACTCGTACCGGCACTATCTCGCCAACCGGCAGCTCGCCCTCGACTAACACATAGCCATCGATCTCCGGCGCGTCGCGGTAACTGCGGCCCAGGCTGATGACATCGCCGGTGTCAGCGCCGCTTTCGTCTTCGCCCGCGCCATGCCCTTCGACCAGGATGTCAAGCGTCTTGCCCACAAGCGCCTGATTCTTCTTCAGGCTGATCGCGCTCTGCAGTTGCATTAAGCGTTCGTAGCGCTCCTGTTTGATGGCGTCATCGACGTGGTCGGGCAGCGCGGCGCTCGGCGTGCCCAGCTCGTAACTGTACTGAAACGCGCCCACACGGTCGAACTCCAGGTCGCCTGCCATCTGCAGCAGTCCTTGGAATTCTTCTTCGGATTCGCCGGGATAACCCACGATGAAGGTCGTGCGCACCGCCAGCTCGGGCATGGCTTCGCGCAGCTTACCGATCGTGTCGTAAACCCATTCGACTTTCGCCGGGCGTTTCATCCGCTTCAAAGTCTCGCGATGCCCGTGCTGCAGCGGGATATCCAGATAGGGCAGAATCTGTTCATGCCGGGCCATAGTCTCGATGAGCCGCGGCGTCACGTAGCCAGGGTAGGCGTACATGATGCGCAGCCAGGGGATATCCGGCGCCGCCGCCACGATGGCGTCCAGCAGATGCGCCAGGCCATCTTTCATGCCCAAGTCGTAACCGTAGTCGGTGCTGTCCTGCGCGATCAGCATGACCTCGCGGATGCCCAGCGCTTGCAGTCGCGCGGCTTCCGCGGCGATCGACTCCAGCGGTCGGCTGACAGCTGTGCCCTTGATGCGCGGGATGGCGCAGAAGGCGCAGGGCCGCCGACAGCCGTCAGCGATCTTGAGATAGGCGGACGCGCCTTGCAGGCTAGCGCGCAGAACGCCGCGCTCATCCAGCCCGACGACCTTGGCTTCGTCCGGCAGGTGATAGAGCGGGGCGGGGTGTAGCCGCTCGCGCAGCCGCGTGATGAGGTCGAAGATGTCCATCCAGCGCCGTGTGCCGATGACGCCGTCCAGGCCGGGCACTTCCTGCACCAGCGTATCGCCGTAGCGCTGTGACAGGCAGCCGGCCGCGATCACCATCTGGTCGCCGCGCTTGATCGCCACTAGCTCGCGCAGCGCTTCGACTGACTCCTCTTTGGCGGCATTGATGAAGCCGCAGGTATTGACGATCAGCACCTCGGCGGCTTCGGGATCGCCCACGCCGCGCATGCCGCTAGTGTTGAGGATCTGCGCCATGCTCTCGCTGTCGACCGTGTTCTTGGCGCAGCCAAGGCTGAGCAGGTAGTACTTATCATTGCGCGATGCCTTCGCGGCTTTTGTCACGATCCCTCCTTCGTCGGCGGCAGACCCGCCTGCGTCAGGCGCGGCGGCAGAATCGCCGTCGGCTCGGGCGGCTCGGGCGCGGTCGGCGTCGCGCTGGGCACGATGTCCTCAGTCGGCAGCGGCGTCACGGTGGCTTGAATGGTCGGAATGTCGCTGGCAATCGGCGTCACCGTTGGCGCCGGCTCCGCTTCGACTATCGGCGTCGGCGACGCCGCAACTTCTTGTCCAACTGCTTCCACCACTGCTTCCACGGTATCGGTCGCCGTTGGTGTTTCGCTGGCGAGGTCGCTGGCCGGCCCCAACGTTACAACCGCCGTATCCGCCGTGAAGCGGATGTCTACTCGCTGGCCGCGCTCGCCGATCGGCCCCTGCCGCTGACCATTCCAGATCAGGTCGAGCGCCAGGGCGTTGCTTGCCGAGAGCAGCACCTCGCTTTCCGCGCTGTATTCCAGCAAGGTTTCGGCTGAAGCGATGCCGACATAGGCTTCCGCGCCGTCAACCTCCAGGCTGAGCCAGCTGCGTTGTGTCAGCAGCAGACTGACCAGAATGCCACTGCCGGAATACTGCGTTCGATTCGCAGCAAACGCGGCAGTGGGTTCGGGCGCGTCAGTGACGGGCGCTGCCGCGGTAGCCGATGGCGCAATCTCCGGCGCTTCGGTTGCCGTTTCCTGCTCAGCGCCCAAATCCGTGCCGACCAGCTCAAATGTCACGAAGGCGATCACGGCGATTGCAGCCGCAGAGAGCAGCAGCAGAAAGAGGGCGCGCAATACGCCGCGGCAGCCCGACGAGCGCCGTTCCACCAGCTCGATCTCTTGCAAAGGCTGCGTCGAACTGAAGGGCTCTTCAACCGGTTCGGGACGGCGCCTGCGACCGCGCCGGCTGCGGCGGCCCTTCTCTTGCGCCAGGCGCATCTGGTCGTATAGCAGCAGGACATGGTCTTCATCTTGTTCCAGAAAGCGGGCGTAGATGCGCAGCAAACCGCGAATCTGAATCTCGGGCACACCCCGTACTTCAAATTCGCCTGCCTCGAAGGATTCCAGGATCGGCTGCCGTATCCGCAGCTTGGCGACCACATCCTCGATTTCGATCTCTTTGGCTTCGCGCGCTTCCCGCAGATACTGCCCGAGCGAGTAGGCGTCCATCTATTGCCTCAATGAAATAACCCCGCCTGTCCAGTATAACCTGAATCGAGCGGGGTTATGAAATTGTTAGTCGTATTATGTACCGCGGACCTTCGCGAAAACGGTTCTGTTCGGATACCGGCTAGGCCTCCACTTCCGTGACGGCTTCGGCAATCGCTTCGCCCAAGTCCTCGGTCTCTTCAGCGGCGACTTCACTCGCATCTTCGTCCGGTAGGGCATAACGGAAGCCCTCCGTCATGATGTCTTCCGCGCTGACTTGCTCGCCGCGTTCACGAGCCGCCAGGAATTCCGGCAATTCGTCTTCCGGCACGATGGTGATTTTCAGCGCCGGCGCCAGCTCATTGCCCAGACGGACTGCCACTTGGTGCGTCCCGACTTCGCGCAGCGACTGCTGGCTGATGCGCCGCCGGTTGATGTCCACGCTGGTGACGCGGTCCAACTCGTCGGCGATTTCCTGCGTCGTCACCGAGCCGAACAGCTTGCCCGTCGAGGCCGCGCGCCGCCCGAAGATCAGCTCAACGCCGTCGATCTGGCGCGCCAGGTCGTTCAGCATGTTGTTGTATTGCGCTTTCCGCGCCTCGACATTCTCGCGCACGGTTTCGGTCTGCCGCAGGGCTGAAGGCGTGGCTTGCATCGCCATCTTGCGCGGGATCAAGTAGTTTCGGGCGAATCCATCGGCCACCCTTACCACCTCGCCGGCGACGCCATGTTTGTACAAGTCCTGGAGCAAAATAACTTGCATCTGTCTATCCTCACCACTTCCGCTGCAACTGCGTCTCGCAGAGCGTCTTCTATCGACTGAACCCGTATATTATAAGGATGTCGGCGGCGCTGCCAAGTGGCAATCCTGCGCCGCGGCGGCGGGAGCGGGCAGCAATATGGGCGCCAACCAAGCGCTGGACAATCGCCAGATTATCGAAAAGGCGCTGATCGTACTCGTCGGCTTCCTGGCCAGCGGCTTGCTCGGCCTGGTCCGCATCGCAGTCGTCGGCGCGCAATTCGGCACCGGCGCCGCCAACGATACCTTCGCCGCCGCCCAACAACTGCCGGAGACCGTCTTCGTGCTTGTCGCAGGCGGCGCGCTCGGCTCGTCGTTTATCCCGGTATTCGCCCGCATTCGCGAGCGTGACCTCGATCAAGCCTGGCGCCTGGCCAGCGCGGTCATGACGCTGTCAGCAGCCACAGCCGCGCTATTCGGCCTGCTGGCGGCCGGTCTCGCGCCTCTCCTGGTCAGCCATCTGCTCTATGTCGATCGCCCGCCGGAGCAGCAGCAGCTGATGGTGGAGATGGTGCGCCTGATGATGATTACGCCGATCATCTTCAGCATCAGCGGCTTGATCATGGGCATATTGCAATCCTACGCCGCATTCTGGCTGCCGGCCATCGCCATCAGCATGAACAATATCGGCATCATCATCGGCGCGCTCTTGATCGCGCCCGCGCTGCCGGCGCATCCCGGCGTGGGCCAGGTCGGCGACCTCAACGTCATGGGCCTGGCTTATGGCGCCGTTTTGAGCGCTGTCCTCCACCTGCTTGTGCAGTTGCCCGGTCTGTTCAAGATCCGCGCCCGCCTGCGCATCCTGCTGTCGCTCCGTATACCTGGCGTGCTTGACGTGATTCGCTTGATGGGGCCGCGCGTCTTTGGCCTGGCCGTGGTGCAGCTGAACTTCTACGTCAATATCCGCTTCGCCAGCGCCATGGTCGATGGCAGCGTGGTCGCCATTCGTTACGCCTTCATGCTCTGCTTTTTTGTGCTGGGCATGATCGGCCAGAGCCAGGCCTCGGCGGTGTTTCCCACGCTGGCGGCGCTGCGAGCGCAGGGCGACTACGACGGCTTCAAAGACCGACTGGCGCGCGCCATGCGCAATGTGCTCTACTTGGCCTTTCCCGCTTCGGCGCTGCTCATCGTCCTGGGCGAGCCCTTGGTCGGCTTCCTGCAGCGCGGCGCCTGGACCGCCGAAAGCACTCAAGCCGTGGCCTGGGCGCTGAGCTTTTACGCCATCGGCATCGCCGGCTTCGCGCTGCTGGAAGTCCTGTCGCGCGCCTTTTATGCGCTGGAAGACACCTGGACGCCGGTCATCGCCGGCACCGCCGCCATGCTGAGCAATATCGCACTCAACTTAATTTTCATCCAATTCATCGGCGATCCTGAAAGTTTGGCGCGCGGGGCCTTCGCCGGTCTGGCGCTGGCCAACGCCCTGACCACCATTGTCGAAGCGCTGGCGCTCTGGTGGCTTTTGCGCCGCCGCCTGGCCGAACAGGGCGCCACTGCGAATATTCACGACCGCGCCGTTTTGGCCAGCGCGGGCGGCAGTCTGCTGCTCTCGCTGGTGATGGCCGCCGCCCTCCTCATTATGAAGAACGCCGTGCCTGCCGATAGCGCCATGCTCGCGCTCACCGGTTGCGTCGTCGCCGCGCTGATCTTCTTCGCCGGCGGTTACCTGTTCAACATAAGCGAGACGCGTTATCTACTGGCGCCATTGCTGCGGCGAGCGCAGAAGCTGGTGGCGCGCTAAGAAAGGTCTAAGGGAGAACAGAATATGAGCAAGCAGTTGGAATCCAAAATCGCGGTCATCACCGGCGCTGGACGTGGCATCGGGCGCGGCATCGCTATCGGTTTCGCCGAGCAGGGCGCAAGAGTCGTCTGCGCCGCCCGCACGCAAGCCCAACTCGGCGATACCATTCAGGCAATCCACGATTCGGGCGGCCAGGCCATCGCCCTTAGCTGTGATGTCACCCGCCCGGACGATGTACAAAACTTGTACGCCGAGACCCGTTCGCATTACGGCCCCGTCGATATCGTCATCGCCAACGCCGGCGGCAACTTCGAGCGCCGCTCGGTCGAGGACAGCGACATCGATGGTTGGGAAAACACACTGCGCGTCAATTTGCTCGGCGTCTATTACACCTGCAAATACGCCATCCCCGATCTCAAGACCAAGGGCGGTCATATCATCGTGACCGGTTCCGGCATGGGGCACCGCGACGGCGGCGCCGGCTCGGCTTACAGCGCGTCAAAAGCCGCGGTCTGGATGCTCGCGCGCAATCTGGCGACCGAGCTGCGCGATTACGGCATCTGCGTCAACGAGTTGATTCCGGGCTTGGTCGATACCGATATCTTGACTGAGGCCGAGCGTCCTGCCGATTCGGCGCTCAGCCTGGAGTGGTTCAAGCAGCCGGCCGATGTTGTGCCGCTGGCGCTCTTCCTGGCAACGCAGCCCCTGACCGGTCCCACCGGCCAAAGTTTCAGCCTGATGCGCCGCGACTCGCAGTAGGTATCACAGTTTAGCTCTATGATTCGTCGTGACAGTTCAACTTGTAATCTATGTGACATATTGCCTTTCGCAGATTAGAAAACTGAATATCCTCCAATTTTTCACGGACTTCAAAGAGGCGCGACAAAACCTCCAAGACATGGCTCGGTTTTATATCGGCACTGGAAAGAGTCCGAATTGCTGAAATCAGATGGGTTGCAAGATCAATATCAATCGTAATTTCCTGTTCATTTATTAGGTCTTGCCTGTATTTGTTTCGATGTCTATAAGCCTTTGAATTGCTTACACTATGTTGTACGTGGAGCCTAGTCTCGCTACCAATCCGCGTAAGAATCCGTTCTTTTGTGGTTTTTCTCGCATCAGTAATTTGCTTGACTTTCTCACGAAGCGAATTACGACTTAAACCTGCCCGACGTGCGTAATAGTAAATAGGAAAGTACTGCGAGAGTTGATCGCAGCTTGCTTCAATATACTGGAACGGACTGTGTATCGATTCTTGATTCAAAAAAGCGGAATAAATGTCTTCCTCTGAAATACGCGTACGCACTTCTATTCTTGCTTCAGCGTCGTAAGACTGCAAATTCCCAACAAGCTTTAGCGTTGGTGCGCCTTCAGTTTCACTGAATTCTCCTTCGCGTACGAACGTCAACTGATCGAGAAGCTCCTCACTAATAACGAAACTCTTTATCGATGGCCCGAATACGTCGCCTCCTACAACGTCCATAATTGCAGCGTTTTCTACACCAATCCTTGCTATCAAGTTTAGGTGCTTAAACAGCTGAGTCACTTTTCTTTGCAAGACTGCATCAAGTAAACTACGTAGTTCTGCGTACTTTATTTCAGTTCTCACAGCACCGTAGCTATAGTAGATGGCTCCCTCACGTATGTCCCTACCACCGCTAATCGCAACTACAGGTTTTTCTTCACTTTTGTGTACATGAATTACACCAATCTTTAGACTACAGACTTCATGCAATTCCATCACTATTGTGATTTTCGGCGAAAACTTACTGTTGAGCCTTGTTGTTGCATCCGCAAGATCATATCGCTCAAAGTCTTTGGATTTCTTATCTGTGAGGCCGACGAGTTTTCTGCTGCCATTTTCGACACCGTGTAGAATGAAGCCGCCCCGATTATTTGCGAATCCAGCAATTGTTATCATTAGTTTGTCATCAAACGAAAACCCTTTCTTATATTCGACCATTTCGTCTTCCGTTCTAGCCAGAACGCATTGGTCGGTATCTGACAATTCAAACAGCTCGCTGAGAATCTCGACAGAAATAGATTCCGGCATTTCAACTTCTTTCTTTCTCCAATTCATTGATTCCTATTATTATTAGATATCTAATGTACTCGCGCAAAAACCGCCTTGAGGTACTCGGCCTCGGCGAAGGCGATGGGATGATCCAGCGCGTGCGAGGTCTTCTCCAGCACTTCCAGCTCGTAGCCCGCCACCGACGCCGAGCGCGTCACCAACTGATAGAACATATCCGCGTTGATGCGGCTGGAGCAGGAGGCCATCATCAGCACGCCGTCGTTCGTCAGCAGACGCAGCGCCATCTCCACCAGCCGCCGGTACGCCAGCACCGCATTGCGCATACTGGCGCGGCTGTTGGCAAAAGCCGGCGGATCCACGATGACCATGTTGAATTTGCGCTTGGAGGCGATCAGCTGGCGCATGCCCTCAAAGGCATCCGCGGCCATGACATCGACCTGATCAGTATCGAAGCCGTTGGTCTCTACATTAAACTTCAATGTCTCCAGTGCCGGCTCGCTGACATCTATGGCGGTCACCGAGCGCGCGCCGCCCGCCAAGGCGTAGACTGTGAAGCCGCCGGAATAAGCGAATACATCCAGGACACGCCGCCCTTTGGCCAACTCGCGCGCCTTGCTGCGGTTGTCCCGCTGATCGAAGAAGAAACCGGTCTTGTGCCCTTTTATGACATCCGCCTGAAACAGCAGCCCGTTTTCCACAAATTCCACTTGCCCGGAAGGGTTGTCGCCGATCAGCTGCTGGCCGTCGCGCAAACCAAACAGCCGAGCGACATTCAGCCGGTCTGACTGCAGCGCGCGGCTCAAGCGCAGGACGAGATCGTCAAAAATGACCGTCTCTTCCAGCGCCTGTATCAGCGGCTTCAGATGCGGAATCCAGGCCGTGGTATACAGCTTGAGCACCAGCGTATTGCCGTAGCGGTCGATGATCAGCGCGGGGAAGCCGTCGCTCTCGCCATAGACGAGGCGGAAGCCGGTTGTTTCCGTGCTGATTAGCGGCTGCCGCTTGGCTTGCGCCGCCCGCAGCTTGTCCGCGAAGAAACCCTGATTGATGCGAATCGGCTGCAACGTTTGCAGCACTTTGATGCGAATGGGCGACAGCGGATCGTAGAGCCCGACGGCCAAAAAGTTGTTGTCGGCGCGGTCGTATATGACCGCCAGATCACCGCCGTTGCCCAAATGACTCTGCTTGACGATGGAGTCCTCAAAGACCCAGGGATGCCCCCGACGCACGGCGCGCTCGGCGGCGCTCTTCACCCGTACCGAGATATTCTTCTCAGACCTCTGCGGCAGTTGATCCAGGTTTATCATTTGTGTTGATTCCGCGTGCTCTCCGCGTCAAACGCGCGGCTAGGCATCGTCCACCAGCTTAATCTTGAGCTCGGCTTGTTCCAGCAGCGCCTGACAATGCGCCGACAGCCGCTGACCGCGCTCGTACAATTTGACCGACTCTTCCAGGGGCAGTTCGCCGCTTTCCATGCGCGCCACCAGCGCTTCCAACTCCTGGTAGGCCGCTTCGTAGCTGAGATTCGTCAGTTCTTCCATCAATCGTCGACCCTCACACCAATCTGATCCCTTGCCAATTGTACGTTCAAGCGCTGATTCCTGCTGACTTGCGCGGCCTCACGGATGACTGCGCCGGCTTCGTCGCGAACCAAGGCGTATCCGCGCGCCAAAATGTGCTGCGGATTGGCCGCCTCCAGCGCTTTTGAAGTATGCAGCAGCCGCTCGCTCATTTGTTGCAGCTGCAATCTTTGCGCCCGCGCAAGTTGATCGCGCTTATCGTCGACGCGCCGCTGAGCTTGCTGCACGGTTTTCAAGGGCGTGATGAAGCGCAGCGCGCTCTGCAGCCGGCGCAAATCCCGCTCTCGTTCGTCAAGCGCATCGCCGATATACGCGGCCAAGCTGTTGCGCAGCCGATCCAGGTCGAGCAGCAGATCGTCGCGATTGGGCGTCGCCAATTCGGCCGCTGCCGATGGCGTGGGCGCGCGTAGATCCGCCACGAAGTCCACGATGGTGAAGTCGATCTCGTGGCCGATACCGCTGATGACCGGAATGCGACTGGCGGCCACCGCCCGCGCCACCCCCTCGTCATTGAAGCACCACAGGTCCTCCAGCGATCCGCCGCCACGCGCCACGATGATGACATCGACATCGGTCCTGCGATTGAGCCGCTCCAACGCCCGTACGATCTGCGTCGGCGCCCCCGCCCCTTGCACCAGCGTGGGACTGAGGATGACCTCGGCCAGCGGAAAGCGCCGCCTCAAGACGTTCTGCAAATCGTGCCAGGCGGCCGCCGTCGCTGAAGTAACCACGCCGATTTGCGACGGGAAAAAGGGTATCGGCCGCTTGCGACCGGGGTCGAACAAGCCCTCGGCATCAAGCTTGGCTTTCAGCGCCTCGAATCTCAGGTGCAAGTCGCCCATGCCGCCCACCGCTTCGATCTGGTCGGCATAGAGCTGATACTCGCCGCGCGCCTCATACACGCCCACGCGGCCATGTACCAGAATCTCATCGCCGGCTTGAACATCGGCGCGGACGCCCCGCGTCGCCCCGCGAAACATCACGCAGCGCATCTGCGCGTCGCTGTCTTTGACCGTGAAATACCAGTGACCGGAGCGCGCCTTGGTCAGATTCGACAGCTCGCCGCGCACCCAGATATCATCCAGGATTTCATCGACTTCAAAGAGATCGCGAATGTAGCGCGTGATCTCTCGCACTGAATAAGTTTGCATATAGTTCCCGTTGTGGCAAGACGCCTCGACAGCTACAATTATCGCTGATTTCATAATTTAAGCGAATGAGGATTGAAGATGGCGTTTCTCAACCAGGCCCAACGCAAGTCGCTGCTGGACGAGCTCAGCGGCATGAAACTCTGGCGCGCCAAGTTCAAGCTGCGGCTGATGGACCCCAAGTGCCGGCTGCGTTACTTGCGCAACGTACAGCAAACCGGCGAGTGGCACACCAGCTACATCCTCGAGACTCTAGGCGCGCAGGTGACGCTGGTCGAGGTCAACCACGCCGCGAATGACCAGTATCGCAACAAGCAGAATTTCGAATTCGTCAACGTCATCGTCGAACCCACGCCCGACAACAACAGCTGAACTATCCCTGTGTACGACGAGAAGCAATGAACGAGTGGCATTGTGTCCGCTAATCGCAACCTGCACCAAGCGAAGACCAACAAAAAAGACGAATTCTACACCCAGCTAGTCGATATAGAGAACGAACTCCGTCATTACAGCGAGCATTTTCGCGGCAAGGTGGTCTATTGCAATTGTGATGACCCGCGCGTCAGCAACTTCTTTCATTACTTCGCCTACAACTTCCGCGTGCTCGGGCTCAAGAAACTGATTACGACTTGCTACAAGAACCAGCAAATGGATATGTTCAGCCAGCACGATGCGGAAAAGGCGATCTGGCTGGAATACGATGGGACGCGCAACGAGACCGGCGTGCCCTCAGTCGAAGACATCGGCATCCATTATCTGGAGGGCGATGGCGATTTTCGCAGCGCCGAATGTATTGAGCTGCTCAAGGGCGCCGACATCGTGGTCACCAACCCGCCTTTTTCGCTCTTCCGCGAATATGTGGCGCAGTTGATTGAATATGATAAGCAGTTTCTCATAGTCGGTCATCAGAACGCGATTACGTA
>LXNI01001737.1_pt1 | contig 17465 bp, 12 predicted proteins | sample 809091 | NCBI WGS metagenome assembly LXNI01 (sample SAMN04870527, study PRJNA318959) | sponge metagenome | biome: 01000161; feature: marine sponge reef; material: water | host: Sarcotragus foetidus | place: Greece: Milos, Mediterranean Sea | collected 2013-05-29 | depth 5-7 m | reverse complement strand
GTGGAGGTAGTCGATATCCGGGTCCTCGAGGCCGTTGCCGACGTAGAAGAACTGCAGGCTGACGTTGAAGGTTTCGGCCGTGGCGCAGAGATCGAGGGTGTAGTCACGGAGCGGCGGCATGATGCGGCCGTGGTTGACCAGCGTCGGCGAGTAGCCGGCGCACATTTCGAGGTCGTAGCTGAGAGCGATCGCGCAGCGAACGCCTTCCGGCAGCGCAATGCGGACGCTCACTCGAAGGCGAAGCCGTAGAGGCGCGAGCGTTGGACGCTGAAGCGAACCGCCGCATTGTCGACGGGGCAGACATCGCCGCCAGCCCAACGTACGGGTTGCGACTTGGAGTCGCCATGCCAGGGCTGGTAGTCACTGGCGCTGAAGCCCTCGATTGGCTGGCCGGACGCGTCGACGAGTTCGGCAGTCAGTTCGCCTTCCCTGACGGTCGAGGTGGCGGCATTGAGGACCAGTCGCTTTCCGCCAATCGGCAGCACGTGGGTGGTGAGGATGGCGGCTTCGGGTCCACCGGTGGCTGAGACGGCGGCCCAGTAGCGGTCCTTCTCCCAACTGGCGCGGCAGATGGCGCCGTAGAAGGTCTTGAGGGACGGCTCGATGCTGTAGACATCGCCGTGTACGCCTTCCAGGCCGCTGTAGTACATGTAGACGCGATCGCCGTCCTCAATTAACTGGTGGGTGGGCCAGAGCATGCCGCCGCCGTAGTCGCCGAGCGGCGCGTTGGGGAGGGTGGGACGGCGGGAGGGGCGCTCCCAGATGCGACGGTCCCGGCTGCCGGCCCATTGCCAGTCAATGGTCTGCTCGCGGACGTTGTAGCAGCAGAGCAGGCCGACGTAGCCGCCGCGAACCGTGTGGGGCATGAGTTCCATGAACTGCTGGTCATGCGGGTCCATCCAGTCGGGCTCAACGATGACTTCGGGGGGCGTCCAGTTCGAACCGTCGGGACTGGTGCGCCGAGCCAGCACTCGTCGACCGTAGGGGAAAAAGCAGTCGTAGGGGACGTAGCCGCCGGGGTGCATCTCGGTCCCGACCTTCTGCATCAGCTCGTAGGTCCCGTCCTCAAGCAGGTAGTACGAAGCCTGGTCGGCACCGCCCATCGGGGTGGTGTAGGGCATGATCAAGCGGTCGCCGACGGCCATGATTCTGAGGAGTGGGCCTTCGACGGCCGTCCAGTGAATGCCGTCCGGCGACCGGTAGCGATAGGTCGCGTAGGGGTGCGAGTCGGCGCCGGGCTCGCGGGGAAGGCCGGGAATCCAGCCTGAGCCCAGGTTCTGAGGACGGCGGGACGGGGCGCGGATGATGAACATCTCGTAGCGTTGGTCCGGTTCGGCGTCGGGGTGTACCAGCACCGAGGCGTATTGCGAGGAGCCGCCGGAGTCGAAGTCGAAGATTATGTTGGTCTTGGGGTGCCCTTGATACGAGTTGAGTTCAAGTTCGGGACGCGTCCAGTTGACGCCGTCTTCGGACTCCGAATAGCAGAGACGTCGATAGGCTTCGAAGTTGCGGCCCTCGGCCGGGGTGCAAACGTGCCAGCCTTTCCAGAGCCCATCGATCGGGTCTTTGAGAAACGTGCCGTGGGCGAAGACGGCGCCCTGGTCCCAGGGCATCTCGGGTTCGATGAGGGGGTTGGCGGGATCGGGCGTGGCGGGCTCGACGCGCCAGCCGAAGTTGTCACGCTCGGCGATGTCGTCGTCCAGGATCATGGAAAGACAGTCGATCCGTGCCACGGTGCCGCTCGTTTCTGTGCGCGCCTGCGGGTAGACAGGGCGGTGGTTCGCCAGAGCCGAAAGAGTATCAACAAGAGGTTAGCCGGGTACCGCCGCTGTCGGTCACGACTGCCGTCCAAACTCGTATGGCTGGCTCCAGGCCTAGCGTGGTCGTGCGGGCCTCTCAGATGCCGTATGGCATGGCCAGGCGATGCGTTCCTACAGCGAGTTTTCCGAGGTTAGGCGTCGCGGTCGAACCCGGTCCAGTCGAGGTCAATCCAGCGGCGTTCGGCGACGCTCGTTTGGATGGCTTCGTGGACGACGATCTGGCGGTGGCCGTCTGTAAAGGTGGGATACGGGACCACCGAGTTGTTGCCAGCGGCAATGTGCGCATAGACGTCGCGGAATAGCAGGCGGAAGGTCTCGTCGAAGCCCTCTCGGTAAGCGCCGGCCTTTTCAACGAATCGCCGAGCATCGGGGCGCATGTGGCGGGCGTCGGCTACAAGGAGCTCGTTGGGTTCATCGCGGTGGCCGATCCACAGATCGTTGGGTCGCTCGGAGTCCCAGCTCACCCCCGCGCGCTCGGCGTCGATTTCCACACGGACTCGATAGGGATGGCCGGCCGCGACGTGCGAGAGGGATAGGACAGCCTGGGACCCGTCTGCGAAGCGGACCAAGAGACCGGCGACGTCGTCTGCGGCTGAGCCAGCGGGAACGATTGGCGTCTGGTCTCCGGACTCAGGCGGCTGGCGGTCGGCATGGGCCGTGCCAAAGGTCGCGCAGAGAGCGGCGGGACGGGCGCCGAGCAGAAACATCACCAGGTCGAGCAGGTGGCTGCCGGTTGTGGACGAGACCACGGTGGGGCCACCAATCGAGGGATCGAGCCGCCAGTCCCAGTCGTCGCGGTGCCAGAGGGTGTCGTCAGCGATGGAGGCTCGGATGAGGAATGCGCGGCCGAGCAGGCCTTCGCGACGGCGGGCGGCGATTTCCTGAATAAGCGGGTAAAACCGGTTGTTGAAGCAGACGGCGTGCACGACGCCGGCGGAGCGAGCGGCAGACTCAAGCTCCGCCGCCTCACCAGCGGTGATTCCCAGGGGCTTTTCGCAGACTACGTGGACCCTGTGCTCCAAGGCTTCGAGCACTAGCTCTCGGTGAAGGGCGTTTGGCGCGCAAATGTGGACAGCGTCGAGTCCGCGGTCGAGTGCCGCGAAGAGACTTGCGTCGGCGTGCGGTACCCGCAAGCTGTCAGCCACGGTCTGCGCGCGTTCCAGCGTTGAGGCCACGACGCTGACGACCTCTACACCGATGCGACGGAGCGCGTCGATGTGGATGCGCCCGATAGTTCCGGGGCCGACGACGGCGGCGCGAATGGGCGGACGAGCGGCGTCTGTGCGTTGCTGGTTCGTGGCTGCACCGTGGTGTATTGGTTCGCCGCGTATGCTACGCGCCTTCTGTCTTCCTAGCCGAGCCGCGGACCGGTTGACGTTTCGGCGCCTCAGTCGATAGGTTGCCCCGCCGCGCTAGCCTCGACGGTCCGGCCGTAGATGGGGCGCGGCGTGTTGTTGTCGACGCGCGGCGGGCTGACGTCCGAACCGACCAGCCGCCGCGCGCAGCTGGCGAAGGACATCGTCGCTTGGGTGTACGGATCGGGATCGATACCGGAGGCACGTTTACCGACCTGGTCGTGATGGACGAGGCCACGGGACGAATCGATATCGTCAAGTTGCCTTCGACTCCGGATGAACCGAGCCGGGCAATCCTGGCGGCGTTGGAGCAGGCGGGCGTTGACCCGGCGTCAGCGACCTATTTCGTGCTGGGAACGACCGTCGCGGTGAACGCGTTGCTCCAGCGGGGCGGGGCTCGGGTGCTTTACATAACGACTGAAGGCTTCGAGGACGTGCCGTTCTTGCAGCGGGTTGATCGCAAGTTTCACTATGACCTGGACTGGGAGCGTCCGCTGCCGCTGGTGGCGCGACGGGACTGCCTCGGGATCCAGGAGCGGATTGACTACAGAGGCGAGACAGTGACGGCGCTGACCGCCGAGAGCATCGAGGACCTGGTTGACGCTGTTCGTGAGCGCCTGGCCGAAGTGGACGGCGAGTCGACGGATTCGGCCATCGCGTTGAATTTTCTCTTTTCCTATGTGCGTCCGGACCACGAGGCGAAGGTGCGCGAGGCGTTGACTCAGGCCTTTCCGGGACTTCCGATTTCAGCCTCGCACGAGGTGGCTCCCATTTGGCGCGAGTACGAGCGGGCCAGCACGACGATTGCCGACGCTGCGGTGAAGCCGCTGTTGAGCCGCTTTATCGGGTCGCTGGACACGGGGTTACGCGAGCGTGGGTTTGCGCGGTCGTGGTCGGTGATGAAGTCGAACGGCGGGCAGATGCTGGCGGAGACGGCCGGCGAACGTCCGGTGCAGACCGTGCTGTCCGGGCTTTCCGGCGGAATCATAGCCGGGCAGGCTTTTGGGGCCGAGGCTGGTCAGTCGAACGTGATTACTTTCGACATGGGCGGGACCAGCACCGACGTGGGCGTGGTGGCGGACGGGCGAGTTGGATATACGACGGCCTGGGAGATCGAGTTCGGGTTGCCGGTGGCGGCGCCCTTTATCGAAATGACGACCATGGGGGCCGGCGGGGGGTCGATTGCCTGGGTCAATAAGGGCGGCCTGTTGCAAGTCGGGCCGCAGAGTGCTGGTGCGGTTCCAGGTCCCGCCTGCTACGGCCAAGGCGGTCAGGAAGCAACGGTGACGGATGCCAACGTGGTGTTGGGCCGGCTGAACCCTGACAACTTCCTGGGCGGCGACCTGCCGTTGAATGCCGACCTGGCTTTTGGAGCGATCGAGCGCATAGCCCGGAAGGTGGGGCTGCCACCGATTGACACCGCGCATGCCGTGGTCGAGATCGCGGTGGAGAACATTGCCGAGGCCATGCGGCTGCTGACGGTTCAGCGCGGACTGGACCCGCGCCTCTTCAGCCTGGTGGCGTTTGGCGGGGCTGGGCCGTTGCATGCGGCAGCCATTGCGCGCGTCATCGGCACGCAGGCGACGTTGATTCCACCGCACCCAGGCCTCTGCTCGGCCTACGGCACGCTGCTGGCGGACATTCGAGTCGACAAGACGTGGACGCACCTGGTGCGCTCTGATGCGCCGGACCTGGCCGATCTGGATGCGCGTCTCCACGCGCTGGTCCAGGAAGCGGTTGATGACCTTGGTCGCGAAGGATTCGCCGGTGAGGCGGTTGTCCGTCGGTCCGCCAACATGCGCTATCTGGGGCAGAATTACGAAGAGGAGATCCCGATTCCGGACGGGCCGTTGTCGCGGGACGCCTGGCAGGGGCTGATTGACGGCTTCGAGCAGCATTACGAGGCCGAGTACGGATACCGCATCGCGAACGAGGTAATTGAAATCGTGCAGTTGAATGTGAGCGCGGTGGGCGAGGCCTCAAAGCCACGGCTATCAAGGCTTGCGGCGCAGCCGCCAGCAACGCCTCAGGCGCGCCGACGGGTGTTCTTCGATCCGCGGGAACCGGTCGAATGTCCGATTTTCCAGCGGAGCGCTCTGTCGCCAGTCGACGTTGTCGAGGGTCCGGCGGTGATTGAAGAACTGGACTCGACGACGCTCGTGCATCCGGGTCAGACGCTAACGATTGGCGAGCGCGGGCTGGCCAGCCTGGTGTGGGCGTGAGTGGGTCCCAGGTAGCCGCGGGCACCGACCCGGCGCGCGACCTGGTGACGCAGACGGTGCTCTACAACCGGCTGGTGGGGGTGTGCCGCGAGATGGGCACGACGATGATGCGGACGGCGTATTCCCCGATCTTCAGCGAGAGCCGCGATTTTTCGTGCGTGCTGTTCGACCGCGAGGGGCGGATGCTGGCGCAGACGGAGTTCTGCCCGGCCCAGGTGGGCGCGATCCGCTTCGTGGTGAAGTGGTTGATCGCCGAGCTCGGTGAGGACGCCGTAAAACCCGGCGACGTGATCGTGCACAACGACCCTTACCGCGGAGGCGTGCACATGCCGGAGCACGTGGTCATCAAGCCCGTGTACTTCGAGGGCGAGCTCTTCGGCTACGTGGCCAACATTGCGCACCTGGTTGAGATCGGAGGCATGGCCGTCGGTGGATTTGCCGCGACCGCGACCGAGGTGTACCAGGAGGGCCTTCGGCTGCCGCCTGTCTGGCTGATGCGCGAGGGTGAGTACAACCACGACGTGTGGCGCGTGATCATGTCGAACCACCGGGCGCCGCGGTACACATGGGGCGACCTGCACGCGATGATCGCCTCGCTGACCGTGGCCGAACGTCGCTGTCATGAACTGCTGGACGCATTCGGAATGGAGACGGTGCGGAACGTCAGTAGCTCGCTGATGGATCACGCCGAGCGCTGGATGCGGAACGAGATTCGTTCGATCCCAGACGGCGAGTACGAATTCGCCGACCACATGGAAGACGCCTGCGACCCGCCGGCCCGGGACTGGATTCGGCTACGGCTGATCGTCAATGACGGCGAGATCGTTGCTGACTTCACCGAGAGCGATCCGCAGGCCGCCCACGTGCTGAACTGCACGTACGGAGTAACGGCTTCCGGGGTATACAACGCGATCTTCCACTTCGCGGACAACGACGTGCCGCACAACGACGGGGCCTATCGACCGATCACGGTGATTGCGCGCCCGGGTTCCATCGTGAACGTGATTCATCCGGGTGCGTCGGTGGGTGGGAATACGGAGACGCATCCGCGCATCTGGGGAATCGTGATGGGGGCGCTGGCGCAGGCGGTGCCGGATCGGGTGTCCGCGGCGACTGGCGGCACGTCGTGCAACTTTCTATTTGGTGGGACGCATCCCGACACCGGGCAGTACTACGTGCACTACCACTTCGACGGGGTAGGCTGGGGCGGTCGGGCCGCGGCCGACGGCAACAGCCATCAGGTCGTCCCGAACGGAAACTGCCCTGCCACACCGGTGGAGATATTTGAGACACGCTATCCGTTCATGGCGCGCGCCTATCGGCTTCGTACCGACTCCGGTGGGGCGGGTGCTCAGCGCGGCGGACTTGGTTCGGATCGCATCCTGGAGGTTCGTGCGCCATCCATTACGGTTTCGGCACTCTTTGACCGCATGGTGTCCCGTCCGTGGGGGCTCTACGGAGGTCACACGGGCGATTCGTCGCGACTACTCGTCCGCAAGGCTGGAACAGCGGCGTTTATGACCTTTGGTGAAGCTTTTGGCACGACGAGCAACTCGCGCATCGCAAACATCGAGCTTGGCGAGGGTGACGAGGTGCTGATCGGCAGCCCCGGCGGGGGCGGTTACGGGGCACCAGAGCGTCGAGATCCCGAGCATGCGCTCCGCGACGTGCGCGAGGGCTTCATCTCGGTGGACGCGGCACGTGAGGTTTATCGCGTGTCGATTGACGAGGTCAACGGTCGCTTCGTCGTCGATGACGAGGGCACTGCTGCCTTGCGTCAGGATTCGGCTCAGGAAAATGTGTCAGCCCGCATTCCACGCAACCCCCTGCCGGCCACCACAGACGCGGAGCCGCCGTCGGGCGGCCGCTGGGAGCGGCTGTCCGGCGACTGGTGGCAGACCGACGTGACCAATTGTGAGTTTTGCGGGCAAGTGATTCCGCGGGATATTTGGCGGGCCGGCGATGGCCATCAGTTTTGCTCGCCGGCCTGTGACGAGCAGTTCCGCACCTACTGGCTGCCACGATATGGGCAGCGGGCAGACGCGAGGGTTAAATGACGGACAACGGAGCGTTACTGCGCGTGGACGACCTGGCGGTGGAATTCAACACCGATGAGGGCGTAGTTCACGCCGTAAATGGCGTTTCGTACGAGCTGAACCCGGGCGAGTCACTGGGGATCGTGGGCGAGTCCGGCTGCGGGAAGAGCGTCAGCTCACTGGCGATCATGGGCTTGGTGGCCCGGCCGGCCGGAAAGGTCTCACGCGGCTCCATCGAGTATCGGGGTCAGAACTTGCTGGATGTCGACGGGGACGCAATGCGCGGCATTCGCGGCAAACAGATCGCGATGATCTTCCAGGACCCCATGAGTTCGTTGAACCCGGTGTTTCCGGTTGGCCGGCAGATTGAGGAGTCGGTGCGGCTGCATCTCGGAATGGACAAGGACCAGGCCCGTGCCAAAGCGGTGGAGCTGCTGGACACGGTAGGCATTCCAGCGCCGGAAGACCGGGTGAGGGACTATCCGCATCAACTCTCCGGCGGCATGCAGCAGCGGGCCATGATCGCGATGGCGATCTCCTGCCAACCAGACATTTTGATCGCGGACGAGCCGACGACGGCGCTGGACGTAACGATTCAGGCGCAGGTGATCGAGCTGTTGGCGAAGCTTCGGCGCGAGCTGGGAATGGCCGTCATTCTGATCACGCACGAGCTGGCGCTCGTTGCCGGGTTCTGTGACAGGGTTGCGGTGATGTATGCAGGTTTCATCGTGGAGTACGCGCCGGTGCATGAGTTGTTCGCGCGGCCTCAGCACCCGTACACCCTGGGGTTGCTGCAGGCCGTGCCTTCGATCACGGGCGACCGGACGGAAGAGTTGTCCAACATTCCCGGTTCGCCGCCGGACCTGATTGGATTGCCGCAAGGCTGTCCGTACGCACCGCGCTGCCCTTATGTGCGGGACGCGTGCCACGCGATGGTTCCGGACCTGGCCGACCGAGGGGCAGGCCATCCGGTTCGGTGCATCGTCGATCCAACGACAGGAGAGTTGCGTTGAGCGCTTCGGCCCAAGCCACACCCGCGACGGCCGCCCGTTCCAACGGCGCCCTTCTCGATGTCAAGCACCTGGTCAAGTACTTTCCGGTCACGCGCGGGGCGCTGCTTCGACGCCACGCCGGCTGGGTGCGAGCCGTCGACGATGTGTCATTCAGCATCGAGGCTGGGGAAACGCTGGGACTGGTCGGCGAGTCAGGCTGCGGCAAAACCACGACCGGCAACGCCGTGATGCAATTGGAAGTCCCAACGTCAGGCGAGGTGGTCTTCGAGGGCCAGACGCTAACCAGCCTCAAGCGGGACGAGCAGCGGCGGGCACGACGCCGGATGCAGATGATCTTTCAGGACCCGTACGGCTCGTTAAATCCTCGGATGTCGGTAGGCAAAATCATCGAAGAGCCGATGATGGTCCACAAGCTGTATGCGAGCCGCCAGGATCGGCGGGATCGCGTACGGGAAATCTTGGAGCTTGTTGGGCTCAGTCGTTCGCAGGCGTCGCGATATCCGCATGAATTCTCGGGCGGGCAGCGCCAGCGAATAGCCACAGCTCGCTCGCTGGCGGTGGAGCCGACGTTCATCGTGTGCGACGAGCCGGTTTCGGCGCTGGACGTATCAATCCAGGCCCAGATCATTAACCTGCTGCAGGATCTGCAGCAACGCCTGGGCGTCGCTTACCTCTTCATCGCACATGACCTCAAGGTCGTCCGCCACATCAGCCACCGAGTCGCGGTGATGTACCTCGGCAAGCTGGTGGAAGTTACAAATAGCGACGCCCTGTACCAACGTCCACTGCATCCGTACACCCGAGCCCTTCTGTCCGCGGTCCCGGTGGCCGATCCAGTTGTCGAGGCAAAGCGCAAGCGGATCATCTTGCCCGGAGATGTACCGAGCCCGGTGAATCCGCCCTCGGCGTGTCGATTCCATCCCCGCTGCCCCTGGGCCCGGGAACGCTGCGCGACCGAAGAACCGCTACTCGCGGAGACTGGAGACGGGCACCGGGTGGCATGCCACTTTTGGCGAGAGATCGAGGACTCAGGCGGCGTACCACCGGTGACCGCAGCGGAAGCACTGCGCGGCGGCGAAGCCCGCGGCGACTGAGGCCGGCGATGTGTGACGCCGGTCAGCTGCGCCCTGTGTCGATATGAACTGGGAACGCCTGCTCGCGCTGGAAGGCGGGACGGTCGGATCAATTGCCTGCGCAGGCGATCGAGCGGGTACAGCGTTTGCCGCGACGCTGGCCGGGGTGTTTCGGACCACTAACGGCGGCGAACGTTGGGATTGGACCGGGAAGGGTCTGATCAGCCCGTTTGTTCAGGACGTGGCCGTGTCGCCCGACTTCGAGCGAGACGGCGTTGTCGTCGCGGCGACGGCGGTTTCTGGCCTGCACATATCGTTTGACCGTGGGGAGAGTTGGTTTCGGCGCGAATTCTGGGGCATTCGGCCGACGGTTACCCGCGTTGCCATATCGCCGGACTTCAGCCACGACAAGATGATCGTGGCGGGAACTCAACATGAGGGCATATTTGTTTCCCGGAATCGAGGGCAGAGCTGGAATGGCTTCGTAGACGGCCTGGACGGCGCCGAAATCTCGGCGCTGGCCATCGCACCTGGAGCGTCGGACGGCGGCGCGGTGTTGGCCGCGACCGACAGCGGTCTTCTGCTGCGGTCGACGGACTCCTGCCGAAGCTGGCACCGGGTGGACGGCCTGGAAGCCGACCCAATCGAGAGTTGCGCCTGGATCGATAGTGATACCGCTTTCGCCGGAACGGTCTCCGGTCGGTTGCTGCGTTCGGTGGATGGCGGCCAGCGCTGGGACTCGGTCTGGCGGGCGGCTGGCGACACGGTAAACGGGATTGCCGTTGCCGAGTCTCCGAGCGGAGGGCACCGGATCGTTGCGGCAACGGGCGGAGGACGGCTACTGCAATCGGTGGACTGCGGATTGACCTGGAATGAACAGCCGATTGCGAAGGACGTCGCGGTTTCGGCCCTTTGCGTGGGAATGTCCAACGAGCGTGTACTTGTCGGGACCGATCGCGTCGGTGTCTACCGTCTGACTGAGAACGGTAAGCCCACCGCGGCAAACGACGGCCTGGTGAACCGCCCGATTCTGGATCTATCGGTCTCGCAGACGACTGCCACCGGCTGCACGATCGTTCTGGGAACGTTGCAGGAAGGCGTGCTGGTATCGGCCGATGGTGGGCTGAATTGGTCGTCGACGCTGGACGACCCGGGACTTGGACCTGTCACCTCGATGCGCCTGTCGCCGCGCTTTGTCCAGGACGGGATCGCCGGCGGGGTTGCGGGCGGCCAGATTCTCTGGAGCAACGATGGCGCCCAATCTTGGGTGCGAATTGGCGGACTAACCGACGAGTCGGCTGCAAACCTGCTGGAGTTTTCGCCGGACTTCGCCTCCGATGGCCAGATTACGGTGGGTGCGCAGGACGGGATGCTGCACCTCTCGCAGGACGGAGGGGATACGTGGCGATCGATCTGGACGGGACTCGACGGCAGCGAAGTCCTGGCGCTGGCCCATTCGCCGAAGTTCGGCCGGGACCGCGCGATGGTTGCGGCCGTTGGCGACGCCCAGCGCCTAGTCGTTATCCGATCGAGCGACGCGGGCGAGACGTGGATGCCGTGGGTGGAGTACGACACGTCCCTGGGGTGGGCTTCGCTGGCAATACCCCCGACCTTCACGCCCGACGTCGGGCCCGTGCTGTTGGCGGCGCGTGACCGCATTGCGATGCCACCGGCTTCAGGCCGCGGTCCGTGGTCGGGACTTCGGGTCGCGGAGGGAGGCGTAGCGATTCGGCAGGTCACGGTTTCGCCCGATTTCGAACAGGACGGCCTGGTTGCCGCGGCCACCAGTGACGGGGTCTATCTCTCCAACTCCCAAGGTCATGACTGGTCACGAATGGATGGACCTCTGGCAGGTCGGGCCGTGGAGCGCGTATGCATTACCGAGGCCGCTGCGAACAAGCGAACGCTTTACGCCGCAGTCGGGTGCGGCGAGCTGTGGAAATGCCCGGCATGAGCGACGAGCCACTGCGCAAACCGCCATCGCCGACGGCCCACGCCTTTATCCCAGGGCCGCCGTTTGACGAATCACGGACACCACCGGCCCGGGTCGGCAACGTCAACACCACAAGCATTCCCGCCGCCGTGGCATTGGCGTGTCGGGCCATGGGCCAGGTATTCAACCCCGCGGATAACGGCTACCCGTACATGTACACCCGCATCTGGCCGGACGGGTGGCTGGGGTTTAGTCCGTATCACGGGGCAATTCAGTTATCGGGACGCCACCTGGACGCGCTGCTGACGGCCGAGGACGCCCTTGGCGTTGCGTTGGACGAGGACGTGATCGCGCGCCACACGGACGCGAGCGTCTTCTCCCTGGGTGCCGGGCCACTGCCGTGCAATCACGACACGCCAGGCGGACCGCTGACGTCGGTGGATGAGCATTCGATTCGAGAAGCGGCTCACGGACTTCATGCGCTGGCGCGCTATCGGGCCTCCGACCGGGCCGTGGAGGCCGCCGAGGCCCTAATTGCCGACATCCGGCGATTCTGGCGGGCAGACTCCGATTGGGACCAGGACGGCGTGAAGGCGGCGTACGGCTTGCCGATGACGGCGCGGCCGACCTTCGTTGAGGGCGTCGGGCGGGCCATTGGGCCGTTGACAAAGATCTACACCGCGACCGGATCCAACTCGGCGCTTGAGCTGACGCAGGATCTCGCCGCTCATGCAATTGACCGGTTTTTCCTGTCGGATGGCTCATACGACGCCGACCGGCTGGGGGCGCACACACATTCGACGACGTGCACGCTCTCCGGCATGGCATTACTCGGAAGTGTGACGGACGACTTGGGGCTGCTTGCACGCGTGCGGGCGTTCTACGACAACGGGCTTCGCGTGATCCGGGACGACGTGGGCTGGGTGCGGGAGCGTCACCATCCGAACTTCCACCCCGAGCAGGGTGAGATGAACAACGTTGGGGATGTGATTGAGACGGCGCTGATTCTGGGAGGCTACTTCGGCGACGCGTACTTTGAGGACGCCGAGCGGTATCTGCGTTCGCAGTTGCTGCCGTCGCAGGTTCGGGATCTGAGTTTTATGGACGAGGTTTCAGGGGGCGACGAGCGGCGCGATCTGCGCACACGCCTGCTGGGGCTGTTTGGATTCAGTGCCGTATACGGTCATCTGCCACTCGGGAAGAACGAAGTGACTCCGAGCATTGACATCGTGGGTGGCGCAACGGCCTCGCTGTGCGCGGCGCAGCGCGCAGTGGCGACAGCCAGCGGCGGGACGACGCGGGTCAACATGCTGTTTGACTTCGAGAGCACTGCGGTGCGAATCGAGTCGCCGTATACGAGCACTGCGCTGCGGATCACGCCGAAGATCGCCGGAGATGTTTCCGTGCGTGTGCCATCGTGGGCAGACCTGAACGCGATGACGGTCGACGGCCAACCGGCCGACCGGTTCATTGTCGACGGGCGGATCCGCATCCGTCGCCCTCCGGTCGGCCGTGCGTTGGAAATCGAGTTGCCGCTTGTCGAGCGCGACCTCACGATTCGCCACCAGGATCACGACATCGGGGCGCGCTTGCGGGGCGACTCCGTAGTTGCGATGGACGACCTGGGGGCGGGGATGGCCTACTTTCCGCCGCTCACCTGACCTAAGGCTCTAGCGGATACCGCGCTCGGGATAACGTGCGTTGGGGCCTTCCAGGATTGCCCGCTGACGCTCGGTGAGTCCTTGCAGGCCCTCCGGCGTCGGGTACTCGCCCCACCAAGCCAGGGGATTCGGACTGTACTTGTAGAAAATCGTGCGGCGCTCGTGATTCGCGGTCCATGGCAGCGGACCGTGCGTAAGCGCCTCCGTAAAGATGATCGCCGTGCCGGCAGGTCCGGTCACACGCTTAACGGTCTCGTGTTCATACGTAAGGTCCTTCCACTCGTCGGGGAAGGGCAGGTTGCTCTTGTGGCTGCCGGGAACACAGGCAAAGCCACCGTCACCGGGGTTGACGTCGGCCAGATTGAACGCGACGACCGACAAGCCGTTGTGGAACTCGCCGTTGCTGTAATGGAAGTACTGCACCGGGTTGAAAGGCATGGCGCCGCCGTGGAGTGTGGCGCCAATAGGGCTTAGCCCCCCACGAATGATGTCCAGATACGTGTGGTCGAGCCGGAACCTGGAACCCAGGATGGCATCGAGGTACGGCACGACTTTCGGCGGATCCAGCAGATCGACATAGGGCTGGCCCCAGTCCAGCAGATTGACGAATCGATGGGTGTTGGCGTCGCGGGGCGTTTCCTCAGCGATCTTCTGGTCGAGGATCGCATTCAACGCGGCGACGGTTTCGGCGTCAATTGCATTGGGAACGGTGACGTAACCCTGTAAGTCGAACAGGTAGCGGTCGTGGTCGTTCATTCATTCCTCCCCGCTGCAATCAGCGCGCCAGGCCACAAGACGGTTGCTGCCGGGCATATGACCGAACCGCTTCCAGCGAGGCGGCGAGCCAAGCCTCGACATCGTGTTCCGGACGCGTAGCGATCTTAAGGCAGTGAATGACCTCGCCTGGATTGGCCGCACGTTCGGTGATGACGCCCAAGATCTCTTTTACCGGGACGTGGCCCTCACCGATCGGGGTGTGGAATAGGGCCCCGGTGGCGATTTCGGTCAGCGCCTGCACGCGCATGTCGCGAAGATGCGTGGCGACCAGGTATGGCGCAGCGAGGCGGGCTGCAGCGAGCGGGTCTTCCGTTACGGCAAGGGGGCTGGCCACATCCAGGACGAGACGAAGATGGGGCGACCCAATCGCCTCGACGACGGATACGAGCTCGGCGCAGCGGTAGTCCATGTGGGGTTCAAGTGCCAGCGTTACGCCCGCGTCCGCCGCGAGCGGCAGCAGCGTACGGACGTTGGCCTCGATGCGCTGCAACTGGTGAACGAGGGTGGACTCCGGCGAATAACGGTTGGCGCGATCTGGCTGCCCGTGGACGAGGCTAAGCACGGACACATCGGCAGCGGCGGCCAGGCGAACGGCCGTGGCGGCAATTGATGCTTCGCTGTCGCCGACCCACCCGGACTGCAGGACGCCTGCTGCTTTTGGGTCGAAGCGGGCGACCGCATCGTCGGACGCCGCATCCTCCCAGCGGTCGGGTCCGGCGACCAGGTCGACTGACACGCTGCCTAAGAGGCGGACGCCGGCGTCCGCGCTGCGGGCTCCGAAGTCCGACGCACGGGGCCGGCTTCCCAACAAGCCCAGGTCCATTGATAGTGCCGCGAGCCCATGGTTGACGACTCGATCCAGAAGCCAGGCGGGAATGTCCGCGCCAGACTCCGGCGGCGTGACGGAAAGGATGTGCGGGGCGTAATGGCTCGTAGCGCGAAAGGCCTGCCGATCAGCCCGCATCCAGGGAAAAGCGATCCATCGGTAGGTGTCGGCCGCCAGTCCAAGCATCACTCGGAGGCCTGGTTTGGGAAGTGGTCCGCGGCGTGCCGGCGCAGGTGAGCGGCGCTAGCGCGAACCCAGCGGTCAGGATCGGTCTGTGGCAGGCCGGCAATCTCGATGTGCGCCAGAAGACTTTCCGGGTCGGGCGCTTCGGCCTGGAGCAGATCCAGGATTTCAGCGATGGGCGAATCGCCGCGGCCAACGGGCGCCCAGTGCAGTTCGGGTTCCCACGTCTCGGTAAGCGGATGGACAGTGAAATCCTTCAGATGCACTGCCACGGTATAGGGCGCTGCGAGCCGCGCTCCCTGCAGTGGATCCTCAAGCACCAGGAATGGATTGGCTGTGTCGAGCGTGATGCGGGCGAAGTCGGAGTCGAGACCTTCGACGATGGCCACGACTTCGCTGAGACGGTAGTCCATGTGGTTTTCGAATGCCAAGGTAACGCCGTGTTGCCTGCATGCCGGAAGAATGGTCCTGAAGTTGCGGATTGCCCGCTCGATCTGCTCTTCGATGGGCGGATCGGTGCTGAAGTGATTGTGGACCCCGGCCAGGATGTGGGTGACGGTGGCGATGGTCGCCCCGCTTCGGGCGTTGAGTTCGACGTTTTGGATGGCTTGCTCGCGGTAGTCGTGGTCCCACTCGTTGGCCGCGGCCGCCCAGTTGGCGCTGAGACCGCCGTTGAAAGTCAGTCCGGCCGCTCGCATGCGGGCGCCGAAATCCTCGACGGCAGGGCCAGCGCCAACGTCGGCGGCGTGCATATAAAAGCCCTCCAACCCAAGATCCCGCGTCTTCTCCAACATCCAGTCATGTCGGACGATCTCTCGGGCGGGTGGGGTTAGGGACTGGAGGAAGGCAGGGGGCCAGCCGAAGTTGCGATGCTCGGGGCGGTCGCGGCGCCGGTGCGCGTCGAGCATCCAGCGGTAACACGCTGTGGAAATGCAAAGTTTCACGTGGCGAGACTAACGTGCGCGAGTCGCGGTGGAACGGAAGACTTAGTTCGAGGTGTGATCGGTCAGGCGTACGCGCGGGTCAACGTACGTATACAGGATATCCACCAGGAGGTTGACGACGGCGTAGACAACCGCGGCGAGCAAGACCAGCGCCTGTATCACCGGGTAGTCGCGGGCCTCAATGGCCTCGACGAGCCGCATTCCTAGGCCCTGGCGGAAGAAGACGGCCTCGATTGCGACGGCACCACCGAGCAGGGCGCCAAACTCCAGTCCGACGACGGTTATGACCGGAATGAGGGCGTTACGAAGCGCGTGAATCCAGATCACGACTCGCTCCTGCAGCCCCTTGGCGCGCGCCGTGCGAATGTAATCACGGGACAGGACATCGAGCATCGATGAGCGCGTGAGCCGGGCCAGAATGGCCGCCGCGCCAGCGCCCAGGGTGATGGCCGGCATGATGAGTTGGGGGCCAATGCCGTTGGAGATCACAGGCAACCAATTGAGGTTGATAGCGAAGAACAAAATGAGGATTGTGGCCAGGAAGAAGCTGGGAAACGACACCCCGAGGATGGCGAATACCTGGGCGCTGTAGTCAGCAATCGAGTGGCGACGGATAGCCGAGATGATGCCGGCCCCGAATCCGATGGCAAGCGCCACAGCCATTCCAGCGATCGTTAGCTGGATGGTGGCGGGCGCGTGATCTTTGATGATGTCTGTGACCGGACGACGGTATTGGATTGAGTCGCCAAAGTCGACACGCAAGACGTCCCACACATACAGCACAAACTGGTGTGGCACGGATTTGTCGAGGTTGTAGCTTTCGCGCAGCTTTTCGAGCGCCGCCCGGCTGACTTCACCGCCGGAACCGGCGGTGGCCCCCGAAGATCCGCCTATACCGCCCGTTGCGTAGAAGAGCGCAATGGGATCGCCGGGAACGAGGCGCATCAGAATGAACACGGTCAACAGCACCCCGAAGAGCACGGGAATGGTGTAGAGAACGCGTCGCAGAATGTAGGCGCCCATCGCTCAGACGTCTCCCGACCGTTGCGTTGTGAGAAGGCGTCCGGCCGACGCTAGCCGGCCGGACGCCTTTCGCACTTCGTCCGGACCTACTCCTGGGTGCTGTAGAACTGACCGAAGAACGGCAGGTAGTCGATTCCGAGGAACAACTCGCCGCCGATGCGGTCTGGGTTCGTGAGCCACGGCAAGTAGTCGTGGACCAGCGGAATCGCAACCGCGTTCTCCATCAGGTAGAGCTCGGCCTCTTCCCAGAGCGCCTTGGCCTCTTCCGCATCGAAGCTCGCGCGCGCCGCCTCGAGCAGCCCGTCGATCTTGGCGTTCGGCGTGGCCGACTCGGGGATACCGTCATACTCGAAGAACGAGTACGAGCGGTTGGCGCCGCCGTACGAGGCGGTGTGGAAGCGGTCGTACATCACGTCGCCGCTGGGCGCTGCAACGCCGATCCAGGTGGTGTGGTAAAGACCCTGCGAGGCGCCTTCGCGGTGCGTGGCGCCGTCCATCTTCGGGATGTCCACGAAGATGCCGAGGTTCTTCTCCACGTCCAGCTTGAACAACTCGACCACAGGGTCGCCGCGGTCGGGGTAGCTGATTTCCAGCCGCCG
>LXNI01001736.1_pt1 | contig 17465 bp, 17 predicted proteins | sample 809091 | NCBI WGS metagenome assembly LXNI01 (sample SAMN04870527, study PRJNA318959) | sponge metagenome | biome: 01000161; feature: marine sponge reef; material: water | host: Sarcotragus foetidus | place: Greece: Milos, Mediterranean Sea | collected 2013-05-29 | depth 5-7 m | reverse complement strand
GCCACACGCGGCCAGTTCTTCGACCGCGATCGCCAGCGACGGCGACCCCACGCCGCTGGTGGCGACGGTCAGTCCGGCGCCCTGCAGTGAGCCGGTGAAGACCGCATAGCCGCGGCGATCGCCGACCTGCTCGGCGCTGTCGAGCATTCCCGCCATCAGCTCCACCCGCTCCGGGCTGCCCGACAGCAGCGCCACAGCGGCCACGTCGCCGTCGCGGATGCCGAGGTGCGGGAACGAACCGTCGGGCAGGCGCAGGTAGCGCTCGGTCAGCCAGCCGGACGTTTCCTCGGTCATCGGTGTCTCCCGGCTTCGGCCCGACCCGTCGTTGGCTGGACGTCGTTGAAGTAGGCGGCGAGGCGTTCGAGCGCGGTGCCGAGAGTGTCGGCGTGTTGGGCGTAGCAGAGGCGCAGGTGGCCCTCGCCGCTGGGGCCGAACGCCCGCCCCGGGGCCAGGCCCACGCCGCAGCCGGCGAGCACAGACTTGGCGGCGGCGACGCTGTCGGTCATGCCGTCAACGCCGAAGAAGCTGTAGAAGGCGCCCTCGGGTTCCAGGTAGCGGACGCCGTCGACGTCGGCCAAGTGGTCGCCGACCAGCGCCCGCAACTTCAGCAGGCGCTGCTGCAGCCGCTCGATCTCGGATTCTCCGTGCCGTAGGGCGGCGATGCCGGCGGCCTGCAGGAAGCCCGCCACGCCGGAGATGTTGTACTCGGTCAGCATCGCCAGAGTGAACTCCAGGCTCGCCGGTGCGGTGATCCAGCCGAGGCGCCAGCCGGTCATCGACCAGGCCTTGGAGAAGCTGTTGACCGAGATCACCGGGTCGTCGGGCTCGATGCAGGTCAGGGCGTTGGGGGCGTGGCGGTGGCCGTGGTGCAGCCGCCCGTACACGTCGTCGGTGATGAGCCACACCCCTTGGCGCCGGCAGTGCTCGATGAGGGTGTCGAGTTTCTCGGTGGAGATCGTCCAGCCGGTGGGGTTGTTGGGGCTGTTGAGGAATACCAGGCGGGTGTCGCCGTCGATGCGGTCCAGGAGGCGCTGCAGGTCGAGGCTCCAGCGGTCGCCGGCGGGGGCGAGGGTGTGTTCGATCACCACGGCGCCGCTGATGCGCAGCGCCTCCTGGACATTCGGCCAGGTGGGTCCGACGACCACGGCCCGATCGCCGGGGTCCACCAGCGCCTGGGCCACCAGGGCCACCGCCTGCATGCCCGAGGCCGTGACCGTCACCCGGCTGGGATGGATCTCGGCGCCGTAGATGCGCCGGTAGTAGGCGCTGACCTCCTCGCGGAACTCCGGCTTGCCGCTGTCGGGTTGGTAGAAGTGGTCGCCGTCGGCCAGCGCCCGCCGTGCGGCCTCCACGACGACGCCCGAGGTCGGCCAGCATCCCTCGCCGAACCAAAGCGGGATGACGTCGGGTAGCCCGATACCCGACTCCGCGATGTCGCGGATGAGGCTCGGTGCCAACTCCGCGGCTCGGCGGCTAATGGGGTGCCCGGCGGTTGGCTCAGTCATGGCCGCTCATCGGGGTGGGGCGCATCGGCGCAGATCCTAGGAGTGTGCCGCGCGGTGCTGCGTACCCGTGTCGAGTCCCGGCGGCAATTCGTCACTCAGGCGGAGGCCGGAATCCATGCGTGTCGAGGTTCTGGTGGCGCCGACGGCGGCTTCCTCGCGGCCCCGCCTGTAGCACCCGCCCTGCTCGGAGATCACGAAGGTGACACGCACGTAGGCGTCGGGCGCCTCCCAGATCACCTCGGTGCCGGTGACTGTCACCGGTGCCTCCACCGGACGGTCGTCCCCGGGGTGGTAGATCGCGGTCTCACACTGGGAGTGTCACACCCCCTCCGTACTATTCAAATAATGAAGATAACGGCGGAGAACGGTCTCGACGTGGCGGGCAGCACCGGCGACGTGGTGCCGGGGATGGTCGTTGCAGGTGCGTACGATTCGTTCGGGCGCGTGGTGATCCTGGTGGAGGCGCTGCTGGCCGAACTCGCCGTCCTGTCGGTGGGTGGGGCAGGGCGGGAGGTGTTGCGGGCTCTGGTGGCCGCACTGGGGCGCGTGCGCGCGGGGGCCGATGCCGCCGAGGCGCGGGCTGTGACCGCTCTGGACGCCCTCGACGATGGCGGGGTGGACGCCGTGGAGGTGCTGCGCCGCAACACCGGCAGCTCGCAGCGCGAATCCCGGCGGCGCCGTCTGCGGGCCGGCACGCTGGCCAAGATGCCAAACGTCACCGGTGCGCTGGCGGCGGGCGACATCTCTCCGGAGCATGCCGATGCTCTAGCTCGCGCCGCCGGGGCGACCAGTGCCGAGGCCGTTGACGGGGACGCCGAGCTGCTCGCTCAGGTCGCCGCCGTACCGGCCGACCGTGCGGGGCGGCACATCCAGGAATGGACCCAGCTCAACCAGGATCCCGCCGACCTTCACGAACAGCATCTGCGCCAGCGCCGCCGGCGCCGGTTGAACTTCGGCGACGGCGAGGACGGCATGCTGATGGCGCACGCCGCGTTCGATCGGGTACTGGGCGCGCAGTTCCGGTCGCTGATCAACGGCATCGCTGACCGCATCTGGCGCGCCGAGGGCGGACGCGAGAACCCCGACGGTCGCAGTGTCGAGCAACGGCACCTCGACGCACTGGCGATAGCCGTCGGTCTCCAACCCGGCCCGCCCGGCGCGGCGCCTGCCTCCGGTGGCCGGGGCGTCGAACAACCGGCTGGCGGACGTGGGTCGAGGAAACCCAGCAGGAGCGGCGACGGTCCGAAAACCAGTAGAGGCGGGCTGAGGCGGGTGAGTAGCGACGGTGGGACCGCACCCGGCGGTGAGGCGACCCGCGAGTGCGGGGAGGACGACGCGCCTGCGGCGGGATCTCGTCGCAATGGTGCGGTGCGGCCGCTCCCGCCGCGGCATCAGGTCGTTGTCGTAGCCTCGGCCGATCTGGTGTCGGGGAAGGATCCGCAGGGCCGGTGCGAGATCCCCGGTGTCGGCCCTATCCCCCAGACCGAACTGGAGCGTCTGGCGTGCGGTGCCGAGCTATTCGGACTTCTGTTCTCCGGCGAGGGTGAACCGCTCTGGCATGGGCGGGGCGAGCGGGCCGCCACGGATGCTCAGCGGCGCGCCCTGGTGGCCCGAGACGGTGGTTGCGTACTCTGCGCCGCCGAGCCGGCCTGGTGCGAAGCTCACCACGTCGTCCCATGGGCGAAACCAGCCGAGGGTCCCACCGACATCGACAATCTGGCCCTCCTGTGCAGCGCTTGCCATCGGCGCTTGCACGATCAAGAACGTGTCCTAACCCGCTCCGTCGATGGAACTTGGGGCACCGCACCCGACCCCCGCAAGGCCGACCGCGGAGCCACTCGCCGTCGACGGACGAACGGTGGTGGAGAGCGAACCGCCGGCGGCGGCACAACAGCAGGCGTATGGCACACATGCCACGCCGGGCCCTGCGCGATGCGGATCGACGTGTCGAGGAGGTGGTCTCGGAGAAGTGATCGGGCTGTGGACCCCTGGGACCCAGATCACCGGCCGCGGGATCGACGGTTCCCGGACCTGCAGAAGACTGTCAATGGCCAGTGGGATGTGCCCGCCTGGTGCTCCGGTGGCCGGGGGATTGCAGGGGGTCGGAATGCCTCAGGGGGCGAACTCGCAAAAAGTAGTGTTGCGTCGCGGGTTCTGACCCCCAGAAGTCGACTCCCGAGGAGCCCGCCTTCATCTGGACTTCGGATTCGCCGTCGAGTGACTCAGGCGGCTCGCCTTGGCTCGTGGCCGGGTCGGACGCTGGCCACGGCGCTCATGGTGGTGGGGCTTGGGTTCGTCGCACTCTTCATGGCCGCGATAGCGGCGCGCATCGTCGATGCCGACGACAGGGAACACGAGCAACTCATGGTCGAACTCCGCGAGCAACAGGCGGAGAACGCGGAGATCAAGGCGCAACTCCGGGAACTTTCCGAGGCCAGCAAGCGCCTGTAGGGGTGTGTCGGCTCAGGCGTAGGAGTCGCTGCCGGTGGGGCGGTGGCGGGTGTTGATGAGGCGCACCGTGCCCGAGCGTGAGCGCATCACCAGCGACTGCGTGGAGATGCCCCAGGAGTGGAAGTCGACGCCCCGCAGTAGGTCGCCGTTGGTGACGCCGGTGGCGGCGAAGAAGCAGTTGTCGCCGGCGACCAGGTCGTCGATGCCCAGGACGGCGTCGAGGTCGTAGCCGTCGGCCACGGCGGCCGCCCGCTCGGCGTCGTCGCGGGGCCAGAGCTTGCCCTGCATGTCGCCGCCCATGCACTTGAGGGCGGCTGCTGAGATGACGCCCTCGGGCGTGCCGCCGATGCCGAAGAGGATGTCGGCGCCCGACTCGGGCCAGGCGGTGCTGATGGCGCCGGCCACGTCGCCGTCGGGGATCAGGCGGATGCGGGCGCCCGCCTCGCGTACCTCGGCGATGAGGTCGTCGTGGCGCGGCCGGTCGAGGATCACGGCGCTCAGATCGGACACCTTCTCGCCCTTGGCGTCAGCCACCCGGTGCAGGTTCTCCGTGGGGGAGGCCTCGATGTCGATCGTGCCCGCCGCGCTGGGGCCGACGGCGATCTTGTTCATGTACACGCACGCCCCGGGGTCGTACATGGAGCCGCGGTTGGACACGGCGATCACCGCCAAGGCATTCCCGCGCCCGAGCGAGACGAGCGTCGTGCCGTCGATGGGATCCACGGCCACGTCGCACAGCGGCGGCGTTCCGTCGCCCACCTGCTCGCCGTTGTAGAGCATGGGGGCCTCGTCCTTCTCGCCCTCGCCGATCACGACGATGCCGTCCATGTGCACGTCGCTCAGCGCGGCGCGCATGCCGTCCACGGCCGCCCCGTCCGCCCCGTTCTTGTCCGCCCGCCCCATCCAGCGAGCGGCTCCGATGGCTGCCGCTTCGGTGACCCGCACGAGTTCGAGCGCCAGGTTCCGCCCCGGCTGGAAGTCCACGGTCGCACCTTACCCACCGCCGCGGGCCTGTCCGGGGACGCATTGTGGGCGAGAAGGGGGATGTGGTGGCGGGGATCGGCGGGCGGAGAGACGGAGCGGGGGACCGGCGGCGGACCCGGATGTGTTGGGGAACGGGCCCAGGCGTGTCAGCATGGGGCCATGGTTGTGTGCAGCAGCGGTGTGGGCGGCTCCGAGCCGCAGGTGTGGTGCTTCCAGTGCGGGGCCGGGTACGCGGCTGAAGTTGCGTCCTGCGTGGAGTGCGGTGTCGCCACGGTGAGCGAACCGCCGGCCGATGTGGCTGACGTGGGCGAGGCCGACGAGGACCAACTGGAGTACGACCTGCACGAGTACTCCTCGCAGTCCCGCTCGATGATGGAGAGCCTGCTGCTGGGCGCAGGCCTGCCGCACGCCTGGCAGGGTGCGGTGCTGGTTGTGCGGGATGCCGACGAGGAACAGGTGGACGAGTTCGTGGACGCCATGCAGCGGGCCGCCGCCCCGGCGCTGGCCGAAGACGAGTTGCGGGTGGCCTACGAGCTCGGCGACTTCGACGACGACTACTTGGGCCGCTTCACCGCCGCGCTCGACGCGGCCGGCATCGCCTACGGATTCGACGACGAGGGCGACCTGGAAGTTGCAGCCGCCGACGAGGCGCGGGTCGACGGCCTGTTCGACAAGCTGGCCGAGAGCGACGGCGGGGACGGGGCCACCGAGTTCGGGTCGGGGCTGGACGGCGCGGACGCCCACGACGTGCTGTCCCGGCTGTTCGTGGCCAGCGATCGGCTGCAGCGCAACCCCCGCGACCGCAAAGGCAACCGCAACCTGGCCCGCGGCAGCGAGGAGATCCGCCAACTCGCCTTGCCTTTCGGCTTCGAGGCCCGCACGTGGCGGGCCGTGCTGAACCAAGTGGAGACGCTGGTGGACATCGTGGACAGCGACGCCACCGCCGAGGAGATCGAGACGGTGGCGGCCACGACCCGGGACGTGTTGCACCACTTCGTGTAGCCGGCCGGACCCCCCGGCGGCGGTGGGCCAGTCCAGCAGGGCGCCGGGGCGGACCTCGTTGCCGTTCGGCCTCCTCGTGTTCGGGGAGCACACAGCCGAAGAGCCGGTGGGTGAGGCGGCCGCACGACGACGCTGATTCAGCCCCACGCGGCCGGGCGCGCGGCTCGATTCCCGGTGAGAGCGCCCTCCGGGCCGGTTAGCTTGGGGCGGTGATCCTGGCCGAGTTGGTGACGTTCCACTCGCGGGCGGTGGTGCCCACCCGGCGGGTGGCGGTCGGCGACGGCAAGCTGCCCCTGGATCCCCCGCTGCGACCCGGCGCCGTGCTCCTCGCCGGCGTCGTGGGCCGTCACCTCGAGGGCCTGGACGAGGACTCCCTTGACGACCTGCATCTGCTGATCGGCCAGATCGCCCGCGGCGAGCGCATCCGCCAGCCCCGCCTGCGGCACCGGTTGCAGGAGGACAGGATCGGCCTGACCCGCAGCCGGCACCGTCTCGTGCGTCTGAGCGACGGCCTGCCGGTATTCGAGTTCAGCGACCGGGGCGGCTCGGCGGCGCAGTACGTGCTGGGGGCCACCTACGCCGCCCGCCAACTGCCCGAATCCAAGCGCCACGAAGTGCTGGCGACGGTGCGGCGCGCCCTCACCTGGCCGGGCGGCAGCGACGGCGAGCTGCTGCGTTTCCTTGACGGCCATCGGGCGGCGCCGGCGCCGGCGCCCGGGGACCAAACCTGGGCTCTGGGGATCCTGGAGTTGGAATCGCTGGACGGGCTCGTCGCGGCCGACGTGCAGAAGCGCTTCCGCCGCCTGGTGGCAACCGCGCATCCCGACACCGGCGGCGCCGACGGGGAGGCCGGCGCGCGGATCAGCGCCCTCGTGGAGGCGCGACGCATCCTGCTGTCGTGAGCGCACCGGTGCGCGCCGCCGGGGGCGTGCTTCTGGCACCCGGCGCCGGCGGCGACCCCGACCATCACACCCTGGTCGCCTTGGAGCGTGCGCTGGCCCCGCTGCCGGTGCGCCGCTTGGAGTTTCCCCACCGCAGCGGCGGCCGCCGGGGGCCACCGCCGCGGGCCGACCGGCTGGTGCCCTACATCGCGGAGCAGGCGGCGGCCATGTGTGCAGAGGAATCCATCGATCCGGCGAGCCTCGTGCTGGGCGGGCGCTCCATGGGCGGCCGCGTCTGCTCGCTGGCGGTCGCCGACGGACTCCCCGCAGCCGGCCTCGTTCTGCTGAGCTACCCGCTGCACCCGCCCCGCCGGCCGGACAACCTGCGGGTGGCCCACTTCGGCCGCCTAGCGGCGCCCTGCCTCTTCGTGAGCGGCGACCGCGACCCGTTCGGCACGCCCGATGAGTTCGCCGCCCACACTGCCGCCATCGCCGGTGACGTGACCCACGTGTGGCTCGGTGGCCGTGGCCACGACACCCGCCCGGCCGACGACGAGGCGGTGGTCGCGGCGGTGCGCCGCTGGTTGGCGGCGCCAGGGGGCTAGAGGGCTCAGCCCGGCGGCGGGGGGCGGGCGGCCTGGTCCTCGGGCCTCAGGTCCTCGGGGTTCAGATCCTCCAGTTCGCGCCAGGCCGTCTCGGGGAAGGCGAACAGGATCAGCAGCGCCACCACCAGCGGCGCTCCGGCGATCATGGCGAAGACGTGCCCGAACTCCCCGCCGGCGTCGGTGAAGCGGCCCACGATCTGCAGGCCGATCACCGAGCCGACCACGCCCATGGTCGTGATCGCGCCGTTGGAGCCGGCACGGTTGGATGTGCCGAACAGCTCCCCCCCGAAGGCCCCCATGATCGGAACGCTGGCGGCACCGAAAATGCTGGCCAGCACGCCCCACATCCACATCGGCCAGCCGCCCTCCAGATAGCGGAACACCGTGAAGGCCGCGCCGGCGGCGAGCCCCAGGGCGCCGATGCGCCGCCGCCCCCGGATGTCGGAGAAGCGACCGCCGATGAGCACGCCGATCGCCGCCGGCGTGTTGATGGAGAGCTGGAAGACGCTGATGTTGCCGGCGGAGAATGACCGCTCGCTGCGCAGAAACTCGTTCAGGAACTGCGAGGCGGGCGCGGCGAACAGGCTGACCAGCAGCGCCCCGCAACCCAGCAGGAACATGCGCTTGGCTCGGCGGCGCCGGCGCTCGGCGTCGCGGGGGCGCCCGTGCCCCGGGGCTTCGGCCGGTCGCGGTGCGAACCGTCTGCTCTCGGGCAACCGGCGGGCGCAGAACAGCACCAGCGGCAGCGCCAGCAGCGGCGCCAGGAAGAGGATTCGCCAGGCCCGCAGCCCCAGGTCGGCCAGCGGCAGCAGCCACACCACCATGCCCGACCCCAGCCCCGCGGACAGCGTCAGCATCGACACGGCGTAGGCCCGCGCCCCGGCGGGAACCTCCTCGGCGGCGATCACCACCAACAGCACCAGCATCGCTGTGGCGAGGCTGCGCGAGACGGCCTGGCTGGCGCCGTAGGTCCACACCCCGGTCGAGGCCGCGCCGACGGTCGCCACCAGGCAGCCGGCCACGGCGGCGAAGAGCAGCACCGGCCGCCGCCCCCGGCGGTCGGCCAGCGCCACCAGCGCCAGCGCCAGCAGCACGCCCACCCGCACCGCCGTGAGAGTGTTGCCCTGGGTGGCGAGTCCCGCGTCGAACTCGTCGAAGGCGAAGGTGATGGTCTGACTCAGCAGCGTGCCCAGGTAGCCGGCCACCACCGCCAGCAGGCACAGCACCCCCAGAACCTGCCCGGAGCGGGGATCCAGCCGCTCAGCGGGCGCCCAGAACGGCTGCGCGCCGTCGCTGCGGGGCCGGCGCAGCTCCCGGTTGGCCAGCGGCGTGAGGAACCATCCCCACACCGGCACCGAGAGCCGGTAGGAGATGCACTGGCGGACCAGGCACTCGGCGTCGCCGCGTTCGAGGATGTGCACGGTGCGCCGGTAGTGCGCGAAGGGCCCGCCGACCGCCCGGAAAGCCGCCTCCGGTGCGGGAGCCTCAGGCACCGGCGCGCCCCCGGGGGCCGGGAGATCCGGCTCTTCGACCACGACATCGGAGCGAGGTCGCAGAAGGCGCTGCAATTCCTCCGGGCTGCACGCTTCGGTGCAGGTCACACGGGGCAAACGCGCCCCTATCGCCAAGACCCGGACATGGGCCGAGCATACTTGAGGGGATGAATCCCACCGGGGACTCGACCGTGCCCGACGCCGGCGGCCGGCAGGCCGGCCAAGCCGGGGCGCCCGAGCACACCATTCCCGCGCCGGCGGAGATCCGCGTGCGGCCCGGCGACCCCCTCGCCGGGGAACTGGAGATCGGCGGCGCCAAGAACAGCGTCCTGAAACTCTTGGCGGCCACCACGCTGGCGGAGGGCCGCTTCACGCTGCGGCGGGTGCCCCGCATCGCCGATGTCACCACGATGATCGACCTGCTGCAGAGCTTCGGCTGTCGGGCGGGGTTCGGCGGCGACGACGTCCTGGTGGTGGAGGTTCCCGAGCGGCTGCAACCGCACGCCTCCTACGACCTGGTGAGCCGGATGCGGGCCTCGATCGCCGTGCTCGGCCCGCTGCTGGCCCGCTGCGGCGAAGCGATGGTGGCGCTGCCCGGAGGCGACGACTTCGGTTCCCGCCCCATAGACATGCACCTCTCGGCCCTGGAACGTCTCGGCGTCGACATCGAGGTGAGCCACGGCTACGTGCACGCCCGGGCAAGCGTTCTGAAGGGCGAGGAGGTGAGCCTGGCGTGGCCCAGCGTCGGCGCCACCGAGAACATCATGATGGCCGCCACCGCCGCGGAGGGCCGCACGGTCATCGACAACGCCGCCCGGGAGCCCGAGATCGCCGACTTGGCGGCGTTCCTGAACCGCATGGGCGCCGAGGTGCTGGGCGCCGGCAGCCCGACGATCACCATCAACGGAGGAGGTCCCCTGGCACCGGTGGATCACGCCCCCGTCCCGGACCGTATCGAGACGGCGGTCTTTCTGGCGGCGGTGGGCATCGCCGGCGGCGAGATCACCCTGCGCGGTGCCCAGCCGGGCCACCTGCGGATGCTCTGCGACAAGCTCGGCGAGATGAACCTGCGCACCTCCACCATCAAGGGCGGGTTGTGGGCCATGGCGCCGCACCGGCTGCGCGCCACCGAGATCGTCACACTGCCGTACCCGGGTGTCGCCACCGACTACCAGCCCCTGCTGGTGGCCATGCTGAGCCTCGCCGAGGGGGTGGGGCTGGTGACCGAGAACGTGTTCGCCAACCGCTTCCGTTACGTGGGCGAGTTGGTGCGCATGGGGGCCGACGTCCGCGTGGAGGGCCGCTGCGCCATCGTGCGGGGCCAAGAGCGGCTCTCCGGCGCCCCGGTGCGGGCCACCGACATCAGGGCGGGAGCGGCCTTGGTGGCGGCCGGGCTGGGTGCCGAAGGCGAGACCATCGTGCGGGACACCCACCACATCAGCCGCGGCCACGAGGACCTGGTGGGCAAGCTGCAGGCCCTCGGCGCCGACGTCGAGTGGGTGCCGGGGGCGTAAGAACCCTCCGCAGCGGGGACCTAGCCGCCGCCCCGGAGACCCTACGGACCCAGAACGCCGCCGCGGGTTCCGGAGGGGAGTCCGGTCTCGTTCTGCTCCCCGGTCTCCGCCTCCTCGGCCTCACGGTGCAGCCGGCGGCGGACCAGCGCCACGATCCCGACGATGGCGGCGATCGGGCCGATGATGATGAGGATCTCGTCCCAGCCGCCCTGGTGGGCGAGAATCGAGTTGGCGATCATGGCGTCTCCGTAGCTCGGCGCTCACTGTAACCGGCGCCGCAGGGCTCCGGTAGGGTGACGGGGTGAGTGACCGGGCAGGATCGGAGCCGGTCTGCCACCGGCACACGAGCCGTCCCGCCGGTGTGCGCTGCCAGCGTTGCGAGCGGCCGATCTGCCCCGATTGCCAGATCATCGCCCCCGTCGGGTTCCACTGTCCCGACTGCCTGGCCGCCGCCCGCCGGGGGAGGGCGCTCGGAGCCGCGGCTGCTTCCCGCCCCGCGGCCGCCCCCCGGCGCCGGCGCGTGCAGCCGGTGGTGGTGTCGGGCCCGGCGGCCTTCAATCTCGCCAAGCGCCGCGCCGTGCTCACCGGCGTCCTGGTGGCGGCCAACCTGGTGCTGTTCGTCGTCTCCGCCGCCACTGGCCGGTCGGTGTGGCGCGACCTCGGCGGCCTGGGCGACATCATGGAGAACGGTGCCCTGTGGGGTCCGGCCGTCGACGTCGGCGGGGAATGGTGGCGGCTGCTCACCAGCGGGTTCCTGCACGCCAACATCCTCCATGTGGGTTTCAACGTGCTGCTGCTGGGCCTGCTGGGGGCACCGCTCGAGCGGCGTCTGGGCGTCGTGCGGTTCGCCGTGCTGTACCTGGCCGCGTTGCTGGCGGGCTCCCTCGGCGCCCTGCTGGCGTCGCCGCGGGCGCTCACGGTCGGCGCTTCAGGGGCCGTCTTCGGCCTGATGGGGGCGCACCTCATGGTTTCCCGGGCCACGGGGCGGCGGGCGCGGGACTCCGGGGTGATGGGGCTCTTGGTGCTGAACCTCGTGACCACGTTCCTGATTCCGAACATCTCCATCGGCGGCCACATCGGCGGTCTCGCCGGCGGTCTGCTGGCCAGCTGGATCCTGCTGGCGCCCGATCGTCGCGGCAAGGTGCCGCGCTGGTTGGCCTCGATGGCGGGGGCCGGCCTCGCCGGGCTCTTCTTCTTCACCGGCCTGCTGGCGGCCACCACCTGGATCGACCCGCTCATCTGAGGCCCGCCGGGGCCTGCCGGCTAGCGCGCCGGGGACGCCTCCACATGGTCCTTGAGGCGCTGGAGGTTGCCCCGCCAGATGCGCCGCAGCAGCGGCCGGGCCCCAAGAGCGCCGAGCGGCCCGCCCAGCCACCAGGGAAATCGCAGGTACTCGCGCCAAACCATCCGAGTGGCGTGAGCCGCGGGCGCAGCCGCCAGCTCGAAGTGCCCCTCGCCGGAGACCGCCCCGGTGTGGCGGACGCCCATGCGGCTCGACGGCGACCACTCGGTGATCTCCATGAGGTCGGTCGTACGCAGCGGCCCCACCCGGGTCCGGCAGGCGAAGCGCGTCCCGGCGCCCTGGCGCTGATCGGTCAGGAAGTCGATTGCGGTGGCGTCGGCCATCCACGCGGCGTGCGAGGCGATGTCCTCCAGGTGCGCCCAGACGGCCTCGGGCGTGGCGGCGATGGTGGTCTCGACCCGCAGCCTCATCGGCGCGAACTCACCGCCGGTCACTCATCGGCGCGAACTCACCGCCGCAGTCCGTAGACGGCGATCTGCTCGGTCGAGAGGATCGGATTGAACGTCCCGCCCCGCCAGTCCGCCCAGCGTTCGACAAGTGCCAGCCCGGCGTCGCGGGCGGCAGCGTCGAGTTGGGCGGCGGTGCGGTAGTGCAGCCGCCATGGGCGCAGCCGGATCCCACCGGCGCCGATGTCGATCATCTGACCGCGGATATTCTGGCCCGCCGGATCGTGCAGCCAGGCGCTGAGCACCACCCGGTCGGACTCGACGGCTCGCACGTCCACGCTGTCGACCTGGAAGTCCTCGGGTTCGGTGGCGGTCCCCCCGGCCTCGCCGGGTTCGTGGCCGGTGCCGGGCAGCGATGTCTCCACGATCAGGCGCCCGGCGGGCGCCAGCAGGGTGGCCGCCGCCCGCAGGCAGAGCCGCTGCTCCGCGGCGTCGGGCAGGTTGAACAGCGAGTTGAAGGCGCACAGCACCACCGCGAAGCCGGCCCCGGGCCGCAGCGGCGGGCGGGCCATGTCGCCGAGCACCGGGAGCACCCGCTCGCCGCCGGGCTTGGCGGCCAGGGCGGCCAGCATCGCCCGGGAGGCGTCCAGGGCCCAGGTGTCCACGCCGGCGGCCGCCAGCGGCAGCGCCAAGCGCCCCGTGCCCGCTCCCATCTCCAGCACCGGGCCAGCGCCCGCCAGCCGGGCGACCGCGGCCACGCACGCCGCCGTGTCGGTGACGTCGGCGTACCACTCGTCGTAGACATCGGCGAACGCCTCGCCGTAAGTCCGGGGGTGGTACTCCTCCACGACCCCAGCCTGTCGCCCGCTGCGCCAAATGCCACGTCGCCCGGCCGCAATCGAGCTTTGATCCGGGTCCACCCGGCCCGTCATGGCGGTGCACCCAACCTGTCATTCCGGCGAACGCCGGAATCCACCCGATCGCGGCCGCCCGCGTCTGCCGTCGCAGCCTGGCTGCCTCCTAACCTGGACCCATGGCCGCCGTTGCCTACTTCGACCATGCCGCCTCCACGCCGATGCATCCCGAGGTCGTCGAGGTGATGCGGGAGTTCTTCGAGGGCTGCTACGCCAACCCCACCGGGGCGCACCGCATGGCCCGCGACGCCCGGCGAGCCACCGACGACGCCCGCGACATCCTGGCCGAGGCGCTCGGTGCCCGGCCAGCCGAGATCGTGTTCTGCGGCAGCGGCACCGAGGGCGACAACCTGGCCGTCTTCGGCACCGCCGGAGAGGCCAGCCCCGGCGGTTCCGGCGGCACGGTCGTCTGCAGCGCCGTGGAGCATCCGGCGGTGCTGCGGCCGGTGGAGCAGTTGGGCGGGCGCGTCGTGGGCGTGGACCGAGGTGGGATGCTGGATCTCGACGCTCTCGCGGCGGCCCTCGACGGCGACGTGCGGTTGGTGTCGGTCATGCTGGCGAACAACGAGACCGGCGTGGTGTGGTCGCTGGCCGAGGTGGCCGAGGTGATGGCACGCCACGCGCCCGGCGCCCTGCTGCACACCGATGCCGTGCAGGCGTTCCCCTGGCTGGACGTTGCCGCACTGGCGACGCCGGCGGATCTCATCTCGGTGAGCGCCCACAAGTTCGGCGGCCCCAAGGGGGTGGGCGCCCTGGTGGTGCGTGACGGCGTGCGGTTGCAGGCCCAGATCGTGGGTGGCGGTCAGGAGGCCGAGCGGCGCGGCGGCACGCCGAACGTGGCCGGCATCGTGGGCGTGGGGCGGGCGGCGGAGATCACCGTGTCCCGGCGTGCCGAGACCGTCGAGCGGGTCGGCCGGCTGCGTGATCGGCTCGCTGACGGGTTGCGGGCGGCCGTCGACGGCGTCATCGAGTCCGGCGTACACCCCGCCTCCGGCGCCGGGGCGCCCGTTGACCGGTCGGCGAAGGTGGCGGGGTCGTGTCACCTGTGCTTCGAGGGCGTCGAGAGCGAGGCCCTGCTCTTCCTGGCAGAGCGGGGCGGGGTGTACGCCTCGGCGGCCTCGTCGTGCGCCAGCGGCGCCGAGGACCCCTCGCACGTGCTCGCCGCCATGGGCTACCCGCGCTCGCTGGCCCGGGGTTCGCTGCGCCTGTCGCTGGGCGCCGCCAGCAGCGAGGCCGATGTGGAGACCGCCCTGGCGGTGCTGCCCCCGGCGGTCGCCCAACTGCGCCGGGCTGCGGCCTAGGCAGGGTCCGGGAACGGGGATCGGACGATGCAGGTCCTAGCGGCGATGTCGGGGGGCGTGGACTCCTCGGTGGCGGCGGCTCTTCTGGCGCAGGACGGCCACGAGGTGATCGGCGTCACGATGAAGCTGTGGGGCGGACCGTCGGACACCGGCTGCTGCTCGGTGGCCGACGTGATGGACGCACGGCGGGTGGCCGACGCCCTCGGCATCGACCATCACGTCTTCAACTTCGGCGAGGACTTCTCGGCCCGGGTGGTGGACCCGTACGTGGCCGACCACGACGCCGGCCGTACCCCCAACCCGTGCGTGGAGTGCAACCGCCACATCAAGTTCGACAGGCTGCTGCGGCGGGCCGACGCGCTGGGATTCGACGCCGTCGCCACCGGCCATCACGCTCGTGTCGTGCACTGCCCCGACGGCACCCGCCGCCTAGCGAGGGGTGCCGATGCCGCCAAGGACCAGTCCTACGTGCTCTACATGCTGGGCCAGGAGGCCCTCGCCAAGGTGCTGCTGCCGGTCGGCGACATGACCAAGGATCGGGTGCGCGCGCTGGCCGCCGACTTGGGCCTGCGCACCGCCGCCAAGCCCGACAGCACCGACGTCTGCTTCATCCAGCGCGGCGAGCGGGGTTCGTTCCTGTCGGAGCGATTGGAGGCGACTCCCGCCAGGGTGGTCGACACCTCGGGCCGGCGACTCGGCGAGATCCCGTCGGCGCAGCTAGTGACCCTCGGCCAGCGCAAGGGGCTCGGCGTGGGCGGGCAGGAACACCCGATGTACGTGGTCGAGGTCGACGTGGCCGGGGGCGTGGTGACCCTCGGCGACCGGGCGGACCTGCTCAGAGACCACCAGGAGGTGCGCGACGTGGCGTGGGCGGCCGAGCCCACCCACGGGGCGGTGCTGGTGCAGACCAGCGCCCACGGCGCAGCGCGCCCGGCGACCCTCGACGGCACCCGGGTGTGCTGGCAGGCGCCGCAGCAACGAGTGGCGCCAGGTCAGAGCGTGGTGTTCTACGACGGCGACGAGGTGCTGGGGGGCGGGACAGCCGCCTGAGGTCGTGCCGTCCTCAGCCGGCCGGCGCGGGGATGTGGCGCTTGCGGGCCTCGGCCACGACGGCGGCCGGGCGGGTGGGCGCCACGAGCAGGGCGGCGACCTTCTCGGGGACGCCGCCGGAGCGGGCGGGGGTGAGGCTCACCGGCTCGGCGAGGCGCAGTTCGAACAGCAGCCCGCCTGCGCCGGCGGTGAAGTCGCGGGCGCCGCTGCCGGCGGGCGCCGGCCCGAAGGCGGCGATGACCGGTCGACGGAACAGGGTCGGCTCGGCCAGAGCCAGGCGATCGTGCAGCACCAGTCCCGCCGGGACGTACACCAGCCAGCGTCTGGCCAGGCTGTGCAGGGCCCGCATCCCGGCGGTGGCGATCAGCCATCCCGCCGCGGTCACTAGCGGTCCCAGCACCCAGTGGCCGGCCGCCCACAGCAGCGGGCCCGCCGCCATTCCCCCCAGCGTCAGCGCCCAGGTCGGCGCCAGCGCGCCGACCAGCACCGCTGCCGGCGCCCGCAGCGCCAGGCGCCGCTCGTGGCCGTAGCTGGTGGCGTCGATGAACCGGTCACCCACCAGCGGTGACAGGGCGCCGACCGCGGTCGCCGCGCCACACGCCAGGCCCAACGCCACGGCCGTCCCGGCTCCGGCGACCGCCGCCGCCCAGCAGGCCGCGGCCAGCACGCCCGGCGCCAAGATCCGCAGCGCGGTCAGCGAGGTGGTGTGCGGCACGAGCAGGGCCGTGAGGCCCACCGCCCACAGAGCCCAAGCGCCGGCGCCGGCGGTGGTGGCGAAGGCCCCCGAGGCGCCCTCCAACGCCTCGCCCAAAAGCCGGCCCACACTCCAAGGCAGTGACGCCCAGAGAGCCCGCAGTCCGGCCATCCAGAGCTTCCCGATCACCCCACCAGCCTGCTACGGCGCAGGCGACTGTGGCAGATCGGCCGCGAAATAGCAGGCCACCGATGGTCCAAGCCACGCGGGGCAAGGTCGGGTGCCTCGTCGGCGCAGCGTGCTTCGGCCCGGTTGCCGCGAGTACGTAAGGCACAACCCGGCGGCAGGTCCAGAGGGTGTCGTTGGGGACGAGGACGCGCTGGCCCTGGCTCCAGGACTGCTGCAGCCACGGGCCGGTGCATTGATCCCGATCCGGACCGCCTCCGTCGGTACAGTGCGGGCGTGGCGAGTGTGCCCTCCACCCCCGGCGGTGGCTCTCTGCCGACGGTTGACGTGCAAGCCCGCGTCGCCGAGCTGACCCGGCTGGTCCGTTACCACGCAGACCTGTACTACAACCGGGACGCTCCGGAGATCGCCGACGCCGACTACGACACCCTGATGGCCGAACTCCGCGCGCTGGAGCAGGAGTTTCCCGAACTGGCCGATCCGCTGTCGCCGACGCGCACCGTCGGGGCGGCGCCATCGGAGCTGTTCGCCCCGGTGGCCCACGAGGTGCCGATGATGTCGCTGGACAACGCCTTCGACGTCGAGGAGTTGCGAGCCTGGGGCACCCGCGCGGTGTCGCGTCTCGGCGGGCCGGTGGGCCCGTACGTGTGCGAGTTGAAGTTCGACGGCCTGGCCATCTCGGTGCGCTACGAGCGGGGTCTCCTGGTGCGGGCCGCCACCCGCGGCGACGGCCGGGTGGGCGAGGACGTCACCCACAACGTCGCCACCATCGGCGACGTGCCACGCCGGCTCGGCGCCGGTGCGCCCGAGGTGCTGGAGGTGCGCGGCGAGGTGTACATGGCGATCTCGGCGTTCGAGCGGCTGAACGAGGCGCGAGACGCCGCCGGCAAGCCCCGCTACGCCAACCCTCGCAACACCGCTGCCGGATCGCTGCGCCAGAAAGATCCCACTGTCACCGCCGAGCGGGAGCTGAGCTGGTGGTGCTACCAGCTGGGCGCCGTGGTTGGCGGCCCGACCTTCGGGCGCCACAGCGAGACCCTCGAGTTCCTCCACGGCCTGGGCCTCCCGGTCAACGGAGCCTGGCTGCTGGCAGAGGATCTGGCCGCTGTGGAGGACTACGTGCAGACGGCCGAGCAGCGGCGCCACCACCACGACTACGAGACCGACGGCATCGTGATCAAGGTGGACGACTTCGG
>LXNI01001735.1_pt1 | contig 17469 bp, 15 predicted proteins | sample 809091 | NCBI WGS metagenome assembly LXNI01 (sample SAMN04870527, study PRJNA318959) | sponge metagenome | biome: 01000161; feature: marine sponge reef; material: water | host: Sarcotragus foetidus | place: Greece: Milos, Mediterranean Sea | collected 2013-05-29 | depth 5-7 m | reverse complement strand
CTAGTCTCGTAGTCTTCTTTGTGTGTGAGCTTTTCGAAGCCACGTCCGACCTGCCATACACTCAACGCGATCGTGACCAGTACAGCGATCCCTACTTGTGTTGCGAGTGGCCAGCCGCCTGGGGGTGTTTTCATGTTGAATAAAGAAGTTTAGACGTAACGAGGTTTCGGAATCGTTGCTTAAAGTCGTTCGTAAGGTGTGTCTCAAGTCACACATTGCTTTTCTATTTACGTAGATCCAACGAGACGTTGCCATCGATATCTTCGCTGTAGCTGCAGGTGTGACACGCACGTAGCTTGGCGTTTCCAGATAGGTCGCGTTCGACGTATATCGTATCCTGGTTGCCGCACCGAGGGCAGGAAGCGCCAGCGATGAACTGCCGTTTCGGGTTACGAATCCCCTCGAGAACGGGGTGCGATTGAGGTCTTACATCGTGCCAAATTCGAAACGCTTCAGCCGCTTGTTCCACCAGCATCCCAAGACCGTCGGACACGTCGAGAGCGTAGGTCTGTACCTGCTGGATGAAAGGGGTTTGGCCATCGCGCTGGTAGCCGAGGTCGTAACATCGCGCTGCTTGGAATGTTGAATCCGGTATCGGAAGTCGCTGTTGTTGCCATCCTGCAGCAGTGGCATTGATCACAACATCCCAACCGGGAGTTAGTTCGTCAAGACCTAAGACGTCAATTCGTGGGAATTTCGTATACAGAGCCTCGGCACGCGCCTTCGTCCGATTGGCTACGCAGAGTTTGGCGCCGTGCTCGAGAAGTGGCAGGACCACACCTTGAGCTGCTCCTCCGGCGCCAATCAACAGAACCTTGGCGTCCTGCAACGGCCAACCAAGGCGTGTCAGATCGGCAATCAAACCAATGCCGTCGGTGTTGTAGCCAAGATACCTGTCGCCGGCAGCGTGGATAGTGTTTACAGCGCCTGATGCTTCAGCCGCCGCATCTCTCTTGTCAACGAATGCGTAGGCGTTGCCTTTAAAAGGGGCAGTGACGTTTAGACCCGCCCCCTGTGCGCTAAAGAAACGTTGCGCCGCAGTGTCAAAATCCTCAGGATCGGCGAGGATACGCTCGTAGCTGATCTCGATGCCTGTCTCTAACGCGAATGCCAAGTGGATCTCGGGCGAGAGGCTATGCGCAATCGGATTACCGATGACCGCGAATTGCATGCTTATCGGATTTGTTTCCCACTCGCAGCGTCAAAGATATCGCTAGAACCCGTTGACTGGTTGATGGAACCACTAACGACGTAATCGACAGCATGATCGAATTTACTCCGTGCTTCTGTCTCGGTGAGACAAGGATCGTCGTTAGCGATGTTGGCGGATGTAGAAACGATGGGTTGTCCAAACATAGCGGCGATAGTTCTGGCCTGTTGATGATCGGGAACACGAGCTGCGACGGTGGTGTGATCCCCGATGATCCAATTCGGAAAACGGTTCGTCGGTAGGAGCCAGGTAGTGCGTCCGGGCCAGCTAGCCGTAATGCAATCTCGTTTGTCGCAGCTCAGTTGTGCCAATTCAGCTCCAAATTGAGCAGCTTCATGTGCGATGACGATCAGACCCTTGGATTGTGGTCGGCGTTTGAGCTTAAGTATCCGGCTTACAGCAGCCTTGTCGAACGGGTCGCACGCAAATCCCCAGACACCCTCACAGGCGTGACAGATGATGCCACCTTCGCGAAGCAGATTGACAGCTTCGCGGATTTCCGCGCTCACTTGAGCGAGGCCTGAACCTCAGCGTTTTTCTGTTTGATTGATTCGCGATTTTTCACGCGGTCTTCGTTCACCTTGTCTGCTAACGAACCGTCATTCAAGGCAAGGATTTGTGCGGCGAGATATCCCGCATTTTTGGCACCGGCTTTGCCGATCGCGACGGTGGCGACAGGCACGCCGCCAGGCATTTGAACAGTGGACAAAAGTGCGTCAAAGCCACTCAACGGTCCACCATCCATCGGTACGCCAATTACAGGTCGGGTAGTGTGTGCGGCAACTGCGCCTGCAAGATGTGCAGCTAAGCCTGCAGCGCAGACAAACACTTGGCAGTCGCGTCGCTCAGCATCTCTTACGTATTCGATCGTCTCTTCCGGTGTCCGATGAGCCGACGACACTCTTACTTCATAGGAGATAGAAAATGCGTCAAGCGTCTCTGCGGTTGCTTGCATTGTGGGCCAATCGGAGTCAGAACCCATCAAGACGGCAACAAAAGGCATCTAATCCTCCATTGGAATATGCGAATATACGCGAGAAATCGAAGCGGCAATTCTATTGACCGCAACCCAAGGAGATATGCTGTTGAGCAACGATCTAACACTGTTTACCCATCCCATGTCACGTGGCCGTATCGCACGTTGGATGTTGGAGGAAGTCGGTCAACCGTACGCCACAGAGATTGTGGAATTTGGTACGACGATGAAGTCGGAGGAATACTTACGCGTCAACCCGATGGCGAAGGTGCCTGCCATTAAGCACGGCGATGTTGTTGTGACGGAGGCGGCCGCAATTTGCACCTATATGGGTGACGCGTTTCCGGACGCGGGATTAGCACCGGCTCCAGCAGACCGTGGCGGCTACTATCGCTGGTTGTTTTTCGCGGCAGGACCTATTGAACAAAGCTGCGTGACCGTTGCGCTTGGCTTTCAGGTGCCCGAGAACCAACAAAGCTTGGTTGGATACGGTACGCATGCGAGGATGTTAGACACACTTGAAGGGATGTTGTCGACTCAGGAATACGCGGCTGGCGACCGATTCAGCGCGGCAGATGTGTACATATCCGCGCAGTTGCAGTGGAACATGACCATGGGGGTGATCGACGAGCGCGAAGCGTTTGTCGATTACTCAAGACGCACACATGAGCGACCGGCGTGCGTGAGAGCCGCGGAGATTGACGACAAGCTGTTTGAGGAACTGCAGGGAAGCTGATTGGCGCCATGGTGCCTTCTGGACAAGGATTAAGCGCTAACGAAGCGCGCAAGCGGCTAATAAACGCGGCGACAGCTGGTGATCTTGACGAAATCCGACGCATCCTGGAGCTTCGTGAAGACGCTGTCCACCTTCGAAATTCACACCACAACACCGCATTGCGGAGTGCTGTAGCTGCTGGACAACTCGAAGCGGCTAAGTTACTGGTAGAGCATGGTGCGGATGTCCATCAGGTTAATCATGGCGGTTCGTCGCTCATGGAATCTGCCGCGATGACAGGACATCGCGACATGGTTCGTTGGTTGGCTCATAACGGTCTACAAATCGGGGTCATCGAATTGAGCGCGATCGGGGATCTCGACGCCGTAAGGTCTATCGTTAAATCTGATCCTAGTTGTCTAAGGTTGCGGGACCGTAGGGGGTTATCCGCATTGCATCACGCCGCTCACTGCGGTCGCGTCGATGTGATCAAACACCTCGTTGACCTGGGCGCGGACATACGAGCAACCAATCGACATGGTCATGAACCCCTTTCAATTGCGGTCGAAGCGAATCAGATTGAAGCTGTCGTGTGCTTGCTTAAAGAAGGTGCTGATCCCAACGCTCAAGGTGGGCATTACCAAGGCACAGTGCTTCATCGCGCGGTTCTACACCGCAGTTTGCTGGTTGTTGATGCTCTATTGGGTGCGGGCGCTGATCCTAATCGACGCGATGCAAATGGGAAGACACCGCTTCACGACGCAATCGGCCTCGGAAATAGAAAAGTTGCTGCGAGATTGTTGGAATCTCCCAACATAGATACATCATTGCGTAGCGGGAAAACCAAGTTCAGCGCACTTGGTGAAACACCTCTGGAATACGCGCGCAATCGAGGTAAGCAAGGTCTCTTAAAGCTACTCGAGGAACACGCTCATTCCGATTAGTTGGGATTAAGGAAATCGTTCGCTTCAAGGAATCTAACTATTTCCGCGACAAGCGTCGACGGAGATTCACGATCGGTTTGCAAATGTAGATCGGGAGTGACTGGCGCTTCATACGAGTCATCTACGCCTGTGAAGTTTGCGATTTCGCGCGCTCGAGCACGGCGATACAAACCTTTAGGGTCTCGTGCCTCGCACACCGATAGCGGCGCATCGACAAAAACTTCTAGGAACTGACCTTCTTCGAATAATTCCTTCACAGCTGCGCGTTGACTTCGCAACGGCGAAATTAGCGCTACCAAAGCTACATAGCCTTCTTTCAGAAAGAGCTTCGCCACCTCGGCGACGCGCCGGGTGTTTTCCGTACGGTCCTCTTCGCTAAATCCCAAGTCGGCATTCAAGGTTCGACGGAGATCGTCTCCGTCGAGCACGCAACAAAGCACGTCACGTTGCTTTAACTCGATAGAAAGCTCACGCGCGAGTGTGGTTTTACCTGCGCCAGATAGACCGGTAAACCACAAGACGCAAGATTTGTGTTGTTCCAAATCAGAGTTCAACTTGCTTTGTCGATTGTGGATCCAAGTCGTGACGACAGGCGAGGTAGTCTGCTTCAGGTAGCTACAAGAAACTCAAATGGAGCGACTTATCTGTAGAGGCTCAAAGGTTCGTTAAGACTTTCTCCAATAGTTCGCGAACATTCCGACTCGGATCTTGCTTGATACTCGATTCAGCATCCAAAACCATCGTGTACTTCATCTCTGTGTTGTAGTTCGGCCATTCCGGCAAACCTGCGCCATTGGGGTTGCCAGTCTTCGCGAACATGATGAGGGTATCGGACCATCGCTGGGCGAGGTCACGTGCAACGGCATCGGTAGGGTCGTAACCGAAGATGCGTTCGGGATTTGTGCTGTTGAAACGGTTGAACGTAAAAGGTATTTCTGCAGCGTGGGTTGCCCCGACGTCACTACCGAATACAGGCTCTGTCGCTGCATAATCGAATCGATAAAGCCAACCGCCTTTACCCGCATCTGTCGCTTGCGTCGCACTTCCGAGTGCTGCTTTTAAGAACATAGCATCAAATATCCGTTCCAAAATCTCCATATCATCAGCAGCCGGGTACTCGGTGTGCAATGCGTCAAGCAAGGGTTGAGGATCGGCCCCAGCGGTTACCGCACGCGCCATACCATCGACTAAAGTGGATGCTATGTTCGGTGCGACCATTTTGAACAGTGCAGTGAAGAAAGTGCCTTCATCGCGATTGGTCCCCACGATTAAAGGTACGCCTAGCTCTTTACGATCCCTGATGGCATCGTAAGGTGTGCGGGTAACGACGACACCGTCAATCGTTGAGCCCATGCTGACATCTGGTATTTGATTTGATAGTGCGAACACCTCCGCAGCCGGCAGGCCATTGAGCTTTTGTACGACGAGCTCCTTTGGCGTATCCAGAATTTTGATTAAGTCATCAACATGATTCGACGGAGGCGTTTCGGTTGTGCCAGGACTGTGTGCAATGGCTTTGTGATACAGACCATCGGCTGATGGGGTGGCGAGCAGCGTGAGCACCGACGCGCCGCCCGCCGATTCGCCGAAAATCGTGACGTTGCCGGGATCACCGCCAAAGTCAGCGATGTTGTTCTGCACCCATCTAAGTGCAGCCACCTGATCCAGCATTCCGTTGTTTGCGGACCCGGCGTAGTCTTCTCCCAGCGTGGATAGGTCAAGGAATCCGAGCAAGCCAAGTCGGTAGTTGATCGCTACCACGACAACGTCGCCTTGACTTGCCAACATTGAACCGTCGTACCCGTTGGCCGAACCCTGCGTGAATCCGCCGCCGTGAATCCAGAACATCACCGGACGATGCGATCCTTCAGTGCTAGGCGTAACGACGTTTAGATACAGGCAATCTTCGCTTAGCGCACCAATCGCTTCTCCGAAGAGCCCTCCGTCTGCCGCTTGGATGCAACGATTTGGGAATTTTGTTGCATCTCGGACACCAGTCCAACCTTCTGGAGGTTGAGGAGCCTTGAATCGAAGATCACCTGTCGGTGCCTGTGCGTAAGGTAGACTGCGAAAATGCAATGTGCCGCTTTGGTGCAGACCTTGTACGTCGCCGAGTCGCGTACTGACGACAACTGCATCGCCGCCTTCCTCAGACACTGCACTCTCCTCTTCCGATTCTTGTGCCGATCGCTCGCCTGCTGCAAACACACATAACAGGCCAAACACAGTTACTACAAACGCTTGCAGAAAGTTGCCGAACGTGCGGGGACGATGGTTTGTGGCAAGAGTTTCGCCACCGGTCAGATTTCGATTCATCAACACAATCATGACTAAATGGCTTCGTCTACTTGGGTGAATTAGGCGGTGAAGTGTAGTCTTTGCCCACAAATAGAAAGTTGTTCACTTCCCGAACTTAACTATGTTGGGCTCGACCGCCTTCATCTGTTGTCGATTTGTCGATCAACTCTGAATTCGACAGAGGCAAACGTTCAACAGAATTCGTCGCATTCATGCTGAGCCGCACGACCGACGATCACGCGTCAATTTCGTCGAGCGGTCCGTTTGACGTACTCGCGATAACGTGACATTCGTGCCTTGTCAATCCTCACTCTGAGTGGATCAAGATAGCGTTCGAGCAGTTCTTGTTGGACGAGCTGGTAGCCAGAGTCAGCCACTAGATTGCGACTCTCATCGGGAGTCTCGACACGATCGATGAGCTGAGACGGCTCATGGGTTTCCGTGTTAACGGTGAATTTGTAACGCTCGGTGATCACAGTCGTTTCGCCGAATAGCTCGGAGAGTACTGCTTCACGTAAATCTTCGCATTGGCCGTTCGTAACCGCGGGTCTAAGAGACTGTCCAAGCGAATCAGTGAAGCGCTGGACCTCGCCCACCTCCAGCAGTGTGTTCGCCAAATCCACTTGCTGTACCAATTGGTCATATCGACGGGCTGCTGTCTTCGGCGCATGAATCAGCAACGGAACGCGCACCGACGGTTCGAAATAGACGGTCTTACCCATCAACCCTAGATCACCGAGCATTTCGCCGTGGTCACTGGTGAACACGACCCACGTGTTGTCAGCAAAGCCTGACCTTCTCAACGCGTCAAGGAGCTCGCCAATCCAGTGATCGATGAGGGAGATGTTGGCGTAATAGTTAATTCGCCATTGCCGTCGCTGTTCCTGTGTTGCTCGTGCGATTGGATTGTGTGACGCGAAACGAGCCCGCAAGCTCGGCGGAGGGTTCTCGATTCTTGTCGTGCTGCCGATGTCAATGTCTTTGTCTTGATACCAGGCTCGAAAGTCTGCAGGACCGTCATAGGGATCGTGGGGACCTGTGAACTGGACTTGGAGGTAGAACGGTTGCGACTTGTCGTACGTTTGTAGCCATTCGCATCCCGTGCGCCCGATAAATGAGTCGATATCCATGAGTTTTGGGGCGGGCGAAGGCGGTTGAGCCCAAGGTGTGGGATTGCCCGAGTGCATCTCAGTAATCCAATCGTTGATGTATTTCCGATGCGCGTCGACGAAGCCGTGTTCAGTCGCGAAATCTGTATATGCGCAACCTTGGGATCCTGTACCGATGGGGTCATTGACTTCGACCCGGTGGTTGAAACCCCACGCCGCCAATACGTGATCCATCTGCTTGGCGTGTAAGCCCGGTTTGGGTCCCGGACCTGTGCGCCACAAATGTGTTTTGCCGACTACGGCGGTGAAATAACCCGCGTCGCGGAGACTTCTAACGTGGCTGGGACCGTCGACGTCAGCGCCGCGCGCATTACTCCAAACACCGCTTTCACGGGGTAACTGCCCCGTCATGATGGCTGCTCGCGCCGGAACGCACAAGGGCGAATTTGAAATACAACGCGTGAAGACGGTGGAGCGATTCGCGAGCGCGTCTAGATGTGGGGTGATCGCATCGGCTTCTTCGTAGCACCCCAACGCATCGCCGCGCCATTGATCGGTGGCGATGAGCAGGATGTTAGGTGGTACAGGCATGTGCTAATTCTTAAAGTGCACAGTGTCCGTTGCTATTTTCGCGTTGCGAGCCCTGCGAGAACGCGACGCGGGTCGAACGCATCGCGCACACCTTCAGAGATGAAGATCAGCAAACACAACATAATCGCGAGCGTAAAGAATCCGGTTAAACCTAGGAACGGCGCCTCAACGTTGGCTCTTCCTTGATTCATTAGTTCACCTAGAGACGGTGCGCCTTCTGGCAACCCTAAACCGAGAAAATCGAGCGCTGTCAACGTCGTTACTGCGGTGCACAGAATAAACGGCATGTTAGTCAGTGTCGCGACCATCGCGTTCGGCAATACGTGTCGCCGCATGATCACCGGATTAGGAACTCCCAATGAACGAGCGGCGCGTACATAGTCGAAATTTCGGGTACGTAAGAACTCCGCTCGAACCACCGCGGACAAGGACATCCAGCTAAAGAGGGTGAGCAAGATCAGCATGACGAATAAGTTGCGCTCGACGATCGTCGACATGATGATCAAGATAAGCAACGTCGGCAGACCTGTCCATATCTCCACCAATCGCTGCCCTACTAGGTCCGTTAAGCCTCCGAAATAGCCTTGGACCGCGCCAACCGAGATGCCAATGACTGCCGCCATCGCTGTGAGAATCAATCCAAACAGTACAGACAGGCGGAATCCATAGATTAGGCGAGCAAGCGTGTCCTTACCGCGATCATCGGTTCCCAGCCAATGTTGCGCTGATGGCCAGGCCGGTGTTGCAGAAAGTACATAGAAATCGACGGTATCGAAGGCATATGGGATGGGTGGATAGATCGTGAAAGCATCTTTGCTTTCAAGTAGGTCATCAATGTACGGGTCCGTGTAATCAACGAGAACGTTGAGCTCCCCACCCAAATCCTTTTCGGAAACAAACTCAACGACCGGAAACCAAATTTTCCCGTCCATGACAACCACAATGGGTTTGTCATTCGCAATGAATTCGGCAAACAGCGTTAGCACGAACAAGCCACCAAAGATCCACAACGAGTAATAACCCCGGCGATTCGCTTTGAAATTGGCAAATCCGCGTTTGACGAGTGGACTCATTGTCGCGTTTCGAAGTCGATGCGGGGATCAATCAGCACGTAACAGAGATCACCAATCAAGTGCATGAGCAATCCAATAAGCGAGAAGCAATAAAGCGTCCCAAACATGATCGGGTAGTCACGTTTTATCACTGCGTCGTAACTCAACAAGCCAAGACCGTTGAGATTGAAGATCACCTCAATAAGTAGTGATCCAGTGAACAAGATCCCAATGAGTGCGGAGGGAAACCCAGCGATGACGATTAACATCGCGTTTCGGAAGATGTGACCGAACAGCACACGTTTTTCGTCGATCCCTTTCGCGCGCGCGGTCAGGACGAACTGCTTGTTTATTTCTTCGAGGAACGAGTTCTTGGTGAGCATGGTGAGATAGGCAAAGCCGCCGACGGTAAGCGCGATGACCGGAAGGGTTATGTGCCAGAAGTAGTCGAAAATCTTGTCGAGCCACGCGAGGTCATTCCAATTGGCGGACGTTAACCCCTGCAAAGGAAACCAGTTAAAGGTGCTTTGTCCGCCTGCAAACAGCAGGATTAACACGATCGCAAATAGAAAACCCGGAATCGCGTAGCCGACGAAGATAACCGAACTTGACCAGAAATCGAAGTGGGTGCCATCCTTGACAGCCTTGCGTACACCGAGCGGCACAGAAATGCCGTAGATGAGCAAGAGCGACCATAAGCCCAACGAGATTGAAACGGGGAACCGTTCTATCACCAATTCATGGACTGGGCGATTTTGAAAGTAGCTCTCACCAAAGTCGAACTGAATGTAATTCCAGACCATCTCGAAGAAACGAACATGGGCGGGTTTGTCAAATCCAAATTGCTTCTTCAGATCTTCAACCAGGTCTGGATCAAGCCCGTAGGTGGAATTGCTGTGCACAGTACCGGCTGCTGCGAGTGCGTCGGATGACACGCCCATATCGCCGCCGCCACTGATGCCTTGCGTGGTCGACACTTGGCCCATCATCATTTTCGCGACGATTTGCTCGATCGGTCCGCCAGGTGCGAATTGCGCAATCGTGAAATTGATTAGGATGATGCCGAGAAGCGTGACCGGCACGAGCAGGATGCGCTTAGTGATATAGAGAAGCATTAGCTAGTGATTGCTACTTTCATTCTGAACGAAGTGCGGCTAAACCTGCCTGGAGCTCATCCTCTTTCTTGGGATCCCACCACCAAGCATCTATAACAGGTACGCGATTTAGTGGTCCGGAATCGACAGAATTGAATCGATCCCAATACACGGCTCTATACCCGGGTTGGCCCATGCCGGGCACCATGTAGAACTCCCATAGCAACAAACGATCCAACGCGCGTGTGGCCGCGTACAGGTCCTCGGCTGTTCGAGCTTCGTTTACTTTGTCAATCAGGTAATCTACAGCAGGATTCTTGACACCAGCCCAGTTTAGGCTGTTTGGTTCGTCTGCGGCGAGGCTACCAAACCGATTGCGCAAATCAATTCCTGGCATGTTTCCGGGAATGAATAGATAGCCACCACCATCGAATTTGCGTGCTCGCATACGATGCTGCCAATTGGAAATCTCAGGCGCTACCGCGGAGGTTTCGATGCCAACTTGGTTCAAACGCTTCATGTAGGGCGTCTTTGCACGAAGAAGCATCGGCGAAACGAATACGAAGTCGACTTTGAATTGCTCGTTCGTTTCCTTATGCCTCATCTCGCCTTCTTTCAAGACCCATCCTGCTTCATCAAACAGTTCCAAGGCTCGCTTCATTGCCAGGCGGTTCGTACCATACCCGTCCGATTCAGGTTGATCGAATTCCTCGGTGAACAAGCGTGGAGGCACCAAGTCGCGGATAGGTTCAAGCAGCTCGAGTTCCGCGCTCGACGGCAATCCTTCCCACGCCATCGGTGAGTTATAGAAATAGCTATTACCGTAGTCGTAGAACCCGTGAAGGATCACGCGATTGATCCAAGGAAAGTCGTAAAGGAGAAAGAGCGCCTCGCGTACACGTCGATCTTGGAAGCGTTCGATGCGGACGTTCCAAAAAGCCGGCCACCACATACCCCACGATCGTTCGAGATAGATTAGGCGTTTCAGAAATAAGCCAGCTTCTACTTCCGGGAAGTCGTACTTCACTGTCCAGTTCTTTGAAACGGTCTCCTCTCGAAAATCCAATACATCGGCTTTATGGGCTTCGGTGATGACTTGCTCATCACGAAAATAGTCCCACTGGATTTTGTCGAAGTTGTACCGACCACGCATCGAGGGGACGTCTTTCCCCCAGTAGTCATCGTATCGCTCGTAGACCGCAAGCTGTCCGAAGTCGACCTCAGTAAGCTGGTATGGACCACTACCTAACGGTGGATCGGTCACAGTCTTCGATAGATCTCTGTCAGCCCAGTAGTGTTTTGGCAGAATGCCTTGGCCGCCATAGATAAACGGTGTAGCGGGATTGATTTCCGCACCTTCTTTAGTCACGAAGCAAACTTCGCGCTCCCCAAAACTGAAAACGCGATCAAGATCACGCAGCGCCGTTTTTAATCCGACGTTGCCGTGTTCGAGAAATGCTTCAAACGTCCAAACCACGTCGTCGCCGGTCAATGGCTCACCGTCATGCCAATAGGCGTTGTCACGAATTTTGAAGGCTACCCATCGATAATCGTGTTCGACAGCGATCCCTTCTGCTAGACGTCCGTACGCACTTTGTGACTCATCAGCCGCTCCGGTCAACAGTGAGTCATAGATCAATGCACCCGGCCCACCGCTTTCGTATCCCGCGAGTAAACGGCCTTTGTCCGGCAGGAAGTTGTAGTTGTCAAACGTACCCAATTGAGGCATTCGCAGGATGCCGCCCTTAGGGGCATTCGGATTGGTATAGTCGAAGTGTTCGAAGTCTTCGTCGTATTTAAGCGGCAACACATACGACCAACCGTGTTGATACTGCGGATTGGCGCAAGGCGCGTCTTGTGCGTTCAGTGTTGCACCGAATAACACCAAGCCGATTGCGGTCCACCAGGTGAAGTACGCAATTGAGTGATGGTTTAAGCTAGTTGCTTTGTGCACGGCCAAATTAAGGAATTCGTATGTCAGTATCTACGCAGTTGTTTGATCTCACCGACCGGGTTGCGTTGTTAACGGGTGCATCCAAGGGTATGGGATTATCAATGGCCGAAGGATTGGCGGAACATGGTGCACGTGTGGTGATTTCAAGCCGCAAATTAGACCAATGTGAAGCGGCTGCTGAGCAGGTAAATAAGAACTGTGGTGCGGAACGTGCGATCGCTGTCGCCTGCAACATTGGATACAAGGACCAGCTAGAAAATCTAGTTGAAACTACCCGCAGTCGGCTAGGGCCAATTGACATTTTGGTCAGCAATGCGGGTGTCAATCCATTTTACGGAAGGATGTCAGAGATTCCGGACTCCGCATTCGACAAAACCATGAACTCAAATGTGCGATCAAACCACTGGTTGGCACACATGGTTGCACCCGACATGATTGCGAAGGGTCAAGGTTCGATGATGATTACCGCAAGTACTGGCGCGTTTTCGGGTTCGCTGACATTAGGCACTTACAACATATCAAAATTGGCGGACATCGCCTTGGTGCGCAATCTCGCCTTGGAATACGGACCAAACGGAATTCGGGTAAATGCGATCTGTCCTGGTTTAATCAAGACAGACTTTGCTCGTGCGCTATGGGACAATCCCGATGCGAAGCGGAATGCAGAAACCAACACGCCGCTGCGCCGACTGGGTGAGTCTGATGACTTGAAAGGCATCGCCGTCTTCTTAGGCTCAGACGCGAGCACGTATGTGACCGGCCAAGCCATTGCCGTATGCGGCGGCACGCACATGTGGCGTTAGTCGCGTAATGGGGTGATCTGCGTGCAATCCGGAATGACGACTCAGTCACGATGACCTTCAAAGGCTTCATCCTGCAGAGCACGTATCGGGTTGTTAACCGCGAACCGATCATCCTCATCTATGGTCGTCTTGAAGATGGCCGTACCTTTTTGATTCGCGAAACGCGCCAGCAACCGACTTTCTACATTCGTACTGCCGATGTTGAACATGTCGATTGGGGGAATGCGTCGGTAGAAACCACCTCATGGAAGACGCTTGATGGGATGACTGCGTCCCGCGTGAAGGTGGCGGAACCGTCGAGAGTTGTGCCGCTACGCGATCGAATTCATGGTACGGGAGTGCGCACGTATGAAGCAGACATACCGTTTGCGACCGCCTACCTAATTGAGCGAGACATTCGTGGTGGCGTAGCGATCACTGGTGATCCCTCGCCATCGAAAACGCAGCTCGATTTGGAATTCACGAATCCATCGCTAGAGCCTTGCGATGTGGATTTCATGCCGAGTTGCTTGTCACTAGACATTGAAACTGACCCTGACGCCACACGATTGTTAGCGATTTCACTTTACAGTGAAGACGTTGACGAGGTCCTGGTGTGCGATCCTGATGGACGCGACATGCCGGCAAACGCGATTGGCTTCGCAAGCGAACGGGATACGATCGAGGCGTTTGTCGAACGAGTACGAGATTTGGACCCAGACGTCCTCACCGGCTGGAACGTCGTTGACTTTGACCTTGATGCTTTGAGTCGCATGAGCCTTCGAACGGGTTCTTCCTTTGAGTTAGGGCGAGTGCCTGGTCGAATGGTGCTACGCGAAGCGCAAGGTTACTTTGGCAGTGGACGCGCCTTGATTCCTGGCAGGATTGTTCTCGATGGGATTGATTTGGTGCGCGGCGCGTTTATCCGGTTTCCCGAGTACTCGCTAGAGGTCGTAGCGCAGGAAGTTCTTGGTGAAGGGAAGCAGGTTGAAGGCGACGTACACGATCGAGCAGAGGAAATTCTGGAGCGTTACCAACATGACTTAACGGGGTTTGCTGCGTATGCTCGAACTGACGCGAGGCTGGCATATCAGATTCTCGAGCAACTGAAGCTGCTATCCCTTGCGAAGGTTCGTAGCACGCTTACGGGGATGCCTATGGATCGCGTTGCTGCAAGTGTCGCTTCGTTTGACTTTGTTTACATCGCTGAGCTGAAGAAGCGACGAGTTTGTGCTCCGAGTTTTGATCGGTCACGCAACGACACGTCGGAGTCGCATGCGGGCGGAGCTGTGTTGTCGCCCGAAGTTGGCATCCACTCGAATGTGTGGGTGCTGGACTATAAGAGTCTATATCCGAGCATCATTCGAACATTCAATATCGACCCTTTAGGTTATGTGCGTGAAGACGTATCTAGCGGCGGCATTCGACTTCTCAATGACGCGGAGTTCTTGAGAAGTCCAGCGATCCTACCCGGCGTCCTAGATGCTCTTTACACGGCGCGAGAGCAGGCTAAGCAACGTCAGGACGGTGTGGCATCTCAAGCGATCAAGATCTTGATGAATTCCTTTTACGGTGTCCTGGCGACTCCGGTGTGTCGGTTTCACAACAGCAAGATCGGCAACGCGATTACGACGATGGGACGTCATTTCCTGATGTGGTCAAAAGAGTGGTTTGAATCACGCGGATTTGTGGTGCTGTATGGCGACACCGATAGTGTGTTCGTGGCGTCTGGTTCAGAAGATTCAGACAAAGCGATGGAGTTAGGTCACCAATTAACTCGTGAATTCAATGCGGAACTAGCAACTTATATCGAGGACGAGTGGCGGGTTGAAAGTAAACTCGAGCTCGAATTTGAGAAACTCTATACCCGCCTGTTCTTGCTTCCTCTGAAGAAAGGTAGCGGAGGTGCGCGGAAGCGATACGCGGGCCAAATGAGTACCACGGGCGAAGTCGAGTTCGTCGGAATGGAAGTGGTACGTCGAGATTGGACCGAGCTTGCTAAAGACGCGCAGCGGGAGTTGTACGCGCGCTTATTCAAAGGGGAACCTGTTGAGGGTTTCATTCTTGAAACTGTCGATGCGGTGCGCGCCGGCAGAATGGACGAGAAGCTCGTGTATCGAAAAGGGCTAAGTAAACCGCCGACGAGTTACACGAAGGTAAAACCGCCCCACGTCGTGGCCGCGCTCAAGTCTTCGAATCCAGGCCGGGTGGTTCATTACGTCATGACGCTAGATGGTCCTGAACCAACCGACAATATTTGTCACGAAATCGATCGCGAGCACTATATTGACAAGCAGCTAAAAGCCGTAGCGGAGCCTGTATTGGCTACGTTAGGGTCGACATGGGAATCCGCGTGCGGTATCCCAGTTCAGCGATCCCTGTTTGATGCCCTTGAAGAATCGTGAGCGATATATAGAGGATGAGTGAAACGGCACTTGAGGCTTACTGGCGTTTCTTTGAGACCTTCAATACGCGGGATGCGTATGCCTTTTCATCCGCGATGAGTTATCCGCATGTGCGTGTTTCTTGGGCTCGTGCGCCGGTTGTTCTTGCGGATCAAGAAGCGCATGCTTTGAGTGTGAGTTGGGATGCGTTTATTCGATCAGGTTGGGACCATACGGTCGGAGACGATCCCGAGGTGATCGGGAGTTCTGAAGACAAGGCTCATATCGCAGGTGGTTGGACTCGCTTCACTGCCTCCGGTGAGCCGTTGCTTACTAATCACGTTTGTTACATCGCGACGCGAGTTGAAGGACGGTGGGGGATCCAGAGTCGGTTTGGCACGGACCCCGGTAGCGTCGGTGACGAACAAACCGAAAATCAGCTCGTTGCAGCGCAAGAAAGTGCCGTTGGATTCTTGCAATCCTTGACCAGCAACACAGGTACTTTCGGACAATACATGAGCGACGAATTTCTAGTAATAGATGCGGGTTCGGTACGGCGGATCAAGCGGGATAGTGATCCAACTGTTGCTGGTATGCGCGAGCCGAAGGTGCGAATCATCCAGAGTGGACCGTCATCAATCACGATTAACGCGGTTGAAAACAATCACGCAACGCTACTCTATGCTATCCGACGCAAAGACGAATGGGAAATCAAGGCAGGATCATGGCTTTAGAAAAACGCAAGATTGGACGTACGGGTGTTGAAGTTACGGCATGGGGGATGGGTTGTGCGTCGCTTGGTGGCGTTGGCGACCGTATTACGGATGACGACAGTGACGCCATACTCAATGCCGCATGGGATGCGGGCATCCGCTATTTTGATTCCGCGCCGTTATATGGACATGGGCTTTCAGAAAAGCGTGTAGGCCGTGTACTGAGTCAAAAACCACGCGACGAATTTGTCCTTTCGACGAAGATCGGTCGTTTATTAGTCCCCACCGAAGAGGGAACGCGCGATACCATGATGCGCGATAGCGAAGACTTGGCGATTCAGTACAACTACTCGAGCGATGCGGTGGTTGCTTCTATCGAGAGTAGCTTGCGACGGCTTAACTTAGATCGAATTGACATACTGCTGTGTCACGATATCGATCGATGGACACATGGTGAAGATCAACCGGGTATTTACGAAACTGCTGCAAACGGTGCGTTACCCGCAATGCATCGTCTGCGTGAAGAAGGGTTGGTGCGAGCGATCGGTCTCGGCGTCAACGAGTCTGCGGTATGCGTGCGCGTGATGCAGGAATTCGAACCCGACTGTTTCTTGTTGGCCGGAAGGTTCACGCTGCTTGAGCAAGAACCGCTCGACGCGATGTTGCCTATGTGCGTCGAAAGAAACGTCTCTGTGATTATTGGTGGTCCATACAACTCCGGTATTCTGGCGAATGCCGAGCGTCGGCGTGCGACGTACGACTATAAACCTGCGCCAGATGATCTTTGGGAAAAAGCGCAAAAAATCCGCGCCGTTTGCGACTCCCATGGCATCGACATGCGTGCCGCGGCGCTCCAGTACGTGTTAAGACATCCGGCAGTCGCAAGTGTGATCCCAGGCATGTGGGCTTTGCGCGAAGTATCCGAAAATTCTGCGCTACTCGACGTGTCGATTCCAAACGCGTTGTGGACGGATCTGGCGGACCAAGAACTTTCTCGAAGCTGGTGAACGGCATGGTCCAGAACAGAGTCACCGTATGGGACTTGCCTCTCCGTATCTGGCATTGGCTTTTTGGTGCTGCCGTCTTGACCGCGTTGGCAACCGGACTGATCGAAGAGATCCATTCAATTGAGGTCCACCAATGGGCGGGTATAAGCGTCGTTTCGCTTCTAGTCTTCCGCCTTACATGGGGTATTTGGGGTGCGACCTATGCTCGTTGGCAGAGATATTGGACTACCCCTCGCAGGTTCATCAATCATTTTTTACGTAAAGGTGAACTAACTCCCCATACCGCGCCAGGAATCGTCCTCGTGGTCATCTTGATGCTTGCGGCACTCGTTCAGTCCTCGACGGGTTTGTTTATGACGGACGATATTTTCTTTGAAGGTCCGCTCTACAAGTACATTGAGGACGACACGTTCGATTGGGTGTATTCGCTACACCACAACGCATGGCGGTTCATCTTGGGAGCGGTGGGAGTACACCTATTAGCTCAGCTGGTCTATGGTGTGTTTCTGCGTGACCCCACGCCCCTTAGCATGGTTACGGGGCGGAAACGTGTAGATTTATCACCAGTTTCGACGCCTTGGTTAGGTGCACTAATTAGCTTGGCAGCGGGTGCAACAACGTTTGCGGTATTAGCTTCACT
>LXNI01001734.1_pt1 | contig 17475 bp, 12 predicted proteins | sample 809091 | NCBI WGS metagenome assembly LXNI01 (sample SAMN04870527, study PRJNA318959) | sponge metagenome | biome: 01000161; feature: marine sponge reef; material: water | host: Sarcotragus foetidus | place: Greece: Milos, Mediterranean Sea | collected 2013-05-29 | depth 5-7 m | reverse complement strand
GGCCGGGAGCTCCCGGCCGCCGCCATGTCTCTGCTCTCGTCTTGCCATCGATCCTCCTTGCCAACGTGTGCCCTCCACTATTCAACGGGATGACCGCTGTGTCACGTACGTTGGCAGAGAGGGAACGGCGTCTACGCCGCAGTGCATCTTGTTGACGCGGCCGGTCCCTTTGCTTCGCGTAGCTTTCTCTCATTGTGCCCTTCTCTCGCGCCTCGGTTGCTTCCGACTGCAGAGCGCGGTGTTCCGCCCGTGCGTATGGTCCGGTAGAGCGCAATACGCGGCCGGCCGCCGACCCGGCAGGGCCAACCCGGACGAATGAAGAACGGACCTTAGCGCGGAGCTTCCTCGACGCCTCCCAGGCTGTGGAAAATCTCGCGAGCACGGGGATGATCCGGGTCGATCTCAAGCGCCCTCTCCAACTGCCTCAGACCCTCTTCAGCGCGCCCCGTCTTGATGTAAGCGATCGTGAGGAGGGCGTAGGCGTCGGCCCGTTCCGCATCGATCTCGATCGCCCGTTCCAAGGCGGCGGCGGCCTCCTGGTTGCGAGCGGCGAGACCGTGGAGCACGCCCAGGTTGAGATGGGCGTCGTATGAATCCGGATCGAGCCGCAGGACCTCACGATAGAGGCGCTCCGCAGCCTGATGGTCGCCGTCCGCCAGGCGTTCGTTCGCGGTTCGGATCATCGTCTGGGTAGCCCGCACCAGGACCTGGACCGCCTGCATCATCGGGTCATCGAGGCTTGACGCCTCCGCTTCCTCGAGGCCGCGAAGCAACTCTTCGGCACGCGCGGCGTTACCGAGCTGCCGCTCGGTCATTGCCAGCAGATAGCGCGTCTCGCGATGCTCCGGGTCGACCGCCAGGGCCGAGCGCAGGTGCTCGGCGGCCTCCTCGAAGCGCCCCCGACGTCGCGCCGTCTTGCCCAGGCCGAGTTCGCCCCAGGGAGCGGCCGGCGCCGCCGACCGCGTCGCCTGAAAGGCCTGATCCGCGCCGTCCAGGTCGCCGGCAGCGAGCAACGCGTTGCCGAGCCGCACGCGCGCCACCCAATACGACGGACGAAGCTCGAGAACGCGTTCGAAACGGCGTGCCGCCTCGATGTGCGCGCCGCGGCCGGCGGCAAGAAAGCCCAGGTAGTACGGCCATTCCGCAGTCCCCGGATCGAGTTCCGCGGCGCGTTCGTAGCAGCGGCGAGCCTGGTCGACGTACCGGTGCGCCTGGTAGAGGCGGCCCAGACCGCCGACCGCGCGCCCGCTCGACGGGTCGCGTTCCACGGCCGCCACGGCGTCGCGGACGGCGGTGGCGAAGCCGGGATCGAGTTCGTTGAGGTTCGGGATGCGGGGAATGTCGGCAATCGCCGCTATCCGTGGCGGCGGTTCGCTGCACGCGAGAAGAAGCGAAGCAAGAATGGCCAGCCCCCCGCGATCAATGCGCATCACGGCACACTCCCTCCGCCGGCGCGGTACCGCCCGGCGCGAGCAGACGCAGGACGCTGTTCACCGGCACCCCCGACCGTTCGGTGACCCGGCCGTGGGACCAGCGCACCTCGACGTGGTCGACGCCCGGAATGTCGCCAAACGCGAAGTGGACCCGCGGATCGTTGGCAGCGGCGAAGCTCTGCGCCGGCCGTACGTCACGGGTCCAGCTTCTGCCTCCCCCCCGGACGGTGACGCGCGAGCCGATGGCGGGACGGTCGAGGATGCCGCCGCCGCAGAGGTCGACGATCAGCCAGGGCGCCGTGTTCCCCACTTCGTTGCGGAGCAGCCGGGCCGGCCCCTCGTTGTTCACGACGACGATGTCCACGTCGCCGTCGTTGTCCAGGTCTCCGAACAGCGCCCCACGGCTCACCTCTAGCAACTCCAGGGCAGCGCCGGCCCGGCCCGACACGTCCTCGTAGCGGCCGGACGCCAGGCCGCGCAACAACTGGTTCGGCTCGCGATAGTCGAAAGCGGCGGTATCCCCCGGCGTCACCTTGCCGTTGGCGATGAACAGATCGAGCACCCCGTCCCCGTCGTAGTCGAACCAGGACGTGCCGAAGCCGGTGGTTGGCTTGCTGACGCCGCCCAGCCGTACTTCGTCGGTCGCGTCCACGAAGAAACCGGCGCCGTCGTTGCGGTAGAACGTGTTCGTTTCCCCGCTCAGGTGGGTCAGGAAGAGGTCGAGGTCGCCGTCGCCGTCGGGGTCGGCCACCGCGATGCCCATCCCGGCTTCCGGTTGACCGAGCTCGTTGAGCGCCGCGCCGCGCGGAAGAGCGTCCTCCCGGAAGGCGCCGTCACCCTGATTGAGCCAGAGATGGTTCACCGCCTGGTCGTTCGCCACGTAGAGGTCGACGAGACCGTCGCCGTCGAGGTCGGCCGCGACGACGCCCAGGCCGGGCCCGGCCACCTGTCGGATCCCCGCGGCCTCGCTCGCGTCGACGAACCGGCCGTTCCCTTCGTTGCGGTAGAGCGTGTCCGGCGCTGGCGGATACTCAGCCGGATTGCAGTAGTTGCGCAGGCCGTTCGGCCCCAGGCAGGGGCGCTCCCGGGCGGCGCTCCAGACGACGTAGTTGGCGACGAACAGGTCCAGGTCCAGGTCGCCGTCGTAGTCGACGAAGACGGCGCTCGATGACCAGGCGGGGTCGCCGACGCCTGCGCGTTCCGTTGCGTCCTCGAACGCGCCGCCGCCCAGGTTGCGGTAGAGCCTGTTCGGGCCGACGTTCGTCACGTAGAGGTCGACCAGGCCGTCCCGGTCGTAGTCAGCCGCGGTGGCCCCGGCGCCGTAGCTCGTATCGCCGACGCCGGCCGCGGCCGTCACGTCCTCGAAGGCGCCGTCACCCAGGTTGCGAAAGAGCCGGTTGCCGGGCCGCTCGGCGCCCGGGTCGCCGGATGCGGGCCGGATGCCCGCGTTCCCAGGGGTTCCTGGCACGGGACCGCTCTGCACAAGGTACACATCCAGAAGACCATCGTCGTCGATGTCGAGCAGCGCCCCGCCGCCCACCAGGAGCTCGGGATAGTTGTACTCGCCGGTCGCGCCGCTCTGATGGATGAAGTCCAGCCCCGCTTCGGTCGCGCGCTCGACGAAGATCGGCGTCGGCGAAGGAACCACTGCCGGTGGTTCCGCACCGCCGTCCGCTTCGCCGCAAGCCCAGACAGTCACGGCCAGACCGATCGAGACAAACACAAGAGTACGTCGCATGACCGCAGCAGACACTATCCGCGAGTCGTCGCCGCCCGTTGCGGGAGCGACTCCGCGACGCCGGTGTTCAACCAGGGCCGCACCCGTTGACAGAAATCTGGTTCCGGTGATACAGATTTCTGTATGAAGACTACGCTGAACTTCGACGACCACCTGATCCGGGCGGCCAAGGTACGCGCGGCAGAGGATGGCGAACCGTTGACGCGCTTGATCGAACGGGCGATCCGCCAGTATCTGCGGCCGCCGCAGCGAGCCGAGGCTCCGTTCAAGCTGAACCTGGTCACCAAGAAGACGCGCACGCTGCCGGGCGTCGACGTCGCCGATCGAAACTCGCTCTACGACATCATGGACGGACTGGAGTGATCGCTGTCGATACGAACATCCTCGTCTACGCCCACGACCCGAGTTCACGCATGCACAAGGCCGCCCGCGGCCACCTGACGGCGCTCGCCGGTTCCCTGTTCAATTGGTCCCTTCCGGCGCCCTGCCTGGTCGAGTTTCTTCGTGTAGCGACGCATCCCAAGGTCCTCAGTCCACCGTACACGGCGGATGAGATCAGCACGAACGTCGAACGCATCCTCGCCTCACCGAGCCTGACGCTGCTGCGGCCTGGCCCGCACTATGCCCAACTCCTCCTTGAAGCGATCCGCGAAGTGAACGCCGTTGGGAACCTCGTCTTCGATGCCCAGATCGTCGCGCTCTGCCGTGAACACGGCGTCTCCAGGCTATTGACCCACGACCGCGACTTCGACCGCTTCAAGGGACTCCAGACGGAGAGACTTGAGATCTGAACTTCGGTTCTCGGGGGAAGCAGCAAGGCGACTGAATAGACTCGCGTGCAGGAGGAAACTCACTTCATGGTCACGAAACAGCGCCCCCGTCGCCGCGCTCGATCCATCCTCGGACCCTCTCTCGTCGCCTGCGTTGTGGCTGGCGCACTGGCCCCGATTCCGGCCGCCGCCGCCGAGAAGGACCCCGTCTTCTCCACCCGCGGCAACCTCGCAATCCGCGGCTACGACCCCGTGGCCTACTTCACGGAAGGGGAAGCAGTGAAGGGCCGCAAGGAGTTCACCCTCGGCTGGCATGGCGCCGACTGGCGTTTCGCGAGCGAGGAGAACCGCGATCTCTTCGCCGACGCCCCGGAGAAGTACGCGCCGCAGTACGGCGGCTACTGCGCCTGGGCCGTGAGCCGGAACTACACCGCGCCCACCGACCCGGACGCGTTCACCGTCGTGGGCGACAAGCTCTACCTGAACTACAACAGGAAGATCATGGAGCAGTGGCTCGAGGACCGCGACGCGAACATCGAGAGTGCCGACGGGAACTGGCCGACCGTGCTGAAGGAGTAGGCGTCGATCCCTCGCCCCGCCGGCCGCGCCGTCACATGCTCCTACCGCTGCAGCGACCCGCTCGCTGAGGTTCGCAGATGAAGCTCCTCGCCTTCAGCGACGTTCACCTGGACTCGAAGTTCGGCTGGGCGAGCCGTGACGTCGCCCGCCGGCAGCGGCAGCGGCTCCGCGAAGGCGTGACCTGGGCCTTCGAACAGGCCCGGCGCGAAGACGCCGCCGCCGTACTCATCGCCGGCGACCTGTTCGAGCACGACCTCGTGTCGCCGGACACGGTCGAGTTTCTGCGCCGGACCTTCGAGCAGTCGGGGCTCCAGGTCTTCGCCGCGCCCGGCAACCACGACCCCGCCAGCAAGGAGAGCCTTTACCGGCGCCAGGACTGGTCGGACAACGTCCATATCTTCCGGGAGACGAGATTCACTTCGAGGCAACTCGGCGACGGAGTCACGCTGTGGGGCGCGGCCCACCGAAAGCCCGTCGACACGGCGAGCTTCTTCGACGACGGCTTCCACGTCGACAGGAGGGGAGACAGCGGAACGAAAGCCGCCAGCGGGATCCACATCGCCGTCTTCCACGGCGAGGAACGAGGCGCCGCCTTCCAGGGCCAGTACCGGCACGCCCCCTTCGACGGTGAGCAGGTCGCGGCCGCCGGGTTTTCCCACGCCGTGGTCGGCCACTCGCACAAGCCCGCAGACCACCCCACGTGGACCCGTCTCGGTTCGCTCGAGCTACTCGCGTTCGGCGGCGCCTACGGCGGCGCCGCGATCCTGGAGATCGAAAACGGTCGCGTGGCGCGGCGCCGGCTTGACCCGCGGCCTCCAGCCCTTCACACCTTGAGCGTCGACCTGACGGAGGTCGAGAACCCGGGGCAGGCCCGCGACCGGGTCCGCGGCGCGCTCTCCGGACTGGCCGGCGCCGCTCGCATCCGCCTGATCGGCGAACCGGACGACCTTCATCTGCACGAAGACGACTTCTCCACCGGCTCGTTCGAGCTACCGGACGGAATCGAGCAGATCCTGGTCGACATCTCCGGTCTGACGCCGCCCTACGACCTCGAGCAGATCGAGCAGGAGCCAACCGTTCGCGGCATGTTCGTACAGCGCGTCCGCGAAGACGACCTGGACCCGGAAACCGAGCGACTGGTTCTTCTCGCCGGCCTCCGGGCGCTCGATGGCCGTGATGACCTGGCCGTCGTCGACGAGCTTCGGATGGGCGCTTCCGAGGCCGCACATCCGATCGGACAGCCGGCGGCAGCGGACGATCACCCGGACAACGGAGAGACCGCGTGAAGATCCACCGCGTCCGCGCACACGAGTTCGGGAAGCTCAACGGCGAACTCGATCTGGCGCCCGGCATGACCGTCATCCACGGCGAGAACGAGGCCGGCAAGTCGACCTGGCTGCAGGCCATCTTCGCCGGTCTCTGCGGCCGGCGCCGCGGCCGCGGGGCCAACACCCTGGAAGAGCGTGAGTTCGAGCGCCAGTACAAGCCCTGGAGCGGAGGCCAGTGGCGCGCCACCGTAAAGTTCGAACTCGACGATGGGCGCCGGATCGAGATCCAGCAACGTGACCTCGACACGAAGGAGAGCGTCGCCCAGGACGCCGACACCGGACGTTCCGTCGGCGACGAGATCATCTACAGCGGCAGTATCGACGGCTCGCGGTTCCTGGGTCTGAATCGCCAGGTCATGCCGTCGACGCTGGTCATCGGCCAGGGCGACATCCAGAGGCTGCGCCAGAAGAGCGAGAAGAAGGGCGACGAAGCTTCGGCGCTCAAGGAAGAACTCCAACGGGCGGCAGCCTCGGCGGGCGGGGCCGCCACCGCCGTCGAAGCCCTTCGGACGCTGCGGGAGTACGCCAGCGAAGAGATCGGCCTGGAGCGCCGGAACTCCACCAAGCCCCTCCAACGGGCGATCGACCGCGCCGCCGAAGCTCGCGAAGCCCTGGAGACAGGCAGAAGCCGCCACAAGCTCCGTACGAGCCTGGAGAACGAGCTGATTGCGGCCCGTGACTGGGCCCAGGGTGCGAACGCCCTCGTCCAGGCGTGGGAGAGGGTGGATGCCGAACGGGAACTGACGCGGCTGGAGACGCGTCTGGCCGAAATCGACCGGCTGGCGCCGAAGTTCCCGGACGGCGCGCCGCCCCCGCCGGGCGAGGAAACCGACGCCGAAACCGCCAGGGAACTGAGCGCCGCCGCCGAGCAGTATCGGTGGCGTCCCAAAGCGCCGCCCCAAAGCGGCGGTCCCAGCGCGGAGGAGATCGCCGAGCAACTGGCCGAACTGCCGGAGGCGCCGGACGGCGACAGCGAAGTCGCCCCGGAGGTTGCCGTAGCAGCAAGGACTTGGCGCGCGGCCGCCGAAGCGCGCACCCTGCGCGAGCAGCTCGGACCCGGCGAGCCTCCGGCAACGGTCATCTCGAAGTCCGACGAGGCGGCCGTCAAGCGCGCACTGGACGTCCTGGAACTGCCGCCCGCTGAGTCCCTCGACGAAGCGGAACAGCGAGTCGCGGCGCTTCGTGAGGAGTTGGAGGAGCCGGCACGCCAGCTCGAAGCGGCCGTCGGTCTCGGCCGGTGGCCCTGGGTCGGCGGGGTCGCGGGCAGTCTCCTCGTTGCGCTGGGATTGATCGATCTGCTTCCTCGCGCGTTGGGTATCGCCGGCGCCCTGCTCACGTTCGCCTGCTCCCTCCTCATCTACCGCGCGCAAAAACGGCTGCGTCTGCCGCCACCGCCCCCTTCGCACGAACAGGCGTCCCGGAACATGGACCTGGCCGACGCGAAGGCGGACCTGAGGGATCTGAAGCGAAAGCGCAAGCGCCGGGAACGCCTGCTCGAAGCGACACGCAACGAACTCTCGGAGTTCGGGCTCGAAGCCGACGCGGATGCCGTGCGGACCGCCCTCGCGGCGCTCAGGGAGCGAGAGGTCTGGGACCGCGAGCAAGCCCTCTGGTTGAGCCGGGTGGAAGCGGCCCGTACCGGAGAGACGACAGCCGAAGCCGCCCTCCGCGCAGCACTCGGCGGCCGCGGTGTAGACGATCCGGACTCATCCGTCGCCGACCTGCTCGATCGGTACGAGCAGCGCTGCCGCCGCAATGCCAGGGCGGCCGCGCGGTGGCTACAGGATCGGGAGCGCTGGCGCCGGGACCAGCGAAACGACTGGGACCACCTGCAGCGCCTCCTCGGCGGAAGTGACCGCCACCGTCTCGCAGCCCGGCGCGACTCGGCAGCGGCACGAGTGGGCCAGGCCACCGCCTCCGGACAGGCAGAGACCGCCGAAGCCCAGGGGCTCGACGACGACGCGCTGGAGCGGAAGCTGGCCGAGGCCCGCGCCGACGCGGTCAACGCCCGCATCGAAGTCAACCGGAAGGAAGTCCAGCTCGCTGCCGACGGCGACCTCCCCTCCCTCGCCGAACTCGAGGAGGAGCGGGCCGCTGCCGAGCGCGAGGTCGACCTCCTGCGGCGGGCAAGCGACATCCTCGACAAGGCCAGAACACACTTGGAAGCAGCCCAGGACGAGGTCCATCGCATGCTCGCGCCGGACCTGCGCGAAGCGCTCGAGAAGCGACTTGACCTGGTCACCGCCGGCCGCTACTCGGCGGTCCGCATCGACCCGGAAGAGGGCATGGAGGTGCAACTCGAAGTCGAGGACGGCGTGTACCGCTCGGCTACCGAGCTGTCGCACGGCACGGTCGACCAGACCTATCTGCTGCTGCGCATCGGCCTTGCCGAGGCCCTTGGGGACAGGAAGGAATCCGCGCCCCTGTTCCTCGACGATGCGACGGTGCACTCGGACGCCGACCGTACGCTCCGCTTCCTCGACCTGCTGCTCGCCCTCAGCGACGAACGGCAGATCGTCGTGTTCAGCCAGGAGCAGGAGGTCAGGGAATGGGCCGCGGGGCGCCTCGGGCAAGACCCGCGCCATCGCCTGATCGAACTCGGTCCGAACGGTCTTCCACTGGAGGCGGGACCCGAAGTCGATCCGACGGCCGCCGACCGAAGCGAGCCCCCGACCCACCCGGAGCGCCAGCACTCCCTCCTATAATCCCCGCCCTATGCCCTCCATGAAGCGTGCGGTCCCTCGCGCGACATCGACTCAGCCTCCGTTTGGCGCACCGCGTTAGCCCATGCGCCGTCTCCTGATAGCGAACCGCGGCGAGATCGCGGTACGGATCGCCCGCGCGGCGATGGATCTGGGCATCCATACGGTCGCGATCTACTCCGAGGACGACGCGAACGGACTGCACCTGCGGATCGCCGACGAGGCAGTCCCGCTCGGCGGACGCGGAGTGCCGGCATATCTCGACATCGAGGATGTCGTGGGCCGGGCCAATTCCGCGGACTGCGACGCGATCCATCCCGGCTACGGCTTCCTGGCCGAGAACGCCGACTTCGCCGCTGCCTGCGCGGAGGCCGGGATCACCTTCGTCGGCCCGCGGCCGGAGGTGCTGGAACTGTTCGGCGACAAGGGCCGGGCGCGGGCGGCGTCGACTGAGGTGGACGTGCCGGTGCTGCGCGGAACGGACCGGCCGACAACGCTCGAGGAAACGCGGGAGTTCTTCGCCGCCCTGGTTCCGGGCAAGGCAATGATCATCAAGGCACTTGCCGGCGGCGGTGGACGCGGAACCCGGATCGTCACGTCGGCCGACGAGATCGAGCAGGCCTACGAGCGCTGCCGGTCCGAGGCCGAGCGCTCGTTCGGCAACGGCGGCCTCTACGTCGAGGAACTGATCCCCCGGGCGCGCCACATCGAAGTCCAGCTTCTGGGTGACGAGGACGGCGGGCTGGTCGATTTCGGCGAACGCGAGTGCAGCGCGCAGCGCCGGCACCAGAAGGTCGTCGAGACCGCGCCGGCGCCCAATCTCTGCTCCACCCTGCGCGCCGCGATCGTCGACGCCGCCCTGCGCCTCGGTCGCTCCACGCGGTACAACAGCCTGGGCACCTTCGAGTTCCTGGTCGACGCCGGAGAGGGCAGCGACGGCGGCAATGGCAACAGCCCGCAGGACGAAACGCGCGCCCGCTTCGCATTCATCGAGGCGAACGCCCGCCTCCAGGTCGAGCACACGATCACCGAGGCGGTCACCGGAGTCGACCTGGTCCAGGCTCAACTGCGGCTCGCCGGCGGCGAAACACTCGCGGATCTGGGCTTCGGGACGCCCGACGCCGTCCGCCCGCGGGGCTTCGCGATCCAGGCGCGCGTCAACCTGGAGACCCTGGACGCCGACGGCAACGTGCGGCCCTCCTCCGGCGTCCTCGCCGCCTACGAACCGCCGAGCGGTCCGGGTGTCCGGATCGACGGCTGCGGCTACGCGGGCTACGAGGCGAACCCGGCCTTCGACTCATTGCTCGCCAAGGTGATCGCGCACTCACCCTCGGACGACTTCACGAACGCTGTGAAGCGAACCTCGCGGGCGCTCGACGAGTTCCGGATCGGCGGCCCGGACACGAACATCCCGTGGCTGCAGGGCGTTCTCGGCCACCCCGACTTTGCCGCCGGCAAGCTGTACACGCGCTGGCTCGACGACCACGCCGGAGAACTGGCAGCGGCCGCCGGCAACGGCCGGAGACAGCGCTTCGTTCCGGCTGCGGGCGCTGCCGGCGCGGCGCCGGGCGCCGCTGATGTGCCGGGCGACGACGCGCGTGGCGGCGGTTTCGCCGGCGCGCGCGTCGACACGGTCGATCCGCTCGCCCTGTTCACGTACGACCAGGAAACCAAGGCCGCCCAGGCGGGGCAACCGGATGCCGTCGGCGAAGCGCCCGCAACCTCGGCCGGACTCGAAGGAGCGGTCGGCGTCGTCGCGCCGATCCAGGGCACGATCGTCGGCATCGACGTCGAGGAGGGCGACGAGGTCCTGCGCGGACAGCAGGTCGCGGTGATCGAGGCGATGAAGATGGAGCACGTGCTCCGCTCCGACACGAGCGGAACGGTGCGCCAGGTCACGATGGCCGTCGGCGACACGATCCGCGAGGGCTACCCGCTGGTTTTCGTCGAGGCGGCCGAGGGGGGCGAGGCGGCGGACGCCGCGGAGGAGATCGACCCCGACTACATCCGTCCCGACCTCGAAGAGAACATTCGCCGCCACGCCTACACCCTGGACGAGAACCGGCCGGAGGCCGTCGCCCGGCGCCGGCGATTCGGCTTTCAGACGCCCCGGGAGAACATCGACCAGCTCGTCGACCCCGGATCGTTCAAGGAGTACTGGCCGCTGATCGTGGCGCGGCAGCACCAGAAGTACAGCGACGAGAAGCTGCGCGAGTACACGCCCGCCGACGGCGTGGTGGCCGGCACCGCGTCGATCAACGGCGACCTCTTCGACGACGAGCACTCCCGGGCGATGGTCCTCTCCTACGACTACACGGTCCTCGCCGGCACCCAGGGCGGACGCAACCATTACAAGCAGGACCGCCTGTTCGACCTGGCGAATCGCTTCCGGCTGCCGCTCGTGTTCTTCACCGAGGGCGGCGGCGGCCGGCCGGGCGACGACTACACCGGACCCCGGGTGGCGTTCGACACCTACACATTCACCCAGTTCTCCAAGCTCTCCGGGCTCATTCCCCTGGTCGGCGTGAACAACGGCCGCTGCTTCGCCGGCAACACGGCCCTGCTCGCCTGTTGCGACGTGATCATCGCCACCGAGGCGTCGACCATCGCGATGGGCGGCCCGGCGATGATCGAGGGCGGCGGCCTGGGCGTCTACACGCCGGAGGAAGTCGGCCCGATGTCGTTCCAGGTGCCGAACGGCGTGGTCGACATCCTGGTCAAGGACGAGGAAGCGGCGGTCGAGACGACGAAGAAGTACCTCTCCTACTTCCAGGGGCCGGTCAAAGGCTGGGAGGCCCACGACCAGCGGCCGCTCCGCCACGTGATTCCCGAGAACCGGCTTCGCCTCTACGACATGCGGCGAATCGTTCACACGCTGGCCGACGTCGGCTCGGTGCTGGAGATCCGGCCGAAGTTCGGGATCGGCGTGATCACCGCCTTCATCCGGGTCGAGGGGAAGCCGATGGGAGTGATCGCGAACAACCCGCACCATCTGGCCGGGGCGATCGACTCCGACGGCGCGGACAAGGGCGCCCGCTTCCTGCAGCTCTGCGACGCCTTCGACATCCCGGTGCTGAGCCTGATGGATTGCCCGGGGATCATGGTCGGTCCTGACCACGAGAAGACCGCACTCGTGCGCCACTGCGCGCGCATGTTCAACACCGGCGCCAACCTGTCGGTGCCCATGTTCGGCGTCGTCGTGCGCAAGGCGTACGGTCTCGGCGTGCAGGCGATGTGCGGCGCGAGTTCGCTGGTCGGCTTCTTCACTGTCGGCTGGCCGACAGCCGAGTTCGCCGGCATGAACATCGAGGGCGCGGTCAAGCTCGGCTACCGCAAGGAGCTCGCCGCGATCGAGGATCCGGAAGAGCGTCGCCTCGAGTTCGAGCGACGGGTCGAGGCCTCCTACGAGCGCGCGAAGGCCGTCAACTCCGCGGCCGGCGGCGGCCTCGACGACGTGATCGATCCCGCGGAGACGCGGTCCTGGATCACGGAAAGCATGAAGCGGCTGCCGCCCACGCCGCCCCGGACCGGCAAGAAGCGGCCCTACATCGATACCTGGTAAAGGGAGAGCTCATCCGAATGTCCTATGAACCGCCCAAGGTCTGGAAGTGGGACGCCGAAAGCGGCGGCCGCTTCGCGAAGATCAACCGCCCGATCGCGGGCCCCACGCACGAGAAGGAGCTACCGGTCGGCGACCACCCCTTCCAGCTCTATTCGCTGGCCACACCCAACGGGGTCAAGGTCACCGTGATGTTCGAAGAGCTGCTTGCCCTCGGCCACACCGGCGCCGAGTACGACGCGTACCTGATCAACATCGGCGAAGGCGACCAGTTCTCGAGCGGGTTCGTCGCCGCCAACCCGAACTCGAAGATTCCGGCGCTCGTCGACCGCAGCACGGAACCGCCGACGCGGGTCTTCGAATCCGGCGCGATCCTCCTCTACCTGGCCGAGAGGTTCGGCGAGTTCTTGCCCGAGGATCACGCGGCGCGGACCGAGTGCCTGTGCTGGCTCTTCTGGCAGATGGGCAGCGCCCCCTACCTGGGCGGCGGATTCGGCCACTTCTACGCCTACGCCCCCGAGAAGTACGAGTACGCGCTCAACCGCTTCACGATGGAGGTCAAGCGGCAGCTCGACGTGCTGGACCGTCACCTGGCCGACTCCGAGTACATGGCGGGCAGCGAGTACACGATCGCCGACATGGCGATCTGGCCCTGGTACGGGGCGCTGGCCGCCGGCAAGCTCTACGGTTCCGCCGAGTTCATCGAAGCCCACACCTACGAGCACGTGAACCGATGGTCGAGCCAGATCGCCCGGCGCCCGGCGGTCAAGCGCGGCCAGATGGTGAACCGCGCCTTCGGCCGGCCCGAGAAGCAGCTTCGCGAGCGCCACGCCGCCAGCGACTTCGAGACCAGGACCCAGGACAAGCTCGAGCCGGCCGAAGAGGACTAGCGGCCGAGCGAGCGGCTACGCGGGAAGTGCCGATTCGACGTCGGTCAACGAGAAGTCGTTACCCTTGAAGAGAAGCGGCAGGTCCTTCTTGCGCGCGAGGGCGTAGGCGAACGTGTCGCCGAAGTTCAGGTGGGCCGGATGGAGGCCCTTGCCGAACCGTCGATACGCGTCGACCGCGTTGAGCGCATCTTTCGCATCAACCCCTTCGATCTCGATGAACGGAAACATGAGGAACTCCAGGAGAGCCTTGTGCGCGGTGTCCTCCTTGCTGGTTACGGCGCCCAGTTCAACCACCGTGCCGGCTGACAGGACACCGCCGTCTTCTGCGATTCGCTCCACGAAAGCCGCACCTTCCGGTTCTCCCTGAAGAATCGCACAGACAGCCGACGTGTCGACGACAATCACTTCGGCAGGCCCCGTTCGTCGTACAGTCTTTCCCTCAGATCGTCCAGCGGCCGGTCCGGATCAAGCGTCGGGTCCGCCGCCAGAAGCGCCGCTCGCAACTGCGGTCCTCTCTCGCTGAGCTTCGTCAGGGCCGCCCGAATCTCCTCGGGGCTGCACTTCCGGACGCCCCGCTTCTCCTCGAGAGCCTCGATCGCGCTCTCGATCACCTTGACCTTGCTGCCCCGGACGCCTCCATGCAGGACCTTGGCCAGATACTCCACCCGCTCGTCGAGGTCAGGTCGGTGCGCAATGTTAATGGCCATGTCGAAGTCTCCGCTCTGGTTTCTCACTCTCTTGAGAGGTCTCATCGTAGCATCGATCGTAGCAATCCGAGGCTGAGCGTGGGCGTCGAAGCGGCGCAGCGACAAGCTGGGTTGCTCCACGAGCCCGAGAGCCTGTGGGTCCGGCAGCGTTGTAGGCTCCGCTCGCAGCCCGCACGTCAATGCCCTTCACCCCCCTCGCAAACCTGCGCGGCGAGCGCAGGATCTCCGTCCGCCTGGACGCCGATCTGGCCTCGGACCTTCATCCCGACGCCGAGGTTGTCGTGGGCGCAGACGCGTTCGGCGCCGGACTGCAGGTCCTGATCGCGGACTGGGCCGGACCAGGAGCGCCTTCCATCGGCGTACTGCGCCGGCTGCACGCCTGGAGACAGGCAAGGAAGGCCTTCCCCCTCGTGGTCGTCATCCGTCAAGTGGATTCCGACGGCTTCCAGCCGGGCTCATGGACCGATCCGGACGAGGCGAGTTCGCTTCACGAAACGGCCGCGTCCGATGTCCAGACAAGCCCGTCCACGGACGCGCCGCCACCAGGGCTCCTCACGGACCGAGGCGATGCTCCATCTGTAACGCAGACCTGGCTTGACTCCGGCCGGCCTCGGAGAGCGCCCGCCGGCGCAAGTGTCTGGGTGCTGGGCCCCAACGCTGACACACCGGCGACGCTCTCCGAAAGCCAGGCGGCGAGAATGCTGCGCGCCACCCTGGAGGAGAGCGCGGGCGCCGCGGCCCGAAGACGGATCACCGGTCTGCTCGGCTCCGCGGGTAGCGAAAGCGATTGCCCGGGGCTCACCAACAGCGGATTGTTCTCGTCCCACTACCTGTTCAGAACGCTGCCGCAAGAGCAGCGCTGGGAGGAGGCGCGCAAGCGCGCCCGCCCCCTGCTGGAGATGCGCGGCCAAACTCTTGTTCGCGGCCTTGGATTCAAGATCCAGGATCGCCTCGCTCACGCCCTCGTCCTCGCCGCCGAGCGGGATGAGCAACGCGCAGTGGCCGTGCTCCTGGATCGGAACGAGACCTTCGAGGCCGAGAGTGCCCGGCTCGGACAGTCGCCGGCCGGCTACGGGCTGGCCAAGGCACGCCAACGGAACGCGGAGTGGTTGATTCTCATGCGAGGCGACCAACTCCGCCCCTACCCGGCCGAGGCGGGCGTGGGCGTGGGGAGCCGCAGTCGCGTCGAGACCTGGCTGGAACTCGATCTTGCAGCCCTGGACGACGACGACACCGCCTACCTGGATCTCGTCTTCTCGGCCACCGCACTTGGCCGTGAAGGGAACCGTCGCCGACCTGCTCGACAAGTCCAGACAGTTCGCGACCGATCTCGGGAGCCGGCTGCGCCAGCGAATCTATGAGCACATCGTTCCGCGGTTGGCGGTCGGAGTGGCGGACGCGCTCGACCGGCAGACCGGCCCGGACGCATCCCGGAACCTCGGCTATGCCTACCGCCTGAGCCTCCGCATCCTGTTCCGGCTGCTGTTCCAGGCCTACGCCGAAGACCGGGGGCTGCTGCCGTACGGGCGTAACCGCCGCTTCGACCGGCACTCGCTGAAGAACCTCGCGATGACTCTGGCCGAGGACGAGAAGCGGCGGCGCCAGCCCGAATCCGCGGCGCCCGAAGCGGGAGAGAGCGCGTTCGACGCCGCAGCCACCACGTTCTGGACCGACCTGCGCACCGTGTGGCGCGCGATCGACAAGGGCGACCGCGGCATGAACGTGCCGGCCTACAACGGCGGCCTGTTCGACACCGATCCGACCTACCGGCAGGAAGGCGCCGATCTGGAAGCGATGGAACTGACCGACGACGCGGTCGGCCCGGCGCTACGCGACCTGCTCGTCGACCAGACGCCGGACGGAGAAATCGGTCCCGTGGACTTTCGATCGCTGTCCGCAAGGGAGTTCGGAACGATCTATGAGGGCCTCCTCGAATCCGAACTGAGCCGCGCCGAAGTCGATCTCACTGTGGACCGGAAGAACGCCTACCGGCCGGCAGGATCGCGCGACAAAGTGGTGGTCCAGGCGGGCAAGGTCTACTTCCACAACCGCTCTGGGGAACGAAAGGCGACGGGCTCGTACTTCACTCCCGAGTTCGCCGTCGAACATCTCCTAGAGCGGTCTCTGGAACCGGTGATCGACGAGCACCTCGCGAAGGTCGAACGGCTCCTTGACGAGAGTGACGAAGCCGCAGCGACGGAGAAGTTCTGGGACTTCCGGGTGGCCGACATCGCGATGGGCTCGGGCCACTTCCTGGTTGCTGCTCTCGACCGCATCGAAGCCCGCATGCAGGACTTCCTGACCCGCAAGCCGCTGCGCGACGTCAGCGCCGAGCTCGTGCGTCTCGAGCAGAAGGCACGGGCATCGCTGGGCGACGCCAGCGTCGAGATCGAACGAGCGACCCTTCTCCGCCGCCAGATCGCGCGCCGCTGCATCTACGGCGTCGACGTGAACGAAACCGCAGTCGAACTGGCCCGGGTGGCCGTCTGGATTCACACGTTCGTACCCGGCCTTCCCATCTCCACCCTGGACCACAACCTGGTCTGCGCCGACTCGCTCATGGGGATCGGCACCCTGGAAGAAGCGCTTGACGTACTGGACCCGGACCGCGGCGAGCGACAGATGTCCATCTACTCCGCGCCGATCCTCCAAGCGATGCGGAGCGCGGTGGAACCACTGGCGGAGCAGGCCAACGCGCTCGAGGCCGACCTGTCCGAAGTCGAGCGCGGTCGGGAGCGACTGCGCGAGGCGAAGGCGAAGGCGGAACCGGCGCGCCTCCTGTTCCACGCAGCCGTCGCCGTTCGTCTTGAACTGGCCGATGTTCCCGGGAGCCGCAGCGTCGAGGATCTTGCGGCCATCGCACGCAGGCCAAAGGTCGCCGCCGAGCTCGGCAGGATGAAGCCTGCGCACATGCCAGCGCTGTTCCCGGAGGTGTTCACGAGAAACCGGCCCGGATTCGACGTGCTCATCGGCAATCCGCCGTGGGAAGAAGCGACGGTCGAAGAACTCGGCTTCTGGGCCGCCCGGTTCCCGGGACTGAAGAGCCTCAGACAGAAGGATCAGTTGCCCGCGATCGCCCGACTTCGCAGCGAGCGGGCCGACTTGGTGGACCGGTTGGCCGACGAACTCGGCCGCGCCGAGTCACAGAGGCGGGCGCTAATGACCGGCCCGTACCCAGGCATGGGTACCGGCGATCCCGATGTCTACAAGGCCTTCTGCTGGCGCTACTGGCATCTCGTGAGAGACGGCGGGGCATTTGGCGTGGTTCTGCCGAGATCGGCTCTCGCCGTCAAGGGATCGGCGAAATGGAGAAAGAAGGTCCTGGCTGAGGGCGCCTTGGCCGACGCAACACTGCTGCTGAACAAGGGCCGCTGGGTCTTCGACATGGAACCCAGATACACGGTCGGCCTCGTCAGCCTGCGCAGAGGATCTGACCACCAAGGCACTCTACGCCTGAGGGGTCCGTACGACAGCCGAGCGCAATACGACGCCGGCATGTGTACACCACCCGCCGCGATTCCTGTGAGCGAGTTCCTGACCTGGTCCGATACCGCCGCTCTTCCGTCCATTCCGAGTGACGCGGCCCTCAGGGTGTTCCGGAAGATGCGTAAACACCGCCGTTTCGACTTGCTCCCGACGACCAGATCTTGCATGGAACAACACGGTAGCGGCTTGTTTTGTGCGGGAGTCGGATTCGGGTTTCAGGCGGCCTGTTCGTCCGGCACGAGCGCGAGCTTGAGGCGGCGGGCCTGCCGCTGCAGGTTCTTGA
>LXNI01001733.1_pt1 | contig 17481 bp, 15 predicted proteins | sample 809091 | NCBI WGS metagenome assembly LXNI01 (sample SAMN04870527, study PRJNA318959) | sponge metagenome | biome: 01000161; feature: marine sponge reef; material: water | host: Sarcotragus foetidus | place: Greece: Milos, Mediterranean Sea | collected 2013-05-29 | depth 5-7 m | reverse complement strand
ATGAAGCGATGCATCGCTTCATCAAAGATCCGTTGGCAGAGACGATCGGAATAGGTGCGCTGGATGGAGGGCGCGCCCTGCGACAGATCGATGATGACGATCTTTCCGTCGCGCAGGAGTTGGACGATTTCCTCTTCGTAGGACTTCTCCTGGCTCGGGGTGTGAAGTTCGCGAAGTGGTATCAGCTTCCTGAACCCGGCCTCGCCTGCCGTCTGCTTCCCGGGAGCGCTCTTTCGAGTAAGAAACCGCATTAGGTTCTTCAGGTCGTCGTCCGCCCACTCGCGCTTCTTCTTGGCCTTATACTTCTCGAACTCTGGCTCGCTCTCGTAGTTGTCCCAGACCCACGTGAACCACCTGCCCGCTTCCGCTGGTGTGATGCCGCGGCTTGGTGCGACTCCGGTCGCGTCGTCCACCGTCTTGTTTCCGGCGAAACGGACTCTGTGGTCCTGGGGCACCGAAAACCCGGCGGCCTCCAAGATTGACTGATAGCAAGCCAGGCGCCGCTCGTACCGCGTGCTGGCGCCTCGGTCGTGGGAATCGGGCTCCTCCCAATCGACATTTAGGAATGCTTTCGTGTAGATTGTCGTGTCATCCTGGAGACGAGCCTGAATCATCCCGTATCCCTCGAGGACTTGCCGGAAAAAGTTCAGCTTCATGACCTTGAAACCGTCCTTCTCCAAGATGCTGTAGCGAGTGACATTCTTCCTGTAGAGCTCGTAGATCGCCGTTCCGTCGTCCTGCAGATTGGGGTTCGCGTACTCGCCGTTCACATCGAAAATGATCTGGCCCACAGGCTCGACGGGCTTTTCGGCCACCTTGGCCCCGGATCGCGTGAGTTCGGCAGTCGCTTCTATGATCTTCTTGACCGTGTTCGACTTCCCCGTCCGGGTCATGCCGAACAGCGCCGTCCGTTTTCCCAAGTAGTCGAGGGCGGACACGTAGAGCGGGACCGGAGCCGCCTGGGAATGGCGGCGACTCGAGGCGTAGCGGATTTCACCGATCCGCTGATCTCCGGGACTGCCGGGCAGGATGTCTCCCTCGCGGAAGTTTACGATGTACTCGAGCACTCTCCCGGACGGCTTGTAGACCGAGTAGTTGTTCGGACCGTAGAAATTGTCGACATCGGCCCCGAAGCGCGTCTTCCCCTTCTCCTCCCGGTAGAACGACCCAAGTACCCTGCATTCTAACCCTGAGAACTGGAATTCGTAGCGCGTGTAGCTGTCGAGTGTTCCCGCCGCACCCGTCACCTGCTGGCTTTCCTTGTAGTGATCCACCATCGCTGCGACGACATCGGAGTCGGTCGGGAGCGTCGTCGGGCCGAGCACGCGAAGCAACACGACCTCCGGGTTATCCTCGTCGCCGTCGAAGATTGCCGTCAAGAAGGCACCGGCCGGGATGCCGCCGACCTTCTTCTTCCAGTGGTCGTTCGACAGAATCTTCATCTTGTTGAAGTCGAAGTAGAACGGTCGTCCGATGAACGCGTCGCCGTCCCGCACGCCGGCGAAAATGTCGATCGTCGCCAGTTCCTTGAGCTGTTCGTGAAGCGACATCGGCTCCTACCCTTCCGCCTGCCAGGTGATCGCTGGTTTCCATCGGATTCGGCCCAGCGTAGGGAGCCTTTCGGGCTGTCGCCCAGCCGGGGACAAGATGAGGACTCGGTCCGTCTTCGTCGCCTGTCCGCGACCCTGCTTCCAGATCCGACTGACCTTATGCCGGGTCGGGAGACGGTCGGCGACAATTCCCCGGAGGTGCCAGCCAAGGGGCTCGGCGGCGTCTTCCCAGACACGTCCCGCCAAGTTCGTCACCTTGCCGCTGGCGCGCTGCAGAACGTCGCCGATCATCAGGCAAAGGTAACCATCCTCGCGCACCGCCGGGGCGAGCTGCCGGAGTACCGTGCGCATGAACGCGAGGTATTTCGCGAGGGATGCCGTCGCGACAAGCCGACCGTCCACCGCCTTTGGGTCCTGTCCCAGCATCCACAGCCGAATCCAGTTGTACTTCCCGTACTTGATGACGCTTAGGTACGGAGGCGAGGTGAACACGAGCTTAGCAGGTCGCTCCCGAATCGTCCGGGCGACGGGCTTGCGTGCGTCCCGCCTCCAGGCACTCCCTCGTATCGCCGCGGTGTCGGGCAGGACTATTCTGTCGAGCTTCCGGTCGAGTAGATCGAACACGTCCACATCGGGCGGCGCGAGCTGATGCTCCTTGATGTAGCCCCGGACATAGCCCGGTGACATCGAGAATGTGTTCGGCATGCTGATGGACAAACCACGCGCTGGCTTGCCGGGCCTGAAGTTGGCATGCATCACACCCAGCACGAGCGCCATGAGGAACCGGTCGTCCCGACGGCTGAGGGAGAGGGTATCGCGGAGGCAGAGGAGCTGTTCGAGAACCCGTTCGGAATAGAGCATCCGTATTTCGGGGGGAGCCAAGCTCGGGTCTCCCGGCTGGCAATTCCCGCGCAGTACACTCAGCCGAGCACGCGCCTCTTCTGTGGTCGGAGCATCCACCTTCGCTGCGGTGAGGACGTGTGCCAGCGGGTTGGCGTCCGACCCCATGCCTATGCGCCCCATCCGGCAGGCCTCCATGGGAGCAGTGCCGCGGCCGGAAAACGGATCATAGACGACATCACCGGCTTCCGTGAGCCACCGGATGAACACGTGGGGCACCTTCGGCGGGAACATCGCGAAGTAGGAGCAAAGGGAATGCAGGGGATGCCCCCAGCGTGCGGGGGCGCGGTGCCAGCGCTCTGCGAGGCGCTTCAGGTTCGGCGGCCTCCGATGGCCCGTCATGCTTGCCCGGCTACTCCGGCGAATAGGGCCACTTGCACGGCACACCAGACAAATCCCACCGATATCTTCTGTCCGGCCGCCAGCCCGCTGAGGTTCTCCGCCATCCCGATGGCTCCTTTTTTCGGAGGCTACCCGGGTCATCTCCCGGGCTCTTGGTTGCACTGCGTGTGCGCTTTCTTCAATCCACGCAAGGAGGTTCGCGTACCGTGGGTGGGGTCCACGGTAACCTTCCTTCGGATTATCGAAGATAGCATCTTCACGGAAGAGGGTGTCGATCAACGATTGCGTCCAGCGTGCCACTTCCCGCTTCGATGCACCCAGGCCTCCGAACTCAACAACCGCCACTCAACCTCGACTCCGCACCATGATCAACCGCCGACTCCATGCGCCACGTCAGTTCCTCAGTCGTCATCCCGAGCAACTCAGCGGCCTCCGAGCCGGTTAGCGCCCTCTCCGCCACCCCGCGAAAGCAGAGGCGCTCGAAGCGTTCGGGTCGCTCACGAGAGATCTCCACGGGCTCCTGAAACGGATAGGTACTCCAATGACGACGGGCAAATTCGTGGTACAAGCGGCGAGCGAGGGTGGCCCTGAAGACGCCGACGGCCTCGCAGCGGCGCGTCAGTGCCTGGGCACTCACGCGGAACATCCGTTGGAGCGCAAAGAGCTCGCTCCACCCGATCGACCTGCGGCGCCAACCAACTTCTCGTAGCAGCGCGTCGCGGGGCATGAGGAATGCAGCCGCGAATTGGTGCGCGGCCTTTTCCGCGGTTCCTGGGGGCGCGTCAAGTACCATGTGGCCCAACTCGTGAGCCATCGTGAACCGCTGGCGGTCTCCCGGCTTCTTTCCATTCACGACGATCACGTACGACACCTGATTCCCTCTGTGTCGTTGTCGAGCGCGTGCGGTCATGCCGTCGACGGTATCGAGGCTCATGGCCACCACCTTGATGCCGCGGTCCTCCAGAAGCGCAGCCAGGTTGGGGATCGGGGTGATCCCAAGTCCCCAGTGCGCGCGGACGTGTCCGGCCGCATGCTCCGCGCCCGGCAAACCCCCCTTCATCGGAAAGGGGGCGGCCCGTGGCCTGTCCCAGCTCAGGTTCGGCAGACGGAGGGCTTCCTCGACCGCCAGGTAGCGTTCGAGCCGACGGAGGACTCTGGCCTGGATTCGGGCCTGCTCGCGCCGCCCGATTTCCCGCTTGCTCCGGAATTCGACCCCTTCCAGAACGATTTCAGAGGTCCCGGTCAAGTACGCCACTGACACCCCGAGGGCCTGCGAGAGCACCCGCAGCACATCGTCACTCGGAATCGATTCTCCGCGCTCGTACTGACTGATCGCCTGAGCGGTTACGCGGTTGTGGATCTTGGCCTGGAGATCACGAAGCGACCATCCCGAAGCCACCCGGACCGTCCGAAGTCGTTGTCCCAGAACGGTCATGCTGCTCGTGTTGGCAATTGACAAACCACGGTCTGTGGTTCCATTATTCCAGTTCTCGACATTCTCGGACGACCTAAACTCACTCGTTTCCGCGCTTGCCGTACCATAACACCCCGGCCAAGAGGAGGCCAGATGCTCCACCGTCACTCGATCCAGATCCAGTACCCCGCCGGCCCACAGGAGACCTGACAATGGCTGATTGTCGATTCGCCTTTGACGCCCTCCTGAAGAAGATCAATCCGAGTTCCGAACGGGTCGCTGTGGTGAAGAGCCTGCACGTAGAGGTCCGGGACTGGCTGGAGGAACACGACTACGAGACCTGCTCGCCCCATTCTCGCCTGATCGGGTCCTACGCGCGGCACACCGCGATCTGTGACATCAAGGACGTCGATGTTCTGGTGTTCCTTCCGGCGACCGCCCTCGACCGCTCGCCAGAGAGCGTGCTTCGCGAGCTGAAGGTGATCCTCAAGGAGTACCCCGATTCCACCGTGGAGACCTCGCCTCAGCGCCGGTCGATCCGAATGGATTTTCCCGACGAGGAATGCAGCATCGATATCGTACCTGCGGTGGCCGAAGATGGACTTGATGAGCCGCTGCTGATTCCAGATCGTCGTCAGCAGAATTGGATACTCACGGATCCCTTGGGGTACGGTGAGGCACTCTCCGCCGCCAACGCTGATTCCGGAAAGAAGCTGGTGCCGCACATCAAGCTGTCGAAAGCGTGGCGAGATGAGCAAATGCAGCGTCGCAAGACCAAGAGCTACTTGCTGGAGGTGATCGTCTACCACGCTGTGACTGACGGTGCCGTGACTCTCACGGGGAAGTCCACCGCGCAGAACCTGTATGACTTCTTCGAGCACATCGAAGAAAAATGGGGCTGGTTGATGGACCAGGGGACAGGCACTCCGCGGGTGCTCGACCCCCAGCTCGGCACCGTGCTGAAGTGGGAGAGATCCCACTTCGAGACCTTCATGCGGAGGATCCGCGACGCGGTCAGATGGGCGCGCAAGGCTCTCAGCGCAGAATCCGACGGGGAAGCAGCCGAGGAGTGGCAGAAGATCTTCGGCGATCTCTGGCCCACCCCGGAGGAAGTGGAGGAAGAGGCTCGCTGCGCAGCGGAGGCGGGTCAGCCTGGTACTGCCTTCGTTGCCGGAACTGGGGCGGTGGGAACGACGGCGGCGGTCGGTGGTGTCCGGAGTCCGGCGACCACATTCCATGGCGAATAGAGCCCCGCGGCGGGAAAACGACCCGCGACGTCAGATCACCGGAATGCGGCAAGCCTTCCCGAGCTTCCAGTATCGTCTCGGGCGCGACCGTGAAGTCACCTGGAACGGAACCCTTCAACCCAGTCCGTCGTCGCCTGCATACGCCGTTCGCATCGTGTACCGAAAGCGTGGAGATCCGAAGGTCCGGGTCTTGAATCCGCGGCTCGTCCCCCGAGCCCCACACCGATACCCAGACGGGACTCTGTGTCTCTACTGGCCAAAGGAATGGTGGTGGACGGACGACCAGTCGATCGCGCTGACGATCGTCGTATGGACGGCCCTGTGGCTGCAGTACTACGAGATCTGGAAACTGCTCGGAGTCTGGATGGGACCCAGCTCGCACGAAGATACCGATGGAGAGCGGCGATGATTACCCGCCTGAATGGAACGCCCAGCGTCGTAGACCTGTTTCAGGCGAAGCAGGATGAGATGGAGGCCGCGCTGACGGCCAATCGTCGGGTCATGCCCCACGAGGGAGAGAAGGGAGCAGCGGCAGAGTTGAGGTGGCGCGAGATGTTGGGCGAGTACCTTCCGAACCGCTACTCCGTCCAGACAGGCTTCGTGGTGGACCATCGGGGAACGGTGTCGCGGCAAGTCGACGTTATCATTCATGATGCCCAGTACTCACCATTCCTCTTTCGCGCAGGAACCTCATGCTTCGTTCCAGCGGAGAGCGTCTACGCGGTCTTTGACGCGAAGCAGGAGGTGAACCGGGGCACGGTGATGGAGACAGGAAGGAACGTCGCGTCCGTTCGGGCCCTGGACAGAACTTCGGCGCAGGTGTCAACGGTAGAGGGTCCCAGTCCGGGCAAGGACCCCAATGACCAGCCGATCCTTGGCGGGATTCTGGCGGTGGCTTCGGGTTGGAAGCCTCCGTTCGGGACGCCCTTCCGGGACGCGCTGGCTGCGCTGGATGACTCCCAATACCTGGACTTGGGGGTCGCGGTGCAGCACGGGGCATTCACTCTGCCCCAACAGCGGGGTGAGGCCCTGGACCCCCTGATCTACGATTCCTCGGTGGCCCTGGCGGGTTTTCTGATTGCGCTCACCTCCAGGCTCCAGAACCTCGGAACAGCCCTCGCGATGGACCTGGAGGTGTGGGGAAGGCACCTATCGAGTCGGGGAGATGCCCCAAACGCGACGAACTGATCAGCGATCACCTGAGGACGAGGAGAAAGTACAATGGCAGGCCCGCTTCAGAAGCCAGGCGAGAAACCCCATCGGCCAGGAGAATACGAGGAGACTGGACCCCGGGGCGGCAAAGTACCGAATCCACGTGTAGTCACCATCGAACCGAGTGACGACCGGCTACCGCCGACGCAGAAGCCCGGTCGGCGGTGGGAACGGCAGACTTAGCCGAAGGGGCCTACGGAACTCCGACGGGCGCGTTTCTGAGCGGCTGGCAGGAGGGGTAAACGATGTGTTGAAGTTGAACGACGGGATCGCTAAGCTAAGCTAGCGTTGTTGGTAGGTGTGAGGTGTCCCGGTTTTGGGCAGGTCGTCCAAGGTGGATTCCAAGATCGAACAGGAAGGCACCGAGATGGCTAGGAAGAGACAATTCACAGCGGAGTCCAAGGGTCCAGTGACGCTGCAGGAGCGCCAAACCGTGCAGGTGATCGCCGCGCGTCGGCATGAGCTCCATCCGGACCAGGTGGGTACCTGGAAGCAGCTGCTGCTCCATGCCGTGCAGGCTGTTTCGCCAAGGGCCGGATGCGGAAGCTCGCCAAGTAGCATGAGGCGAAGGTCCACCACCTGCATGCCAAGATCGAAGAGCTCACGGTCAAGTGGACTGCTGTCGCTGCGGGTCGACGTGCTGAGCCAGGCGGAGCAGCTTCGGGATGATCGAGCCGGATGGACCGCTGAGCCTGTCGAGGCAGTGCGTGCTGCTGCGCGGGAGCCGGTCGTCGATCTACTTCCGGCCGAAGGGAGCGCGCGCGGAGAACTTGGCACTGATGCGGTGGATGGACGAGCTCCACATGGACTATCCGTTCTACGGGATGTCGTCAGATGATGCGGCATCCGCGCCGCGAGGCCTGGTCTCGTTACCGAAAGCCAGCATCGGAGGCAGTGCCGCTCAGGTTCAGCCGCAAGCCACCAAGAGGAGGATTTGCTCCGTGAAAGAGAGTATCAAGCCCGGCCCTCAGGGCACCTCACCCCGCGTGCGTGTTGCGTGGTTTCCCACCTATAGCGAGGTACGTCGCTTGCTTGGCGTTTGGCCCGGACGCTCCAAGCCGCTCGTTACTGGGCTCCAAGGTGCATTGGAGCGGCTCAGTGGGACGCCGGACAAACCCGTCAAATGGAGAGATGTCGATTGGCAGGCCCCGGATCCTCGGATCGAAGAGGAGCTTACCGGCGAAGAGTTGGAACTGGCCCGGGCGATCTGGATTGAAACCGACAAGTCAGTGAATCCTAGGCATACCGCAGGTAGCTGGAGCCTCATCCGGCACTACGCGCTACTCACCGAGGACTCTGACGGCAACCTGCTGTTGACCGACCGCGGACGCGATTTCATTGACCACACGCTCGGCAACACGGAGATGTTACTTGACGAACGAGAAGGCCTCTTGGAACTCCTCACTATCGTGGCCGACGGTGGCCCCGCACGCTTTGGAGCTTTTGTCGAATCGTGGGGCACGTTCCTTGCGCTCCATTCGGGGTTTGGCAAACCCTCGACAATCAAAGACACGCTCAGGCGCCGACTGAAGAACCTCCTCGACCGGGGCCTATCGAACAGGGTGGGTCTCGACTACGCCATCACCGAAGCCGGACTCGGTTACTTGAAGCGGGTTGACGACGCATCGTTGTCGAGGGGAGCGTCTGGGGTCACAATAGCCGGATTCGCTAGGCTCACGCAATCGCTAAGAGACGAGGGCTTGCTGTTCTCTCGAGAGGTCGTCGCCAACTACATCCTCGCTCAGCAGACCAAGCGATTCGCTATTCTGACGGGCATCTCGGGCACCGGAAAGACGAGAATCGCCGAGGCCGTGGCCCGACACTTCCAGACCGTGCGGCAAGAGACACCGGACGGCGCCACTGAAGTTACGGTAACACATTCCCACATCGAACACTCGAGGCTGGTTTTACCGGTCGCGATGAGATCTCAACTGAACATCTCGACGGGATCGGGACACACCGCCGCTCGAAAGATGCGGGTGCGGTACCCCGGTGGATATGCCACGCTGAGCTACTACTGGGGAGACAAGGAGGGGAAGAAGTCAGAGCGACTTCTCTTCAAAGGGGATTTCAAGATTTGGTTCGAATCGACATTCAAGGTGGGAGATCGGTTCTGGCTTCGAGCACGTCCGAGCGCAACGGCTGGCCCCGGGGAGCTTGAGATCGGACCGCCCGAGCGTCTTGACAACTACGTCGTCGTTCCCGTCCGCCCCGATTGGGTCGACAATCGCGGCCTCCTCGGTTACCTCAATCCCCTGACGAACGCGTACTCGACCACTCCATTCCTGAACCTCTTCCTCCGAGCCCACGCCGAGGTGCAGAGGGCCAAGGACGCTGGGGAGAAACCCCACCCCTTCTTCGTCATTCTCGACGAGATGAACCTGGCCCGCGTCGAACACTACTTCTCGGACTTCCTGTCGGCGCTGGAATCGGGCGAGGACATTCCGCTTCACGAGAACGAAGCAATCGAGAGCGGCGAGGCCAAGTCGGGCCCGCGCGTACCACGAAAGCTGAAGGTGCCCGGCAACGTTCTCTTCACCGGCACAGTCAACGTCGACGAGACGACCTACATGTTCAGCCCGAAGGTGCTTGACCGCGCGTTCACCATCGAGTTCGACCAAGTCGACCTGAAGGGGTTCTCGGAGGACACCAGCGGCGAGGACACGTCAGCATTGAATCTCGACGGGATCCAGGGCTCACTCGATCTCCTGCCATCCAACGGGTCAGAAGACGACAACTGGAAGCCGAGCCGTGAGGACTGGATCGAGTTCAGCGAGGAGTCGGGCAAACACCACAAGGCCCTCCTGAGGCTCCACGACATCCTCGAAGCTCAACACCGCCACTTCGGATACCGAGTCGCCAACGAGATCGCCCGATTCGTGAACCTAGCCCGGGAACAGGCGAAGGAGACGGACGCGGCGGTTGACGCAGCCTTCGACCTGGCCCTCTTGCAGAAGGTCCTCCCGAAATTCCACGGAACCCAGCAGGAGCTGGAGTCTCTTCTCGAAGAGATTTTCCAATTCGCCGTGCATGGCGGCGGCCACATCCCAAAGAAAGACCGGGTGGTCGAGCTCGACAATTGGAAGGTGGTCAAGGGCCGCCTGGTGACCAGGTCCACAAAGCCACCGACACCCTCCCAAACACCCTCCGGCGACGCCGGCGCCGAGGGAGACGAAGCGGATGCCGGCACCGCGGAAGCTGCCGATGCCGACAATCCGAAAACTGCGGACGACGACGCCAAATCCCCGGCCTACCCGCGAACCGGCGCGAAGGTCTTGAGAATGCTCAACCGGGTTCGGGACCGCGGCTTCACGTCGTTTATCGAGTGACCGGGCTGTGAACGGTTCCGCCGGGGTGGGACGGACGCGAGTCACTATCCACGCTTATGGCTCGCGCGAGCCGGCCCAGGAAACAGACCGTGGCTACAGCTTGCAGAGCGAACGGAAGTGGGTCGTCGAAGGGGACGATCGGGCACTCACGCAGATAGAGAACCAGCTCCCGAGTTCGAATCGGACCCGGGTGGGAACGAACGCGCTCGTTCTCAACCTCGTCAACTCGGTCGGCGTCCTGAATCTGCCGCACCTGGGAGAAGTGGAACTGGTCACGGGCAAGTTCGGCACAGACCAGTTCGACGCCATGCTCCGAGACCTGACCGAGTCGGCTACCACCCTTCCATTCTCCGCGGGCGAAGCGGCCGCCGGACGCTACTCGGTCAGCACGGCACCTCGCGACGAGGTTCTGTACCACGCGTTCGTCTACCTGCGCTACATCCTTTCGGACAGAGCCCCGGAGCGGGTACGCCTGCTTCCCGCCCTCGAGATGATCGTCAGGGAGCCGCACCGGTTGTGGCGCAGCGATCGCCGCGACGTGCGGATTGAAGCCATGACCAGAGTGGACGCGCACACCCCGCTCGATCTCGTGACCCGGCCCGGGACGGCCGTGGTGGCGTCGTCACTCTCACCCTCAGGGGCGAGGCTCGCTGAACGGCTGGGTTGGCGTCTCCCGGAATTCGTCTCTGAGCGGAGGATCAGGCCGACAACCGATACCCCCGAGAACCGGTTCGTGAAGGCATTCATCGGGCAGGCGAGGACGATCATCGGCCGCATGCGGTCGGCGGTGAGCTCGCGGCGGGCCGACGCGTTCCGACGGAACCTGCTGCGGGATTGCGATCGCATGGAAGCGTCGTTGATGCCGATCGCCCGGCACATCATGTGGGAAGAGGTCGGAAGAATGGTGCGGATCCCCTTCTCGTCCACCGTGCTTCAGCGACGGCGCGGGTATCGCCGCGTGCTCCAGCACTTCTCCCGGATTCGCCTTGCTCCGATGATCCCGCTCGACAGGGACGGCATGCGCGACCTCCTCGAACTCAAGAACATCGCGCTTCTGTACGAGCTTTGGACCTTCTTCCGCCTGGTTCACGAGATCTCGGCGGTGTTGGGGCGCCCACCCGCTCGATCGGGGACGCTAACCAGTGGTCCGTTCCAAACCGATTTCGCAGCCGGCGGGACCTTCGAATGGGATCCGGGCGTGCACCTGGTGTACAACCAGCGCTTCTCCAGGTCACGGGAGGGACAAAGGCACTCCTACTCGGTGCCGCTGATTCCCGACATCGCTCTTCGAATCCCCGATGGGCCGAACGCCGGGCTTCACCTCTTCGACGCGAAGTTCCGGGTCCGGGCGCTCACCGAAGTGGGACTTGCCGCGGACGACCAGGACGACGACGACGAGAAGACCGCAGAGCGGGCGGGTTCGTTCAAGCTTGCAGACATCTACAAGATGCACGCGTACCGCGACGCGATTCCGGAGGCGCGGTCGGTGTGGATCCTGTATCCGGGCGGGGAGTTTCGGTTCTTTGGGGTGCCGGGGGATGGGGGGGTAGCTGGCGGTCGGGTGGTGTGTTCGGCTGAGAGGTTGTTGGGGGAGGTGGAGGGGGTTGGGGCGGTGCCGGTGGGGCCTGGTGTGGGAGGGGAGGGGGATGGTGGGGCGGGAATGCCGGCTGGGAATGATGGTGCGCTACGGGCGACGTTGGGGCGGATGCTTGGGGAGTAGAGCAGAGGTGTAAAGTGCACTATACATTTTGTAAACACAACTTTACTTTCTGTGGCTTCGTCCGTCGGTGGCGTCACGACTTGTTGGTGGAGGGAGCGGGGTAGAGGGCAACCACGGGTTTGGATATCGGGAACAATACGATGTCATAACGACGCTTGGTAACGGGGACATTATGGGATATATTATGGTGGCATTATGAAGATCACACTGAGTCCGTATCGAATGGGAAAACGAAAATGACCCAGCACTTCATCGCGACCAACATTGCTGACGAGAAACTGGCAGACGAGCTGTTCGTGGACGATGGTCAAGCAGTCTCAATGGTAATCGGTGGTACCTACTGTGTTCCGGTTTCGGGCAGGCACTTCGAGCGGATCGTCAGCGATCTTCAGGGGCGCCAGCGGAAGGCTTTCGTGGTTTTTCACTGCCACGCCAAGACTCCTCAGGTTCTTGCCGAGACGGCCGAACGCCACGGGAATGACTGGCCCCGGACCATTCGGCTACTATCACTCCGCGTCGACGGCGATCTCCCAGCGGAAGTCGAGGTTTCCGACCTCCCATTCTGAGGAGTGATTTCACAGAGTCGCCGGCACCCTTTTTTTCCTCAGGTGGGGCGTTCGGACGGGTCGGGATCACCTGACCTTGCGAGTGGAGACCGACCGACTTCCGAGCGTCGGGTGCACCCCGCCGCGTTCATGATGACCATGCTATCCTGTCTCGGAATTGGCTCGCTCCGAGTGGGTCCTGCTCTTGGTCGCCGCGGCGATTTCTGAGACCAAGACACTGGCGACTCTTGTCCCGGCGATAATCCCGAGTGCGATCAGCTTCTGATTACCGTCCCACGCGTCGCCGAAATTGAAGTGATCAACGACGTCCATACAGGTGAACAGCAGGAGTACAGCTACGACGACCTTCACGGTGGGCAACCCGTCATTCCCCTTCAGGAAAGAAAGGAACGGTTCGGCCCATGATACCAGCCTGGCGGGAACTGTTAGCTGCTTTGAAATCTCCGACATGTTGACTTCTCCTCAATGTTGTAGGGGGTTCTCCGGATGTCCTCCGGGCTGCCGCCGGAGTCGCCTCGTCATCCTATGCCGTTGTTGGCTTGGTCAGCCCGTCTAGTTTTCTGCCGGAACTCCGTTCCAGGAACTCTCCGACCCATTCTGCTGCGGCACCGTCGCAAGAGGTACCTGAGCCGCTCGCGCCACCCATCTGTTGGCGCCTCAAGGAACGGGTATGTCGGGCGCCCACGCGTCCCCAGGCCCAGCCGCTCGTGCGAGAACTCACAGCTTCCCACACACCTCTCAGGGTGTTCGAACCAATCAGTTTCGGCTTCCACGAAACGGTGTTCGGACGACCACTGGCCCGCAGTTGGCCCGGCGTCATGCCACCATTCTTGGCCGACCAGGTAGCGGACGAGCATCCGCATCTCTTCGGCCGCGACGGCATTGCAGAATGCTATCGTGTTCTGCCCAGGCTCCGGCCCGCGATCCTCGCCATCGTTGATGTAGCGTCCGTGACGACGGATTCGCATCCGTTCGTCCCTCGCGTCACTGCTAGTATACTGACCCCGACAACGCAGGCACCGCATCCCCGGCCCAACGAGGTGGACACGCCACTTGGCGGATAGCAACCGCTCCCGCGCCTCCACCAGGACACCACCGTCAATCAACGGGAGGCAGTTCGAGTACGCGATGTGGTTGAGGGCCTCGCGCGCCTCCGCGTTGTCGACACAACACAGGATGACATCCGCGTCAGCCACGTGTCGGTACGCCTGTTCGGTTCGAACCGACAACGGCACTGGGCGAATGACCGGTTTCGCTGCCGTGGCTACCCGTCGCAGGTGCGCCGCCGCCACCGCCACCTTACGCAGCCCGACACGGCTCCGGTCTGCGTAGATCAATCGATCCAGATTCCTGTCTTCGACCCAGTCTGGATCGACTATCGTGATCTCCTCGAATCCTGTGCGCGCGAGACACTCGAGCAGGATGGAACCCACACTCCCAGCTCCCACAACGCAGATGTGGGTACGAGCCAACCGGGCCTGTGCCTCCGCTCCCCAACAGTCCAGAGTTCGGACCAAGCTCTTTCTCCGCACGTATGGAGGGTAGGCCCCTGGTCGACAATCCGCACTCGTGGACCGCGTGCCCACGCGCCTCACCTCCCTGCAGTAAGCCGGGTTGACCCCGCTTTCCGATTCCCGCCAGAACCGCGCACTCCAGCAACCATCAGCGCCCATGGTCATCCCAAGGAGAGGCAACCCCGTCTCGCGAATGAACGGTGCGATCAAGTCGCGCTCGGCGTGTTCGTCAACGTCACTCAACGCCTGCCAGCCGGATCCGGGATGACTGTGGAGCACGGCCACCCCTGCCCGCGCCTTCAATGCCAGGTCGAGCACGCGGTTCATGTAGCCGGTGTGAACCGTAACGTTTCCGTGCAGGCTGCGATCCCCGTTTTCGGGCAGAATGACCTCGCCCAGGACCCCGGTGTAGCGACTCACACCGTCCCCACGGCGCCACAGCGCCAGGCACGCCTCCTCCTGGTACTCGCCCCGGCGCAGTCGCCTCAAGAGGTGCTCCGCCAACGTTCGGTGCAGCGCTTCCCGGACCAAGACCCGATGGATCAACGCGCCCTCCAGATCCGGCGGACATGCCGGGTCAAATACGTCTTCATGCTCTTGGTATCCGGTGGCTCGATTTGGTCCCAGAAGTCTCTGGGCGGGGCACTGATCGCCATCCAGGCGAGCCCGTCTTCACCCTCATATTGGTTGACGACTCCCCTTTGCTTGGACCCTTTCACCTGCTCTGCCAGGACATCATCCGGTGGTGACAGGTACAGCCAGTGCGGCGCTACTTCGGGCCATTCGCCTTCGTTTGGGTGCAATGCCAACCCCATGGTCACCGTCTCGCCAGCGCGACTACCATCCTGGATTCGGTACTCGAACCGGACACCGTCCGCACCACCCTGATCCTGTGGTGCCCTGAACGGAGCCGGCTGGTAGTTCAACCCAACCAGTTCCACCGCCATTTGCTCGGAGTTCCGGCTCATGCGAACGGCGCCCCCTTCTCGGGGGCCGCCCGGAAGATGCTGTACTTGTCGAGTTCCACGACTTGTCCCGCCACGAAAGTCACATCCGAGTCTGGAACCCTCAGGACGTAACCCGTCTTGTCGGGGTCCTCGCCAATCGCTTTTCCGGCGAACGCTGCCCTCAGCAGCGCCGCCGCGTCGACTGCTCGCTTCTCGGAGAAGAACGTCTCCCCGTTCACCTTGTACTCATACCGATCCATGCCTGCCTCCTCTGACTTGGCTATCATTGTGGAGCGCCACGCCCTCCCGAATCTCCAACCGAAACGGGAGATCGCAACCCGTGGTTGAGGATCGTACATTATGGTAGATTATTTGTCAACCACCCCGGAAACGAGGAGACCGTATGTTCGGACGACGACTTCGACTCGCCCGCAAGCGAGCAGGCCTTTCCATGCAGGCCCTTGCCGAGCGGATGGATCCGAAGGTCACTCCGCAGGCCATCAGCAAGTACGAGGCAGGCAAAATGATGCCTTCCTCCGCCGTGTTGGTGGGGTTGGGGAGGGCGCTCGATGTCTCACTGGACTTCCTCATGAGCGCCCAGGTCGAGGCGCTCGACGGGCTCGAGTTCCGTAAGCACTCCCGTACCTCGGCTCGTGACAGAGCCACGGCGGAAGCCGTCCTGATCGACACCCTCGAGCGGTATCTGGCCATCGAGGACATTCTCGGCATCCCGCCGGGGGGCGATTCGTTCAAGGGTCTGCGGTACGACAGCGTTGCCACCGAAGAAGAGATCGACCAGAGAGCCGATCAACTTCGCGAAGCGTGGGAACTCGGCAAAGAGCCTGTTCCCAGCCTGTGCGCCCTACTCGAAGAGAAGGGAATCAGGGTCATCGAAGCCGATCTACCCGATCAGATTAGCGGCCTGGCTTGCCAAGTCATACGGGGCGGCAGGCCCATCGCCGATGCGGTGGTGGTCTCCAGCCATTCCACCGTAGAGCGCAAGCGACTCACTCTGGCCCACGAAGTCGCACACAGGATCATCCGTTCGACCGGTAACCCGGCCATCAGGGTCGAAAAGGCCATGAATCGGTTCGCCGGCGCCTTCCTCGTCCCGGGCCGCCACCTCCTTGAGGAAGTCGGAGTCGCACGTCGTCGCATCACCTACTATGAAATCATCCGCCTCAAGCACACCTACGGCGTTTCGGCATCTGCAATGCTGGTCCGCCTCGGACAGGTCGGCGTGCTGCAGCCCGCCACCGTCGAACGTGCCTTTCGTACCTTCGCCCGCCCCTGGCGCAAATCGGAACCAGAACCCATCCGCGACGATAGGGGATTCGGCGCGTTCGAAACCCCTCACCGCTTCAAGCAGCTCGTTTGGCGCGCCATCGGGGAAGAGCTGATCTCGCCGGTTCGCGCCGCCGCCCTTCTTAACGAGCCCCTCGACGCGGTCGAGCGGCAGATCCGTGGCCCCGCCTGACCAGTGACCTGCGTCATCGTGAACGACGCTTCCTGCCTGATCGACCTCCACAAAGGGGGGTTGCTGGAAGCGCTCTGCAGACTTCCGTACAGGCTCTTGATTCCGTTGCCCGTACGAGCGTCGGAAGTCCTCCACTTCTCCAGCCAGGAATGGCAGTACCTCGACAGCCACGGGCTGACTACCCACGACCTCACATCGGCTGAAGTCGCGCAGGCGTTCACACTCAGGGGCTTTCATCCCGCCCTAACGGCAAACGACTGTTTCTGTCTGGTCACTGCGCTTTCCAATCGCGGGATCCTGCTGACCGGAGATGCCCAGCTCCGCAAGGTTGCCATTCAAAGGGGTCTTCGCGTGCACGGCGTGCTCTGGGTGATTGACGAGCTGGCGGCCGCCGATGCCTGCCCCACACCCCGGTTGATCGACGCCCTGAAGCGCTGGCAGAGCGACAACACCGTCTTCCTCCCTCGACAGGAGATTGCCAAGCGGCTTGGGACACTATGAAGAAGAGGCGTTTGACAGGAGTGAGGCACGAACCCACCATGCACTCACCACTCCCCGCCCCAGAGGACTAGCAAACGCTTCCCGAAATGACAACTGTAGTTGTCTCTTTGGAAAGTACGATTTACATTTCAGTCTCACCCACCCATCACTAACACCACCCCCCCACCCGGACCCCCCCAATGGCCAGCGCCGAACACCTCAAAGCCCTACTGAGGTCCCACCTGGACGGCGACAACGACCGCTTCATATCGGTCGCCATGCAGGTCGCCGCCCACGAAGCGAGGTTGGGCCACGGCAAGCTTGCCACCGATCTGCGCGACATCATCGATCAGGCGAAGAGCCGCCGCGACGCGAAATCTCCGGTCCCGATCGGCCGGCCACGCGGAGAGCTGGCCAACCTCCTGGAGGCCTCCTACCCCAAGTCACGCCTGGGAGACATGATCCTCGGGGAGACCCTCGCGGGCCGGATCAAGCGCGTCATTCGTGAGCAGCGCCACGCCGGACGAATCCTGGATCACGGTCTTTCTCCGCGTCGCAAGCTCCTGCTCGTTGGCCCTCCGGGCACAGGGAAGACGCTCACCGCGTCGGTCCTGGCGGGCGAACTCCGGCTTCCTCTGCTTCAGGTCCGCCTCGACGGCCTCATCACGAGGTTCATGGGCGAGACCGCGGCCAAGCTGAGGCAGATCTTCGACGCCACCGATCAGACCAGGGGTGTCTACTTCTTCGACGAGTTCGACGCGATCGGCTCGGAACGCGCGATTG
>LXNI01001732.1_pt1 | contig 17513 bp, 16 predicted proteins | sample 809091 | NCBI WGS metagenome assembly LXNI01 (sample SAMN04870527, study PRJNA318959) | sponge metagenome | biome: 01000161; feature: marine sponge reef; material: water | host: Sarcotragus foetidus | place: Greece: Milos, Mediterranean Sea | collected 2013-05-29 | depth 5-7 m | reverse complement strand
AGCCCAGATGAAGCGGGCCGACCGGTCCGGGGCCACCGTGGCGGTGATCGTCGGACCCGACGAGCAGGCCGCGGGCACGGCCACCGTGCGTGACATGCGCCCCGGCGGCGGCCAGCGGCAGGTGGCAACCGAAGAGCTGGTGCCGGCCGTTACCGAGATCTTGGCGGGGGCCGCGACATGAGCAACATCGATGGAACGTCCATGAGGACCGATCTCTGCGGCCGCCTCGGATCTGGCGACGCGGGCCGCTCCGTCACCGTCTGTGGCTGGGTGGACCGCCGCCGCGAGCACAGCGAGCACCTCGCCTTCATCGATCTGAGGGACCACAGCGGTGTGTTGCAGTGCGTGGTGGACGGCGCCCGGGACCTGCGCTCGGAGTACGTGGTGCGCATCACCGGCACCGTCACGCTGCGCCCCGAAGGCACTGCCAACCCTGCGCTGGCCACCGGCGAGATCGAGCTCCAGGAATGCGAGGTCGAGTTGCTGTCGCGGGCCGAGCCGCCGCCGTTCCCCCTCGACGAGCGCACCGACGTGGACGAGACCCTGCGCCTGCGCCACCGCTACGTGGATCTGCGCAAGTCGCGCATGCAGCGCAACCTTCGGGCCCGCGCCGCGGTCAACCGGGCCGTCCGGCAGGCAATGGACGCCCAGGGCTTCGTCGAGGTGGAGACACCGATGCTCATCGCATCCACCCCCGAGGGGGCCCGCGACTTCGTGGTGCCGTCGCGCAAGGAGCCCGGCTCGTTCTACGCCCTGCCCCAGAGCCCGCAGATCTTCAAGCAGTTGACCATGGTCGGCGGAGTCGACCGCTACTACCAGATCGCCCGCTGCCTGCGCGACGAGGACCTGCGGGCCGACCGCCAGTTCGAGTTCTCCCAGCTCGACGTTGAGGCGTCCTTCGCGACCCGGGACGACGTGCTCGGCTTCGTCACGAGGGCCGTGGCCGAGGCCACCGTCGAGGTCGCCGGGCACGATCCCGGCACCTTCGACCGCGTGACCTGGCATGACGCCATGGAGCGCTACGGCTCCGACAAGCCCGACACCCGCTTCGGCATGGAGCTGGCCGAGCTCACCCCGGTCTTCGACGGCACCAAGGCCCGGGTGTTCCAGGCGCCGTGCGTGAAGGGGATCTGCCTCACGGGCGGAGCCGAGACGCTGCCCCGCAGCCGGGTCGACGAGCTGGTGGCCACCTGCCAGCGCTGGGGCGCCAAGGGCCTGGCCTGGATGAGGGTCGTGGCCGCCGATACAGGCGGCTCAGCCCTCGACGCCGGGGTGGCGAAGTTCCTGTCCGCCACCGAAGGCGCCGCGGTGATCGATTCCCTCGACGCCAGCCCCGGCGACATGGTGTTCCTGGTGGCCGACGAGCGACCGCTGGTCCGCCGCGTGCTGGGGCTTCTGCGCCTGGAACTGGGTCGCCCGCCGGTCAACGACGGCCGCTTCAACTACCTGTGGGTGGTCGACTTCCCGCTGTTCGAGGGGCTCAACGCCGAAGGCGAGCCGATCCCGTCGCACCACCCCTTCACCATGCCCCACGAAGACGACCTGCCATTGCTGATGGCGGGAGGGCCGCTCGACGGCGAGGCGCTGCTGGGCCTGCGCAGCCAGGCCTACGACCTGGTGCTCAACGGTTGGGAGCTCGGCTCGGGCAGCGTCAGGATCCACCGCCGCGACATCCAGCAGCGCATCTTCGAAATCCTCGGGATCGCCCCCGACGACGCCCAGGAGCGCTTCGGCTTCCTGCTCGACGCGTTCCGCTACGGCGCCCCGCCCCACGCCGGCTTCGCGGTGGGGCTGGACCGCCTGGGCGCCCTGCTGGTGGGGGAGGAGAACATCCGCGAGGTGATCGCCTTCCCCAAGACCCAGTCCGGCGCCGACCCCCTCACCGACGCCCCCAGCCCCATAGCCGACGCCCACCTGCAAGAACTCGGCCTGCGAGTCCTTCCCCCCGCCTGAACTGGGGTACCGGGGCATACCGAAGTCACCGCCATGCGTCGCGCATGGTCTGCTCGTCGGCCAGGTCCATGCCTTCAAGCGTGATGAGGCGACGCACATGCTCCAGCCGGAGTTCGAAGTCGACCACGTGTTGCAGCGCCCCGTTCACGGCCTCCTTCATCGTGGCCGCGCCGGTCAGGTTCCGGACCTCCTCGAGCAGGTCGTCGTCGATGTCGATGAGCCGCTTAGTCACGGGCTGAAATATATCTATCTGATGTCAGAGTGGACATACCAAGCTCCGGCTGTCGTGATTGCCAGTTGACCCCAGGCGCCTAGGGTGGAGAGATGGAGGGCGATGTCCATGGCTCGGCTGGCGCCCATGATCCTGTGACAGCGCGTACTGTGCCTCGGCCGCGGGTGCGACGAGCGGAGGACATCGCAGCGTTGGTCCTTACGCTGGCCGGGTTGGGGCTGGTGGCGATCCGCTGGTTGGGCTCCGACGAGGGGCTTCCCAACGCGGAACTGGCTGCGCTAGCGGTCGGGCTTCCGTACAGCTCCCTGGGTGTTCTGGCCTTCCTGGGCGGGCGCCGCGGCCGGCCGGCCCTCATGGCGACTTCGGGCGCGACGCTCGGGCTCATGTGCATGGTCTCCGCGGCGACGATCCTGCTGTTGCCGGTCGCGATCTTCCTCTTCGCCAGGGGAGTGATCGGTCTCGGCGCCGGGCGGCAGCGGTATCTGGGCTGGGAGGAGCTCTGCCTGTCGACCGTGCTCCCCGCCGCGGTGCTGCTTGCCTTCGGATATCTGCTCCTCCACGAGGACCCGGCATCATGGCGGCCCGACGAGTACACCTTCTACTCGACTAGCGACATCGTGACCGTCACCGAGTCTGTGTTGTCGCTCGGCGCAGTCACCTTGGTGCTCGGAGTCTCGTTTGTGTGGACGGCCAACGAACCGGCCAGGGAGCGTCGCTCGGTCACAGACTGAGCACGTAGGGTCTCCGGCGTGGCACCTGACCTGTTCGATGCGGCCGCGGATGAGCGCCTGCGGGGCCGGGCTCCGCTGGCGGCCCGGCTGCGGCCCCGCACTCTGGACGAGATCGTGGGCCAGGGCCATCTGGTCGGGCCGGGGCGGCCGCTGCGGGAGCTGATCGAGGCCGACCGGCTGTCGTCGGTGATCCTGTGGGGGCCACCAGGCACAGGCAAGACGACGCTGGCCCGGGTGGTGGCCCTCACCACGGCCAAGGCCTTCGAGGAACTGTCCGCGGTGACCGCAGGAGTCAAGGACGTGAGGGCCGTGATCGAGCGGGCCCGGGACCGCCTCGGCGCCCAGGGAACCGGCACGATCCTGTTCCTCGACGAGGTCCACCGCTTCAACAAGGCCCAGCAGGATGCCCTGCTGCCCGCGGTGGAGGAGGGTCTGATCGTGCTGATCGGCGCCACCACCGAGAACCCGCACTTCGAGGTCAACCCGCCGCTGATGTCCCGCTCGACCCTGTTCCGGCTCAACCCGCTCGAAGATGAGTCGCTCGTCGAGCTGGTTCACCGGGGCCTGGCCGGCGAGAAGGCAACCGCCGACGATGAAGCTGTCGAGCATCTCGCGTCCCGCAGCGGCGGCGACGGACGACACGCTCTCACCGGCACCGAGGTGGCCGTCGCCCTGGCCGGCCGCCGAACCGCGGCTGGTTCCGGATCGGTGGCTGCCGAGCCGCCGCCAACGGCCGCGGGCTCAGCATCCGCGGCGGGCTCGGCGTCGCCGGGCCCGGTCCATGTGACGCTGGCCGATGCCGAGGCCGCGGCCGACGCCAAGGCGGTCCGCTACGGCCGTGACGGCCATTACGACGTGATCAGCGCGTTCATCAAGAGCATCCGCGGCTCCGACCCCGACGCCGGTCTGTACTGGCTGGCCCGGATGCTCGAAGCCGGCGAGGATCCCCGCTTCATCGCCCGGCGGCTGGTGATCCTGGCCTCCGAGGACATCGGAATGGCCGACGACGGTGCCCTGCTCGTGGCCGACGCCGCGGCCCGGGCCGTGGAGTACGTCGGCCTGCCCGAGGCCCAGCTCAACCTGGCCCACGCGGTGGTCCGCCTGGCCACCGCACCCAAGTCCAACCGGGTGTACGTCGCACTGGGACGGGCCGTCGCCGACGCCAGGACCGCGGGGGCGGGCGAGGTGCCCATGCACCTGCGCGACGCCCACTACCAGGGGGCCAAGTCCCTCGGCCACGGAGACGGGTACCGCTACCCCCACGATCACCCCGACGGCTGGGTCGCCCAGGAGCACCGGCCCGCCGAGATCGCTGGCAACGTCTACTACGAACCATCAGATCACGGGGCCGAGGCCGCCCTGTCCGAGCGCAGGCCCGGCCCCGAACACCCGTAGGTACCCGGTATCTTGACGGGGTGACCGCTGTGGATCTGGCCGCCGTGATCGTGACGGTCGTTTGCCTGGCGACCGTGGCTGTCCTCACGGTGGCAGTGATCTCGCTGGTGCGGACCATGCGGGAGCTGCGCGATGTGGTGGACGACTTGAGGGAATCGGCGCTGCCCATGGTCGATGACCTCCACGCCACCGTGAACAAGGCCGACGCCGAACTGCACCGGGTGGACCGGGTGATCGGGCGGGCCGAGCGCATCGCCGCCACCGCCGACCACGCCAGCCGTCTGACCTACCGGGCGTTCGCCCCGCCTCTCATCAAGGGCCTTTCGCTGGTGTCGGGTGCGGGCCAGGCCGGCCGCCGCCTGCGAGACCGGCGCCGCCATCGGCGAGCCCTCGACGTGGCATCGAATCCAGAGACCCCGGCGACCGTGTCCGTCCCGGCATCGCCGCGGCGTGAACCGGATCGACGGAGTCAACCCGGAGGTTCTCGCCGGACCCCGAGGCGACGGCGATGAGGCGCCTGTGGTGGCTCGGCGCGGGCTACGCGGCCGGCCTCGGCACGGCCGCTTGGGTGCGCGGCAAGGCTCGCGCGACCGCAGAGAAGTACACGCCCGAGAATGTCAGGAATGCGGTGGCTGACCGGTCCAAGCAGGCCGCCCAGCGGGCCCAGCAGACCGCGGCCGACAGCGCCCGGAACCTCGGGCGCGAAGCCCGGCGGATCGCCGACGACATCCGTCATGCGGTCGCCGAGGGGCGCGAGGCCATGCACGACACCGAGTCGGAGTTGCGCGACGACGATGTCACCGGACCGGACTCGGGAGCGCCCGATCGATGAAGGCGATGACCGCGGCGGAGGTTCGCAAGGCCTTCGTCGACTTCTTCGTCGAGCGGGGCCACACCCACCATCCCTCGGCCAGCCTGATCCCCCACGATCCCACCCTGCTGTTCACGGTGGCCGGCATGGTGCCGTTCAAGACGTACTTCACCGGCGAGCAGCCGGCCCCCTTCCCGCGGGCCGTCACCGTCCAGAAGTGCGTGCGGGCCGGCGGCAAGCACAACGACCTCGACGAGATCGGCCGCACCTCCCGGCACCTGACCTTCTTCGAGATGCTCGGCAACTTCAGCTTCGGCGACTACTTCAAGTCCGACGCCTGCGCCTTCGCCTGGGAACTGGTCACCGGCGTGCTGGGCCTCGATCCCGAGCGGCTCTGGGTGACGGTGCACCACAGCGACGACGAGGCCGAGACCATCTGGCGCGAGGAGGTGGGCGTGCCCGCCGAGCGGATCCAGCGCCTCGGCGAGGACAACTACTGGCGCATGGCCGATGTGGGTCCCTGCGGGCCGTGCTCGGAGATCTTCTGGGACAAGGGGCCCGACTACGGCCCCGACGGCGGTCCCGCCCACGGCGGCGAGGAGCGCTTCGTCGAGGTCTGGAACCTGGTGTTCATGCAGTTCGAGAGCACCCCCGACGGCGAAGAGGTTCCGCTTCCCAAGCCCTCGATCGACACCGGCCTGGGTCTCGAGCGCACCGTGGCCGTGCTCCAGGGCGTGGACTCGGTGTGGGAGACCGACGAGTTCGTGGCCCTGCTCGATGCGGCCCAGCGCCTCGCCGGGGCCGAGCTGGGCACGTCCGAGGCCGGCGACGTGTCGCTTCGCATACTCGCCGACCACGCCCGGTCCACATCGCTGCTGGTGAGCGACGGGGTGTTCCCGTCCAACGAGGACCGCGGCTACGTACTGCGGCGCATCATCCGGCGAGCTGTGCGCCACGCCTACCTGCTCGGCGTGGAGGAGCCCGTCATGGGCGGGATGGTCGACGCCGTCGTGGAGGTGATGGCCGAGGCCTACCCGGACCTGGCCCGCAACCACGGCTACGTACGCGACGTGATCGACCGCGAGGAGCAGAGATTCCGCCAGACGTTGCGCACCGGGCAGGCCATCCTCGACGGGCGCATGGCCGGCCTGGCGTCCGGCGAGCGGATCGACGGCGACGTCGCCTTCCTGCTGCACGACACCTACGGCTTCCCCCTCGAGGTCACCGTGGAGATAGCGGCCGAGCGGGGCGTCGAGGTGGACACCGAGGGCTTCGCGGCCGCGATGTCCGAGCAGCAGGAGCGGGCCCGCAGCGCCCGCTCGGTGGCCGCCGCCGACGATGTGACGCCCTTCGTGGCCCTGCTGTCGGCCGCGGGTCCGACCGAGTTCTGTGGACGGGCCGAGCTGGCGTCTGAGGGCGAGGTGCTGTACGCCTCCGACGGCCGGGTCGTTCTGGATCGCACGCCGTTCTACGCCGAGAGCGGTGGCCAGATCGGCGACACCGGCGAGATCTCATGCGAAGCGACCGGGGCCAGGGCGCGGGTCGTCGACACCGTGTACGCGGTCGACGAGTTGCACGTCCACATCGTCGAGCCCATCGACGGCGAGCTTCAGGTCGGCGACAGGGTGACCGCGGCCGTGGACTCCGAGCGCCGGGCCGGCATCCGCCGCAACCACACGGCCACCCACATCCTGCATTGGGCGCTGCGGGAGGTCCTCGGCGAGCACGTCAAGCAGCAGGGGTCCTGGGTCGGCCCCGACCGGCTCCGCTTCGACTTCAGCCATTACGAGGCCCTCACACCCGAGCAGATCACCCGAGTGGAGGACCTGGTGAACGCCGAGGTGCTCGACAACGCCTCATGCCGCCACTTCGAGACGACGTTCGACCGGGCCCAGCAACTTGGCGCCATCGCCTTCTTCGGCGACAAGTACGGCGAGGTGGTGAGGGTGCTGGAGGCCGGCCGCCATTCGGTTGAGCTTTGCGGCGGCACCCATGTGCGGGCTCTGGGCGACATCGGTGCCTTCCACATCACGTCGGAGGCCTCGATCGGTGCCAACATGCGCCGCCTGGAGGCCATCACCGGCCATGACACCCTCTCCCTTCTACGCAGCCAGCAGTCGCTCATAGCGGATGTGGCCCGTTCGCTGGGGGTGCCCTCCGCCGAGCTGGCCGACGGAGTGGCCAAGCGCCAGGGCGAGTCCAAGGCCCTGCGGGCCGAGGTGAGCGAACTGCGGCGCAGGGTGGCTCTCGGCCGGGCTCCGGAACTGGCCGCAGGGGCGGTGGACGGAGTGGTGGTGGCCCGCGTGGACGGTGTGGGCCGCGACGGCCTTCGGGACCTGGCGGTGTCGATCCGCGACATCGACGGCGTGCGGGCGGTCGTCCTGGGCACCGCGCTCGACTCCGGTGGAGCCGCCCTGGCCGCCGCCGCGACCGACGGCAGCGGGTTGCACGCCGGCGACCTGATCACCGACGCCAAGAAGACCATCGGCGGCGGTGGAAAGTCGGCGGCCGACCTGTGCGTCGCCGGGGGCCGGGACGCCGATCGGCTTGACGAGGCCCTCGACTTGGCTCGCGCCGCGGCTGGTATCGCCTGACATGCGGCCATACCCGCCAGAGGACCGGTCCAGCGTCGAGCACGGTCTATAGTCAAGTGTCGTAGCGGCCCCTCAGACTGGTGTCCCGCCCATCCCGCGCAGGAAGGCCACACGCCATGACCGATGTACGCAACGTTTCGGGCCTCGTCATTGAGATGCTCGGTTCTGCCACCACCATGAAGCTCCAGAAGCTGCTGTACTACTGCCAGGGCTGGCATCTGGCTTGGGACGGTGTGCCGTTGTTCGATGCCTCCATTGAGGCGTGGGCCAACGGGCCGGTCGTGCGCGAGGTCTATGACCTCCACCGAGGCGAGTTCCGGTTCGAGCATCCGCTGCCGGACTGCTGGCACGCCGACAGCAGCCGCCTGAGCAGCGACGAACGTGAGACCGTCGAGTCCGTCGTCGAACATTATCGGAGTTGGACCGCTGACCAGCTGTCGCGATCCACCCACAGAGAACGGCCCTGGATCGAGGCACGCAGAGGTCTCGCCGCGACCGAGCGAGGCAACTCGGTCATCGACCTCGACACGATGCAGGACTACTTCACGGGCCTCATGGAGGACCCATCGATCGATGCCTAAGCGTCCCAAAGCGCGAGGGAGCCGACGCCCGAAGGCAGAGGGAGTGCCGGCCAATCGGCCCGCACCACCCATTTCTCCTAAGCTCGCTTGGCGATTCTCGACGCTCGATGCCAGCTTCCCGCGGCCTGGAGGCTGGGGTGCGGTGGAGGGCAAAGATATGTGTTCCATCGCGGAGCGCCTTGCGGCGCTCGACGGCAAGACACGATCTGAGCTGCTGTCGCAGTCGGAGATCTCGTCGGACACGTTTACGATCTACGCTGACGATGTCGGCTTTGCTCGGGACGCACGGCGCCGGCTCGCACAGCGCGAATTCGACGACAGCACCCGGATCGCCCGTATCCGCCTCGGATCCAAGAAGCGTCTGTATGCCATCGAAGCCCCGGACGGCGTCTTCAACCTGCTGTGGTGGGATCCCGAACACAGCGTCTACCCGACCGAGCCGCGCAACACATAGACCAGCTAGGCTCCGAATGAGCCCTGGCCAGCTAGGATGACGGCGGTGATGACATGGACGTCGTGCTGCTGGCGGTCTTGGTGATCTTGGGGCTGGTCTTCGCGGTCGCTCTCACCGCGGACGACTGACATGGGTCGCCGTTCCCTTGACGACAGCGGGTTCTCGACGTTCGAGTGGCTGCTGATCTTCCTGATCGGCGCAGCGTTCGTGGTGATCGCTCTGGCGATGGGACAGATCATGTCCGACTCCGCCGGCGACGACAACGGTCACGGCACCCGCACAGCGGCCCTCGCGGCGGGTCCTGCGGGTGGACTGTCAAGCAGGATGCCACGAAGAACATCCTCCGGGGCGAAGGTTGGCCGCGGCAGAGCCGGCGCGGCACGGTCGGTCCGTGGACGCCCCGGTCAGCCATCGCAGCCCGTGGTGGGACGGCGTTCTCGACTTGACAGGCTGTTATATCTCAAGGGAGAATAGGCTTCAGAGGTAACTATGGCTTCACGCTCGTGTTGTGGCTGTTCAACGAGGCAAAGACGTTGTTCGCGTTCTTGAGCAGCCATGCAGGTCCGTGCTCGCCCGCACGTCGAAGCCGTGGTCAAGGAGTTGCAGCAATGCTGGCCCTCGCGATGCTGGCTGCCGCGCCGGTGCCCGCTGTGGCGGCGGCGCCGTCAGAGACCACTCTGCAGGCTGCAGCGGATTCGGGTGCGTTCAGCGACGACGACGGCAGCGTGCATGAAGCAGGCCTCGACGCGGTCGCCGCCCGGGGCTTCCTGGACGGCACCGAGTGCGGAGACGGCCTCATCTGCCCCTCACAGCCGCTCAAGCGCTGGGAGATGGCCGTCTGGCTGGGTCGAGCTCTCAGCTACGGCGCGCCCGACGATACGGACGAGACCCGCTTCGCGGACGTTGACGCCGACGAATGGTGGGCACCCCATGTGGAGCGCTTCGCCGACCTGGGCATCACCGTCGGCTGCCGGACACAGCCCCTGAGCTACTGCCCCGACAGATCAGTTACCCGAGCCGAGATGGCAACCTTCCTGACTCGCGCCCTGAGACTGCCGGAAGCTTCGCCTGCGGGTTTCGCCGACACCGCCGGCAAGACCCACGAGCACAACATCGACGCTCTGGCGGCCGAGGGCATCACCGCCGGCTGCGCAACCGAACCCCTGCGCTACTGCCCCGACAGATCGGTTACCCGAGCCGAGATGGCGACCTTCCTGACTCGCGCGCTGGGGCTCATACCCCTGCCGTCTGCGGAGGCATTGTCGGCTCAGGAGGTCTACGCCAAGGTCGCGCCGTCGATCCCGATAGTCGAATCCGCCTACGGGCAGGGCAGCGGCATCCTGATCCCGGGCGACTACGTCCTCACCAACCACCATGTCGTGTGGCCCGACGACTTCATCCAAGGCGCTACGATCGTGTTCCCCGACGGCACCGAGTACTCCGACGTGGAGGTGGTGGCCACGAACCCGTGGGCCGACCTCGCCGTGCTCGGACCGCTGGAGACCGACAAGCGACCGCTGCCGCTAGCCGACGGCGAGCAGCTCCCGCCGGGCAGCGACCTGTACCTGATCGGCTACCCGGCCGAATACGAGCAGCACGAGGGGTTGACGCCCGAGCCGACCATCACCCGCGGCCTCCTGTCACGGGTGCGGCACTGGGACGGCTACGACATGACTCTGTTGCAGACCGACGCCGCCATTGCGGGCGGCCAGAGCGGTGGAGCCCTGGTAGACGGCCGCGGCCGGGTCGTGGGCGTCTCGACATGGAGCTGGACCGACGCGGGGTTCAGCGTCGCCACGTCGGCATCCGACGACGCCGAAGTCGTGGAACTCATGCTCACCGATGACAGCTACTCGCACTCATTCTTTGACTTGATTGACGCTTCTTCCGACCCATCGCGCACTTGGGACATCGAGCTCGGCGGGGCGTGGGACCTTGCGACGTTCGTCGTCACAGGGCTCGATGAGTCGATCTCTCTGGAGGTCGAAGGCTCTGGCAAGGCGTACGTATGGTTGGCGGATGCATTCGACGTACTGTGCTGCTTTGATGCCGAGGGCGGGTTGGTGGCCCGGGGTGACGCCGAGATCCTCACATACGGAACGTACTTTGTTGAGATTGGCCAGGTGTCAGCGGGTCCCGGCACGTACACGCTCACCAGCAGCGCCGGGTTGTGGCCGTACCACGACGGGGACGGCGAGGTGTTGCTCGCCGAAGGCGAGACCAGCGGCGGGATTGCCGGCGTCTTCGACTACGACGGCGACGTCGACGCATACGAGCTGCATCTCCGTAGAGGTGAAACAGTCGTGATCCGGACTGATTCCATCGATAGCGACACAAGACTCTTCTTGTACGACTCAACGTCGAACTTGGTCGCCGAAGACGACGACAGCGGCCCGATCGGCATCCTGGGCTTCTTGTTCAACGCAGAGATCTCGTTCGAAGCACCGGCCACCGGCACCTACTACATCCGTGTGTCCGTCGCGGACGGCGAACCCGGCGGCAGCTACATCATCAACGCCGGGATCATCGAATGAACGACCCGTCGCGTGAGCCGCAAGCCCCGGCCACGGTGGGCAGCGGACTCGTAGCGGCACCCTCGAGGAGCCCGTTGGCGCGGCTGGTGATGGCGGGTTCGTATCCGGTGACGATGGCTGTGTGTATGACGGTGCTGCTGGCCTTGAAGGCTGCAGGTGTTCCTTTGACGCTGGCCGCGTACGCCGGAAGCGCTACGGGAGCGATCCTGGTCACGTGGCATGAGGCCAAGCTCCCCTACCGGCGAGCGTGGCACCCGTCGTTGGGAGAGGTCCGTGCCGACGCGACATTCATGGTTGCGTTCCACATGGCCATGCCGTACCTGCTCGGACTCGCAGTCACGTTCTGGCTCGTCGGCTGGCTCGAGTCCAGCGGCCGGGGGATCGACGGGCTGTGGCCCCACAGCCTGCCCATCGTCGTGCAGGTGCTGATGATGCTGCTCATCATCGACTTCGTTCGCTACTGGATCCACTGGTCGCTGCACCGCTTCCCGAAGCTGTGGAGCTTCCACGCCGTGCACCACTCCCCGCACCGGCTCTACTGGGTGAACTCGGCCCGGGTACACCCATTCGAGAAGCTGGCCCACTTCGCCATCGACATCGTGCCCTTCGCGCTGGTGGGCGTGTCCAAGGAGGCCCTGGCCGTCTACTACGTGCTGTGGGGCGTCACCGGCTTCTTTCAGCACTCCAACTGCGATGTGCGCTTCGGGCCGCTCAACTACATCTTCAGCGGCCCCGAACTGCACCGCTGGCACCATTCCGAGCTGATCGCGGAGTCCGACAACAACTACGGCAATGTGCTGATCATCTGGGACCTGCTGTTCGGCACCTGGTTCCTGCCCGAAGGAGACGGCGTCGCGAGGCTCGGACTCATCAACCGCAACTATCCTATGGGGTTCCTCACCCAGATGCGCAGCCCGTTCGACTTCGGCCTCGACAAAGCCCGCAACCGCCCGACCATCTGATCGTCGACATTTCCGCCGCGGTGGAGAAGTGCAATACGTGAACGATGGTCGCTTCCAAGTGCTCGGTCCTTCCAGACGCAGAGTGCACCGCCGTTGCAGTCGGTTCGAACATAGGGAAGCACCCTTGGAGGCCTGTGTGCCCGCAGGTGACGATGAGTGACACGGATTCGGCGAGCGGGGACCGGCGAACCCTTACTGGCGTCGAGCAGTTCGACCGCGCCGGCTGGCCGCTGAAGCTGGCGCTAGCCCTCAAGGTGGTGCTGCTGGCGGCGTTCGTGGTGGCTGTCACCGTGCCGCTCGACCAGTTGGAGGGCAAGGGCATGGCCTACCGGTTCCCGCTGTTCGCGGCTGCGGCGCTTCTGGTTCCGCTGGCGTGGCGGCGGCAGTTCTCTCCCTATCCCGCCACCACGGACTGGCTGGTCGTGTCGCCGTTCCTGCTGGACACAGCCGGCAACTTCGCGGGACTGTACGACTCCTTCGAGCACGCCGACGATGTGTTCCACTTCGTCAACTGGGTTCTGCTGACGTTGGCCTTCCTCGCCTGGAGGTTCCGGCGCACCGACTCGGCACGCGACGCCAGGCTGCTGGCCACCGGGTTCGGCGCGCTGGCCATCGTGGCCTGGGAGATCGCCGAATGGGTCGCAGGCGAACTCGGAGCAGGCGAAGCCCTCGGACTCACCTACAGCGACACCATTAGCGACCTCGCCCTCTCCACTACCGGAGGTCTCATCGGTGCCATGGCCGGCGTACGCCTCTTTGCCGCGACAAGGAACGGAGACCATTAGACATGCCAGCCACTAGAGTCAGCGGGTGCGGTCCGAGGCTCCTCCCGACTTGCCGGCTGACCTCCTTCAGGCGATTGCTTCAAGGCGCGGTCGGGTGGCGCTGGTCGTAGGCGCCGGCTGCTCTCTGGAGGCTCCCACCTCGTTGAAGCTGTCCAGCCAGTACTCCACCGAGGTCCATGATGCTCTCGTCGCGGACGGAGTCATCGAGGCTGGCGAGTGCGAGCAGCCAGAGGATCTTTCACTGCTCGCCGACCTTGTGTTCGAACGGACAGGATCTCAAAGGGACCTCGTGGAGCGTCTGCCGAGAGCGAAGTTCCGACTGGCGCGTGCCAACGACGGCTACCTCGACGCCGCTGCACTGATGATGGAAGGCGCAATCAGCTGCATCGTCACGCTCAACTACGATCTCGCCTTGACCGATGCAATCCGTCAGCTCGGCGGCGAGGACATCGACGTTGTCGGCGGGCCGGAGACAATGGCTGAGTTCGGCTCCAAGGCGGTCATCTACCTCCACGGCAATGTGGAGGAGCGTGACGGCGACCGGTGGATAATGCGAACGAGCGTTCTGGACGCGGCCTGGCAGGACACCTGGGAGCAACAGGTGGTGAATCGTTTGACTGGATTGCCGTGTCTCGTATTCGCCAGTCTCGGAAGCCCCGCTGCGGTGCTCACGGAGAGCGTTTCCCGGGTGCTCGACATCGTCTCGAGTGCGCCCAGCGTCTATCTTGTAGATCCTGATGATGCTTCGCAGTTCTCGGTCGATTTGGCGCTGCCTGACTCCCGAATCGTGACGCTCACCTGGTCCAACTTCATGGATCGTGTCTCGAAGCGTGTCGCCCGCGACTGCTGCGAGGCCATCAGAGCGTCGGCGCAGAGCCTCTGCGAGCAGGATGGTCGGGCGATTTCGGACGGGTGCTTCGAGGATCTCATCTCGAGGTTTCATGCGGCTGGCCTCCGCTCGCTCGGCAACGCCCGGGCCGCATGGTTGTGCCAGCCCGGTCCCTACTGTCCTGACAACCACCTCGCCCGGGACCTGATGGCCCATCTCCTCCTGGCCCTCGGCGAGGTGTTGTCCGAGCCGGAATACGAGTTGCGGGCCACTGGCGAGGGTCTGATTGAGATACGCATCAACCATGCCGTACGGGGCTATGCCATGGGTCTGCACGGGGCTGGAGTGAAGCGTTGGGCTGCGGCCGAGCAGGCTCTTCGGGCGACAACCGAGCAAATGTCCGTTCAGCCCGACCTCGTCTTGGCCGCAGGCTTCGTCGGATCGCGCTTGGATGAGCCTGCACCGCCCGACGACATCGTCTGCGACCGTGATGACGATGACGTCGTCGCAGCCAGGCACACGCCCAAACTGGTCGATATCGACGAGATCCGGGGATCCGGCAAGTCGTTCCTGGATCTGGCGGCATGATGCCCCGCGCTCTGGAAGCTTCGCAAGTGCTCGGAGAGGCTACGAGGCTGCTGCGTGAAGGTGGATACTCTCAGGCTGGCTCCGTGATCGCCGCGCCCGAGTCTGAGCTTCGCATCTTCGAGGACGCCAGAAGCATCGTCGGGATCGTCCACTACCGAACCTGGGAGGAACTCGAGGCGAATTGGCCAGCAGCGCAGGCCGCGATGGTGGAACGCATCTCCGAGCAGGTCCGGCGCAACGATCCCAAGTCCTGGGACGGGTATCTCGTGTTGTTCACCCTCGACGAATCCGCTCGCGCCGAGTCCGTGGCTCATGTCAAGAACGACACGAGCAGGCTGCGCAAACTGGTCGCCACCGGCCGCGAATTGAAGACGGTGGCAGCGGTCGAGAAGGCGCTGCTGCCGGTGCTGCCGTTCGACGCGGCCGACAGTCTCGCCTCGGCAAGGGCGTTGACTGACAGGATCCCCGAGATGCTCGAAGACCGCGGGATCGAACGATCTCTCGCTACAGCTGCCATCAAGTCATTCCAAGAGAACCGCTCGCCGATGGAAGGTGTCTGGACCTGGAGGCGGGAGCAATGAGGCTCGTGAGCATGATTGCCTCCGGATTCCGAGGATTTGCAAGGGAGGTTGAGTTCGACCTCGATGCCGACGTCATTCTGTTGTCCGGACCAAACGGCACAGGCAAGACCTCGTTCTTTGATGCCATCCTCTGGGGATTGACCGGAGCGGTCGAACGGATCGGGCCGAACGAGTCGGTCGTCAACCGTTTCGCGGAGTTCGGCGACGCTCGAGTCGAGCTCAGTCTCAAGTCGCGTGAAGGGTCCGAGTTGCAAATCGTCAGGCGCTTCAGCGGCGAGGAGAGCCTCATCGTCTCGTGCGACGGCTCTCGAACCGCGGGAGCCGCCGCACGATCATTGCTCCTGTCGAGACTCTACCCAAACGGTCACGCGTCGGCCGACTCGCTGGAGCCGTTCTCCCGCTCGTTGACGAGGTCGGTATATCTCGAACAGGACAGAGTCAACGCCTTCGTCGACACCGACGACGAGCAGGAGCGCTTCGAGATCGTCGGCGACCTCTTGGGCGCGGCACGTCTCAGCGAACTCAACCGCCAGCTGGACAAGGCCCGAAAGTCTTGGACGGCTGAGACCAACAGGATCCGGGCGGAACTGCGGCCCATGCTCCACAAGCGCGACGACCTCCAGCATCGGCTCGCCGGGATCGACAGCGACACCGACCTTGCAGAACTGACCGTAGCGTGTCTCGCTTGGTCGCGCTCTGCTGAGCGGTTGGTAGGCGACGCTCAGATCGAAGCGCCCGAGGAGGATCGTGACCCGACCGCATGGGCCGCCAAGATCGACGGCGCGGTCCGTCGATTGTCCCGCGAACTTCGAACTCTTGATGCTCACTCGTCGGAAGTCACCAGAATGCGGCAAGCGTTGGAGCGGCTTCCGGCAGTTACGGACGATCCGATCGACGCCGCTGCCGCAGTAGAACAGTTGGAGACACGCGTGACTGAAGCAGCCGCAGACCTTCGCGAGGCGCAGGAGGCTGCCTCAGCGGCGCGACGGCGGCAACTGGCGCAGGCCGAAGAGTCACGATCGCTGGGAGGCATGGCCCAGTTGGCGTTGAAGCACCTTGGCGAGTCATGCCCCGTCTGCGATCAACCGTATGACCGGCAGGCCACGGAGAGACGACTACACATGTTGCTCAAACACGCAGATCTCCCAGCCGACGTCCCGGAGAACATGGTTGTGGGCAAAGCAGCAGACGATCTCCAAGAACTTGAGTCGCGCCTCGCGTCCCAAAGAGAGCGTCTGCGCTCCAGCGAGGGTGCAGCGCGCCAGCGAGACAGTCTGAAGGCAGAGATTGAGGCGTTGGGCCGGTCGGTCGTGCTTGCAGGCTCGATAGACTCCGATGACTTGTCGTCTGCTCTGAATGATGTGGAGGCCGCATTGGACAGAAGTGCAGAGTCGCTGCGTGCGCTGAGAACTGAAGGCGAGCGGCTCTCGGTATTGTTGGTCCGAGCTGTGGAAGCAGAGGAGGTTGCAACGCTGCGCAATCAAATTGCGGATCTGGATGTAAGAATCATGAAGAAACAGTCGACGTGTGAATTGCGTGAGCAGGCTTCAGAGGACGCTCGACGGCTGCATGAGGCTGTCAGGAAGCTCGGCGAGTCGCTCGTCGAGGAAGAGTTGCACAAGATAGAGCCCCTTCTCCAGAGAATATATTCGACTGTCGACCCTCATCCTGCTTTCAAGGTCGTGCGGTTTCTGACAGCAATGCGCTACGGGAGAGGGCGGCTGTGGACAGCCATCGAAGCCGACTCAGATGGGGAGAGCGTCACAGTCGAAGAACCGCGGACGGTTCTCTCAAGCTCCCAACTCAACGTCTTGGCCGTGGCTGCATTTCTCTCATTGAATCTGTCAATAGAGAACCCGACGCTTGAAGTGGTTGTCCTCGACGACCCAATCCAGAGCCTCGACAATGTGAATCTGCTAGGTCTGTCCGATCTGCTGCGCCGTCTTCGCGGGCAACGCCAAGTGATTGTCTCTACACACGACGATCGACTGGAGAGACTGCTGGCGAGGAAACTGCGGCCAGTCGCTTCGAACGAGCGCACACTCGCCATCTCATTGAGGGCTTGGAATCGAGCGGGCCCGATAGTGGATGTGCGGGACATACCGCGCGACACGACCGGGCTGCGGCTAGTCGCCGCTTAGAGACCGCTGACGCCGGGACGATGCGTCCGGCGGGCGGGCACTGTCAGGATCCCTGAGCCGACGCCGACGCCAGAAGCGGTCCGGGCAGATGGACTCATCAGGCTGCCATCGAGTCGGCTGATGAGGCGGCCGGCGAGGAGCCGACATAGTAGCCGTCATGAGACAGGCTCTACCAGTCTCCAAGCGTTGTAGTAGGACTGTCCGATGTCTCCGAGGGCTTCAGTCCAGTCGCTTGGGGTGCTTGTTGTGAGGAACTGTCTGAGTTCGTCTGTCCTGCGGCCCGGGCCATGCATCCGAGCAAGTGCGAGCGCGGCTGCTCTCGGCACACCGAAGAGTCGGAAC
>LXNI01001731.1_pt1 | contig 17514 bp, 14 predicted proteins | sample 809091 | NCBI WGS metagenome assembly LXNI01 (sample SAMN04870527, study PRJNA318959) | sponge metagenome | biome: 01000161; feature: marine sponge reef; material: water | host: Sarcotragus foetidus | place: Greece: Milos, Mediterranean Sea | collected 2013-05-29 | depth 5-7 m | reverse complement strand
CGATCTGCGAAAAGGTCGAATCGATGGCCTTGAACTTCTTGCGGATGCGCTTCACGTGGCTGTCGATGGTGCGGTCCTCGACGTAGATCTGGTCGCCGTAGGCGGCATCCATCAGCTGGTTCCGGCTCTTCACGTGGCCCGGGCGCTGGGCCAGCGCCTTCAGCAACAGGAATTCGGTCACCGTCAGCGCGAGCGCTTCGCCCTGCCAGGTGCACAGGTGACGGTCCTCGTCCAGCACCAGGGCGCCCCGCACCATGAGGGCGCGTGTCGAATCGGTGCTCCTGACGGGCTCGGCCCGCCGCAGGATCGTCCGGATCCGCTCGACCAGGAGGCGGACCGAGAAGGGCTTGGTGATGTAGTCGTCCGCGCCCTGGCTGAGACCGTAGAGCTGATCGTCCTCGGCATCCTTCGAGGTCAGGAACACCACCGGCACGGTCGAGTGCTTCCGCAACTGGGCGAGCAGCTCCAGGCCGTCCATCTGCGGCATCTTGATGTCGAGCACCGCAAGATCCACCGGCCGGCTCAGCATGTCCTGCAACGCCTTGACCGGGTCGCTGTGGGGACGGACGACGAACCCCTCCGCCTCCAGCGCCATGGTGACCGAGGTGAGCAGGTGCTGGTCGTCATCGACGAGCGCGATGGTCGAGGACACCGTTTCTCTCTCCTCCTGCGCCAACAGCCCCGACTATGGCCCGACTGTGGCCATTTTGGGGCGCCAAACCGGCCCTTCGCCTCGATGCACGTCCCTCAGTAGCGGGCGATCGGCCGCCGTGCCACGGCGAGGAAGCGGCCCGAGAGCAGGATGCTGGCGCTTAGCGCACCCGCCAATACGCCCCACATCAGGCCGTCGACGCCGATCCCGACCACGAAGGCCAACACGTAACCGATGGGCACCGTGATGCACCACCACGAGATTAGCTGAAGCCCCGGCGGCACCCACACGTCGGCGATGCCGCGCAGCGCGCCCATCAGCACCGCCTGCATCCCGTCGAACACCAGGATGATACCGCAAATGCCGATCAGCGACGCGGCCAAGGGCAGAACGGCCGGATCGTCGGTGTAAAGCCTCGCGAGCGGCATGCCGAGGCCGAGGAACGGCCCGGCGAAGCACGCCATAAGGAAGGCGATCAGCAGCACGCCTGCCCATCCGGCGCGCGAGATATCGGTCGGGTTGCGCCGCCCCACCGCGTTGCCGACCCGGATCATGCTCGCCGCCGCGGTCCCGATCGCGACCATGAAGACGAGGCCGATCAGGTTGTAGCCGATCTGGTAGGCGGCGAGCGGCACGGTGCCGAGGTTGCCGGCCAGCATCACCAGGGCGGCGAAGGCCGTGGTCTCGAGGCCTCGCGCAGCGGCCAGCGGGTACCCCAGGCGGCGGAGCCGGCGCGAGACCGCCCAGAAATCCGAGACCCGCTGGCTGATGCCGAGCGCCCGGCCATCGGGCAGGCGCAGCACGAACAGAAGGAGAGCCCCGAACATCACCCAGCGCACCAGCGAGGTGGCGATGGCCGCGCCTTCCGCCCCCATCTCGGGCCCGCCCCAATGGCCGAAGATGAAGATCCAGTTGAGCAGGACGTTGAGCAGCACCGCGCCGAACATCACCAGCATGCCGGGAATCGGCCGGCTGATGCCCTCCAGGAAGTGGCTGCACACCACCCACATCATGAGGGGCGGGGAGCCCCACGCGATCATGTCGAGCACGCGGCCGCCGCCGAGGGCAACTTCCGCCTCTTGCCCTGTCGCTTCCAGTATCCAGCCGCCGAGCAGGCAGAGCAGCCCCATGAGGACGCCGAGTGCGGCCGCGTGGACCATGCTCACCCGCCAATATATGCCGCAGGCGGCACGGTCGTGCGCGCCGTGGGCCTGCGCGACGAGGATCGTCGTGCCCTGGAGCAGGCCCACGCCGATCAGAATCATGACGACCTGGGCCGCATTCGCCGCCGCGTAGTAGGCGAGCGACAGGGTGCCGTAATGCCCCAGCATTGCGGAATCGACCGCGACCATCACCAGCAGGCCGGCGCGCGCGAGGATTACCGGGCCGGCGAGCCGGGCCGTCCGCGTCAGATGACGGCTGAATGGCATGGCGGCACTCACCGGGCGCTCCGGCGCGATGGCGACTCCCTTCGTCATGGCGCCGGACCCTAACCGATTTGCCGGGTCGGGAGACAGGATTGCGCGCCGGCGGGCCGCGCGGGCCGGCCATCCTCGGCGTGCTCACCCTTGCCGCGCGGCCCGCAGCCGTGAGCGGCGCGCGTCCGGCCGTTCCCTTGACTCGGTTGGGGCGCGACACTAGTCTCCCGCGCCACAGGTCCCGGTGTCCGGAGGAATAAGGTGAACGACTGGCACTTCGCTGGCGGGGTGTGTCGCGATAAAGGTTTCGGTTCGCCGTCCAGCGCAATGATGCCCAGTCGCGCTAGATGACGCCTGCCCATTCCAAAACCGGATCGCCCGAATACCCGGAGTGGTTCAAGAACAAGAAGCGAGAGCGCCTGCTTATCGTCTCGCGGTGGGTGCCGATTTCTCTCGTCGGCCTGCCGGTTCTAGTTCTTCTCGCGATCGTCATTTATCCGACGATCTGGATGTTCTTCCACGCGTTCCACGACACGACATTGATGTCGCTCACGCGGGACCGATACAACTTTATCTGGTTCGATAATTTCGCCAACGTCTTTACCAACGACCGCTTCGTCAGCAGCGTCGTCAACCTGGTGCAGTATCTCGTTTTCGGTGCCGTGCTGGAGGTGATCCTCGGCACTGCGCTCGCGCTCATGCTGTTCTCGGTCGTGAAGTGGAATTGGGCGCGAACGTTGCTGCTGATTTGCATGGTGGTGCCGCTGATGCTGCCGCCCGCCATGACCGGGCTCATGTGGCTCCTCATGCTCACGCCACATAACGGAATCATCAATGAAATCCTGATCGTTACCGGCATCTCCTCAGAGAAGGTCGAGTGGTTCAACACCAGCCTCTCTCTCTGGTCGGTGACGTTCGCCGACATCTGGCAGTGGACCTCTCTGCCCTTGTTGATCGTCTATGCGGGACGCGCGTCCCTGCCGCAGTCGATTTACGAGGCTGCGCGGGTCGATGGCGCGTCGCGCTGGAAGGTGCTGACCCGAATCACGTTGCCGATGTTGAAGGAGGTGATCGCCATCGCCTTCATCATCCGTTTCATGGACGCGTACAAGTATGTCGACAAGATTTACGTGATGACGTCCGGCGGACCTGCGGAATCATCTGAACTGCCCGTCTACATCGCTTATCAGCGCGGTATTCGTGATTTCCAGGTTGGCGAGGCGGCCGGGTACGCGATCGTAATCTTTATCGTTGCCGCGGTTCTAGTGACCCTCTTCTTGAAATATCTCAAGAAGGTTCTGAAAGCACAGGCGATCGCCTAACCGATGCGCGATCGTCACTACAAGCTCGTCGCCATCCTTATGTTCGTGTTCCTGGGAGTATGGGCGATCATCTCCCTGTTTCCATACTATTTCCAATTCATTACCGGATTTAAGGGCATCGAGGAGGTCAACCGTATCAAGCCGACCTTCTGGCCGGACGAATTCATGTGGAGCAATCTCGATCTGATTTTTTCAGACGAGACCAACGTTGCCGCCCTGCTGGATACGCTGTTGATCGCCTCGGCGAACACGGCCCTTGCGGTCTTCCTCGGATCCCTCGCCGGTTACGCCCTTGCCCGCTTTCCGCGCCAGGCCGGCGGCGAGAACATGGCGTTCTGGATCCTGTCCAACCGCATGTTTCCGCCCGTCGCGATTCTGCTGCCCATGTTCCGTGCGTTCGACACGGTGTTCGGGTCGACCGACAACCACATTTCCCTGATCATCCTCTACCTGGTCTTTAACATGCCCCTGGCGACCTGGTTGATGATGGTCTTCTTCCGCGACGCGCCGCGCGAGCTCGAAGAGGCCGCGTATCTCGACGGCTACTCGCCGGTCAGGGCCTTCTTCAAGATCACCTTGCCTCAGGTCGTGCCCGGCATGATGTCGGTGGCGCTGCTCTGCTGGATCTTCGCCTGGAACGAGTATCTGTTCGCCAACATGCTGGTCGGCTCCAACGTGGCCGTGAACACGATCCAGACTCCGGGGTTCGTCCAGGGGGCGCAGAAGCTCTGGAATCTCGCTGCGCTGTTCTCGCTGATCGCGGTGCTTCCGCCGATCATTCTGTTCCTGGTGCTGCGCCGCTACATGGTGCGCGGTCTCTCGCTCGGCGTCGTGAAGGGCTAGGCGCATGGCACGGCTCGAAATCGAGGGACTGTGCAAGGGCTGGGACTTTCCGGTGATCGACCGGATGGACCTGACCGTGGAGGAGGGCGAGTTCTTCGTCGTGGTCGGGCCCTCCGGCATCGGCAAGACGACGCTGCTTCGCCTGATCGCCGGCCTCGAGGTGCCGAACGAGGGGCGAATTATCCTGGGCGGCAAGGACATCTCGCGGCTGCCGCCCTACCGGCGCCGGGTCGCGATGACCTTCGAATCCTATGCCCTCTATCCCCACCTCAGCGTGTTCGAGAACATCGCGAGCCCGTTGCGGGCGCGCCGCCTGCCGAAGGCCGAAGTCCAGCAACGTGTGATGGACGTGGCGCGCCTGCTCAAGATCGACCAGCTGGTCGGGCGGCGGCCGGCCGAAATATCGGGCGGGCAGAAGCAGCGCACGGCGCTGGGGCGCACGCTCGTGGCGGAGCCGGAAGCGTTCCTGCTCGACGAGCCGATCAGCCACCTCGATGCCAAGATCCGTCACGAGCTGCGCACGCAATTCCATACCCTGGAAGCGCTGCGCAAGGTTGCGACCATCTACGTCACTCACGATTACGCGGAGGCGCTCTCTCTCGGCGATCGGATCGGCGTCGCCGGCCCCGGTGGCTTCGTGCAGATCGGCGGGGCTCACGAGGTGTTCGAGAAACCGGAGACGTTGTTCGTGGCCGAGCACATGGGCCAGCCCTCGATCAACGTGCTCGACTGCGAGCTGGCCTCGGAGAACGGCGCCCTGTTAGCGCGCCACGTCGGGAGCTCGCTCGCCGTGCCCGTCGCAGGGCCTCATGCGCAGCGGTTGAACGGCGCCGGCACGGGGCGGGTCACCTACGGCATACGCCCCCAGCATGTTTCCGTGCTGCCGGACGGAGAGGACGTCCGCGCCGATCAACATGTCGTTGAGAGCACCGTCACGCTGTTCGAGCCGCTCGGCACCTACGCGATCCTGATCGCCGAGTCGGGCGGCGCCACGATCACGGCTCTGTCCTCGCCCGAACACCGCTACGAACACGGCGAGCGCGTCCGCCTCGCCATCGACACGACGCAAGCGTTTTTCTTCGGTCCCGACGACGGCAAGAACCTGGTGCTCTAGCCATGGCCCGCGTCACGCTGGACAGCATCGACAAGATTTATCGCAGCCGGCGGGGCAACGTGCACGCGGTCAAGGACTTCTCGCTGAACATCGCGGACGGCGAGTTCGTCTCGCTGCTGGGGCCGTCGGGGTGCGGCAAGTCGTCGACGCTCAGGATGATCGTGGGGCTCGAATCCGTCACGTCGGGCGAGATTCGTTTCGACGACACCGTGGTAAACGACTTGGAGCCGCAGGAGCGCAATGTCGCCATGGCGTTCGAGACCTACGCGCTCTATCCCAATTTCACGATCGAGGAGAACCTGGGATTCCCGCTGGAAGTGCGGGGCGTGAGCAAGGAAGACAGGAAGCGGGAAGTGCGCCGGATCGCCGGGCTCCTGCAGATCGAGGACGTGCTCGATCAGAAGCCCGGCGCGCTCTCGGGCGGCCAGCAGCAGCGGGTATCGCTGGGTCGGGCGCTGATTCGCGAGCCGGCGGCGTTCATTCTCGACGAGGTCATGAGCCATCTCGATGCTCACCTGAAGTTTCAGATGATGATCGAGCTTCGCCGCATTCATCAGTCGTTGGGCCGCACGATGCTGTTCGTTACCCATGACCAGATGGAGGCGCTCGCACTCTCGGACCGGGTTGCAGTCATGCACGAGGGCCGCCTGCAGCAGTTCGGCACACGCGACGATCTGTACCATGCGCCGAACAACGTCTTCGTGGCCGGATTCATCGGCGAACCGCCGACGAATTTCTTCGAGGTGCGGCCGGAGGAGGCGGGCGGCGACGTGACGCTCGTCACGCACGACGGCGCAACGCGGTTTCAGCCGTCGGCCGAGAGGATGACGAGAATTCGCAACCGCGGTGCGGACAGGTACATCGTCGGAATCAGGCCGCAGAATCTGACGCGCCTCGCGGATGGCCTGGAGACAAGCATCACCGCGAAGGTTCTCATCAATGAGTATTCCGGCGAGCGGTCGATCCTGACGTTGACCAGTGGCGACGCCCAGCTGCAGGCCGTCACCACGTCGAGCGATGGCGCCGGACGGGATGAAGAGGTCGAACTCTACTACCATCCGGACAACGTGCTGGTTTTCGATGCCGAAACGGAGGACTTGCTTGTTTGACGCGTGACGTGCTGGGCTGAGAAACGAGTGACGCCTTCGCTCCGCACGGCAAATTCACCAACCCCGAGACAGGAAAGCTAGGAGGGAAACATGGGCGCTTTCAAACACCTCGTTAACAAGCGGCTCTCGCGCCGCGATTTCGTCAGAGGCTCTGCCATGGCCGGCGGCGCGCTGGCGCTGGGCGGCATGGGAACCGGCCTCGGCGCCGGCAGTCTCAAGGCCGAGAAGCGCTTCAACGACATCGAGGTCGCGGGCCTCTGGGACAACAACTGGCAGAACGCGCCGATGTGGCTGTCGCCGCTGCTTCAGGCGGAAGCGGGCGTCAGCCTGAAGAGCCGCGAGCTCTATGACGCGGGCGAGACCACGGCGAAGATCGTGCCGCAGCTCCTGTCCAACAACCCGCGCTTCGACTGGTTCTGCATGCCGAGCCTCTACTTCGGCCTCTTCGCGGAAGTCGGATTGCTGGAGCCGCTCGACCAGTACCTCGACAACTTCGGCGGATCCAAGGAGTACTTCGACTGGATCATGCCGGGTTACGGCGAATTCTATTCGCAGTGGGGCGGCCAGACCTATGGTCTGATGGTCGATGGCGACATCCACAACCTGCACTATCGGCCGAGCTATTTCGCCGATGCGGACAACCAGAAGGAATTCTCGAAGCAGTTCCAGCGCGAGCTAACGGTGCCCACCACGTGGGAAGAGTATCGCGATACCGCTCGGTTCTTCACCGAGAAGTACAGCTCGCAGGACATCTACGGCACCTCGGTCGTCATGAACCCGCCGAACTTCTCCTGGGGGTTCTGGATGGATGTCGCCGGCAGCTACGGCGTCACCTATTTCGACCGCAACATGAACCCGCAGATCAACCAGGGCCGTGCCGCGGAATCGCTCGAGATGTTCAAGGAGATCGTGGAGACCGGCCCGCCAGGGAAGACCTCCATGTCGATCGGCGAGACGATCGCGCGCTGGGAATCGGGCGCGGACGTCATGTCGGTCTGGTGGATCGACCTGGCCGAGTTCACGGTGCGCAGTCAGGGCCTCGAGCGGGCGTCGGATCAGGCGACCGCGCTGGTGCCCGGCACGCAGCAGGAAGACGGCAGCATGAAGCACACGCCGGTTGCGCTTTACAGCCGGACGCTCGCCGTGCCTGCCAACGCCTCGGAAGAGGTGAAGGAAGCCGCCGCGTACTTCATCTATCGCATGTCCCACCCGGACTACTCGATGAACATCGTGGCCGACCCGTTCTGCGGTTCCGACCCCTACGGGAAGACCCACTTCACCGACGAAGCGGCGCAGATGTACACCGAGCCCAACCCGCAGCGCGGCACGGACGAGCTGTGGCCGGTCAACGACGGCATCTTCAAGACATTCGACCAGGCACGGCGTCACCTCGACGGCTGCCAGGCCAACGTGGAGAACGCGTTCCCTCAGATCTACTGGGAAGGTGCCGGCGAGTACGGCGATGCGCTCGGCCGCGCAATCTCCAAGTTCATTTCCGACGAGTACGGGGCGCAGGACGCGCTCGACGAGGCAGCGGAAGAGTGGGTCAAGATTACCCAGAAGCTCGGCTTCGATTCACAGAAGTCGCAGCACGACAAGTTCCTGGAGGCGGCAAAGCGCGCCGGCCTCAACTTCGACGTGTAGTTTCCGTTTCCAACACGAAGGGAGGGGCTAACGCCCCTCCCTTTTTTTCGCCGTGCGCGGGCAGGTCTGAAATCGCCCTACCGCGGCGCGCAGGCTCTGATGGTGGTCTGCGCCATCTCCTTGGCGTTGGGGCCGGAGGCCATCGGCGCGATCATCGGCAGGTCGATGCCGGACGCGTGGTAGGCCGCGATCCGCTCGCGGCAGCGCTCGGGCGCGCCCGCGATGCAGACCGAGTCGATGTGCTCGTCGGTGACCGCCCGCGTCGCGGCCGCGTAGTCGCCCCGCGCCCAGGCCTCGGCGACCGCTTCCGCCTCTTCGCCGAAGCCCTGGTCCACGGCCATCCGCCTATAGCGGGGGAAGAAGCCCGTATACATGGCGACGCCCGGCCTCAGCGCAGCGAACGCCTGCGCGGGATCGTCGCTCCCTGCGGCGGGGAGGAGGGAGGTGATCTCGACCGCTCCGGGATCGCGCCCCGCTCGCCCGGCTCCGGCGGCGATGTGCTGGCGCGCCTCCGCTCCCACGTCGAGCGTGGTGCGGGTCAGGATCACGCCCTCTGCCTCTTCACCGCAGACCCCGATCATCTTGGGAAAGACGGCCGCGAAATAGATCGGCAGGCTGGGGCGCAAGGGCTGGAACCACAGCTCGTAGTTCTCGATGGTGACCGTCTCGCCCTGGTAGGAGATCCGGCCGTCCCGCAACAGCTGCCGGACCACCTCGGCGGTCTCCCGCACCCGCGTCACCGGCTTGCCGTAGGGCACACCATGCTCCGGCTCCACCTGCACCTTGTGGCTGGAGCCCAGGCCGAGGATGAAGCGCCCGCCCGAAATCTGATCGACCACCGCCGCCGACATCGCGATGGTCGGCGCCGAGCGCACGAAGACGCTCGAAATGCAGGTGCCGAGCCTCACCCTCTCCGTTTGTGCCGCGACCGCGGCGAGCACCGCGAACTGATCGCCGCCGTGGCCTTCCGCCATCCACACCGAATCGTAGCCGAGCGATTCGGCAAGCTGCGCGCACTCGACGATCTCGGACGCGTTCAGCCCGCCCGAGAACGCCACGCCGACCTTGCCCATGCCTTGCTCTCCCCGGCTGTTCGGTTGCCTCAAGTCGGCGGCGATCGTACAGATGAGCCGTCGCAAATCCAAACCGGCCGCGGACAGACGGCCGTGCTGGCGGGTGGAGACGCAGACGAGCACGGAAGAGCGGGCACATGGGCGGATATCTCATCAGCGGCGGGCGGTTGCTCGACGGGACCGGCAGCGCACCGGCGGACGGCGTCTCGGTGCTGGTGGACGACAACCGCATCCGCAAGATCGGCCCGGACCGGGAGGTCGCTGCTGCGGCCGAAACGCTCGGCGGCTACCGGACCATCGACGCCGCGGGCCGCACGGTCATGCCGGGCATGATCGACGGCCACTGCCATATCTCCTACGGCGACATCCTCTCGTTCGAGGAGCTCGACCTCTACGCGGGCGTGGAGTACCGCACGCTCCGCGCCGCCAACAATGCGCGCAAGGTGCTGCGCGCCGGCGTCACCGCGTTCTCCGATCCCGGCTCGACCTGGAACATCTCGGTGGCCGTCCGCGACGCCGTCAACGCGGGCCTGATCGAGGGGCCGCGCATGGCCTCGGCCGGGCGCTACATCACCACGTACAACGCCATCGGCTCGCCGTGGCCGTCGTGGATGGAGCACCCCAAGTCGTCGTTCGCCGTGCTCTGCAACACACGCGAGGAGATGGTCACGGAGGCGCGCCGGGAGATCAAGGAAGGCGTCGATATCGTGAAGGTGGCAGGCGACGGCGACGTGCTGACCGGCGAGGCGGAGCTTGCCGGCAGCATCGGCCTCGACGACCTCCGCGCCATCGCCGAGGTGACCCACCGGCTCGGCAAGGTCTGCACCATCCACGCCCGTTCCGGCCGCGCGGCGGCCGACGCCATCCGCGCCGGCTTCGACTGGATCATCCACGGCTCCTACATGTCGGAGGACGACCTCGACGTTCTCTTCCGCAACCCCACGCCGCTGATTCCCACGTTCTCGCTGCTCGCGAACACGCTGGACTGGGGCCCCGATCTCGGCTGCTCCGACTTCATCCTCGACGCCTACAAGAGCGAGGTCGAGCACCTCGCCGCCGTCGTCCGCCGCGCCCACGCGGAAGGGATCACCATCATCGCCGGCACCGACAGCGGCCAGGGCTCTGTCCCCTACGGCGAATGGCACGCCCGCGAGATGGAGCACCTGATGACCTACGGGGGCCTGAGCGCGATGGAGGCGATCCGCGCGGGCACCGCCAACGCGGCGCTGACGCTCGGCATGGAAGACGAGATCGGCACGCTGGAGGAAGGCAAGCTCGCCGACATCCTGGTAGTGGACGGCGACCCGCTGGCCGACATCGCCGTGCTGCAGGACAGGCGCCGCCTGCAGGTCGTCATGAAGGACGGCGCGGTCGTGGACACCGAGGCGCCCATCCCCGAGCCCGCGCGCTACAACTGGGAAAAGCCGATGCTTTACTGGCAGGATCCGCGCATGCCGACCCAGGGCTTCGTGCGCGAGCACGCGAGGAGCAAGCCCGGCTGGATGCGGAAGGAACGCCGCCTCGACGCGGCGGAGTAGGGGGCAGCCCCTCCCTTACCTTCGCAGGGCGTCGGCCGAGCGCGGCGGGAATTGGGGCACCGGGCAGTCGGGCGGCGCGCCCGGCGTTTCTCGGTAGTCAAAATAGCCCCAGACGGCCCAGTGGTCCGAGAGGTCGCAGTAGTCCTCGCCCCTCACGACCGAGAACAGCGTGCGGTCCGAGAAGTCGAAGCGCGTGCGGAAGACCATGGGGCAGTTGCTGGCGTAAGCGGGCGCGCGCCAGCCCTTCTTGGCAAGCACGTAGTCCACGTAGCCGTTGCCGCGCCGCGCCCAGTCGCTCTGCGTCTCGCGGGTGAAGCGGTGGCCGCGAAAGGCGGGCGCCAGCATGCCGAGCGGCTCGTCGCGGAGCAGGCTGTCGAATCCGTGGCGCAGCACGTTGAAGTCGCCGCCGACGATGACGGGCTCTGCGCGCGGGATCCCCGACTCGCTCTCGATGAACTGCCGGATAGCGCGGAATTGCGCCGCCTTGGCCTCGCGCTGCTTGCCGCCCCAGCCGAACTGCGCGTGGGTGCCGATGACGTGGTAGCGCGCGCTCCCCTTGTCGATACGGGCATAGACGAAGCCCTTGGCGGCGTTGCAGTCGCGCTCCACGCAATCGGCGTAGACCAGTTCGCGGGCGTCGCCGATGGGGTGCTTGCTGGCGATGAGCACGCCGCCGTCCTCGTCGAACCAGCCATCGCCCTCGCCGCCGCGCGGCGCCTCTCCTTCTGCGAGAGGCTGTTCGTAGACCGTGCCCTTCTCGCAGCTCCAGCCGGCGCGGCAAGCGCTGCCGAGGATGTGCGTCATGTGGACGAAGCCGTGCTGCCTGAGCCCGTCGAGCAGCGTCGCGCGGGCGCCGTCGTCGTAGGCTTCCGACAGGATGACCACGTCGTAGGGCGCGAGAAACGGCGGGATACGCTCCGCGCGCTCCTCCTGCGCGATCGCGAACCGCTCGCCGAGGACGGGAACGGCGCGCACGTGCGAAGGCAGCAGGTACACGTTGTACGCAAGGACGCTCAGCACCTCGTCGGAGGCCGCCGGCTCCGGCAGGTGGTTGATGCCCGGGCCTGCGCACTCGCGGGCCGCCGCCGCGCCACCCGCGAGCCAGAGCGCCGCCGTCAACAACAGAGCCAGCGCCCTGCCGGCACTCGTTCCCAAACGCGCGTCTCCCGCTCCCGCTTCGAGGTCGGTGCGAGAGTCTGCCAACGCTTGCTCTCGTGCAAGCGCCGCCACGCCAGGCGATAGCCGTGGAACGCGTGGTGCTGGTATGGTCGCGCCGCCGCCGATCGTGCGGCGGACGGGTAAACGACATCGTGGCGAGGAGGCACGGCTCGTGGCGGACACAGAGGCGTGGCGTGACTATCTTCCCCTGGCCCATCGCCTTGCCGATGCGTCGGGCGCGGTCATTCAGCGCTATTTCCGGCAGACCCTCTCGGTCGACGACAAGGACCATATCGAAGGCTACTCGCCGGTCACGGTGGCGGACCGCGAGGCGGAAGCCGCGATCCGCGCGCTGATCGAGGCTGAGTGCCCTGACCACGGCATCCTCGGCGAGGAGTACGGGCACGAGCGGCCCGACGCTCGCTTCACCTGGGTCATCGACCCCATCGACGGCACCAAGGCCTTCATCTCCGGCATGACGACCTGGGGCACGCTGATCGCGTTGCAGGATCGCGGCCGGGGCATCGTCGGCGTCATGAACCAGCCGTACATCGGCGAGCGCTTCGTCGGCCACGGCGAGGGCGCCTGGCTGGGCGAACGCCGGCTCGCCGTGCGCGCCTGCCCCGATCTCGGCGGGGCGACTCTCTACGCGACCGAGCCCGACATGTTCTCGCCGACCGAGCGCGCCGCCTTCGATGCGCTGGGCGCGCGCGTTCGCCTCCGCCGCTTCGGCGCCGATTGCTACGCCTACGGGATGCTTGCCGCCGGCTTTATCGACCTGGTGGTCGAGGCCAGCATGAATATCTGGGACATCGCTGCGCTCATCCCCATCGTCGAGGGCGCGGGTGGCATCGTGACCGGCTGGGACGGCGGCCCCGTCGGCGCGGACGGCCGCACGCTGGCGGTGGGCGATCCCCGGCTGCACGAAGCGACGCTGGAGATCCTGGCCCAGGCAGGTGCAGACGACGGTCCGTGAGCGCCACGGCACAATCGCGCGAGCCATCACCCATGCAAACCGACATGCACGGCAAGGTCTGCCTCGTTACGGGCGCGAACTCGGGCATCGGCAGGGCGGCGGCGCTCGGCCTCGCGGAGCGGGGGGCTGCTGTCGTTCTCGTCTGCCGCAACGAGGAACGCGGCGCACCGGTCCTGGACGAAATAGAGCGGCGGGGCGGGAGCGGCACGGCGACACTGCTCACCGCCGATCTCTCCTCCCAGCGCCAGGTGCGCGAGGCGGCAGCGGGCTTCCTCGAGCGCTTCGACCGCCTGGACGTGCTGATCAACAACGCGGGCGTCGCCGGCTGGGGCACCCGCCTCGTGAGCGAGGACGGACTCGAGACGACCTTCGCGGTCAACCACCTGGCGCCGTTCCTCCTCACCAGCCTGCTGCTCGACCGGCTGAAAGCGAGCGCGCCGGCGCGCGTGATAACCGTGAGCTCGGCGGCGCACCGATACTACGCGCTCAACTTCGACGACCTGCAGGCAGAGCGCCGCTACTCCGGCTTCGGCGCCTACGCCCGCTCCAAGCTCGCCAACGTGCTCTTCACCCACGAGCTTTCGCGCAGGCTTGAGGGGACCGGCGTCACCGCCAACTGCCTCCACCCCGGCGTCGTCGCAACGGGCATCTTTCGCAACCAGCCGCGCTGGGTGCGCCTGGTGTTTAGCAACCCGCTCGTCCTCACGCCTGAGAAGGGCGCGGACACGCTGCTCTGGCTCGCCACTGCGCCGGACGTCGCCGAGGTCAGCGGACGCTATTTCGTGCGGCGCAAGCTCGTCCGCCCGTCGCGTGCCGCTTGCGATCCGGCGACCGCGCAGCGCCTGTGGGAGGCGAGCGAGGCCCTGACGGCCGCGCGCGACGCGTAGGCGAGGCGCCGGCGTGGTAGGGTCTCGCTCCGACGAAGGGTCAGGCTTGATCGAGGCGCGGATGAAGGCGGGAATGCGAGGGCCGTTGGCGGTCGAGTGCACGCGCGGGCCCGCCGTCGAAAGCCGGCACCTGGTCGATGCCGCGGTAGTCGATGCCAGCGGGCGGCTCGTGCAGGGCTGGGGCGAGACCGGCTCGGTCGTTTACCCGCGCTCGGCCATAAAGTCGGTGCAGGTTCTACCGCTGATTGAAACCGGCGCTGCCGAGCGCTTCGCCGTGACCGATGAGGAAATCGCGGTCGCCTGCTCGTCGCACAATGGCCAGCCCGCCCACGTCGAGGCCGTGCGCGGCTGGCTCGCGCGCGCCGGGCTCGGCGAGGACGACCTCGAGTGCGGCGCCCACTTGCCCCGCCACACGGCGTCGGCCCACGCCTGCGTGCGCGCCGGCGAGCGCGGGCGGGCGGTGCACAACATGTGCTCGGGCAAGCACACGGCCTTCCTGGTCACCGCGCGTGCGTTGGGCGAGCCGACGCAGGGCTATATCGCGCGCGACCATCCTGTGCAGCAACGGGTGTCCGCCGTCATCGCCGCGCTCTCTGGCCACGATCTCGCGCAGGCGCCCTGGGCGATCGACGGTTGCAGCATCCCGACTATCGGCCTGCCGCTCTCAGGCCTCGCCCGTGCCGCGGCGCGGATCGCTGATCCCACCGGCCTCGCGGACGAACGGCAGGCCGCGATTGCGCGGGTGCGCCGCGCCGTGGCCGGCCATCCCTTCATGGTCGCGGGCGACGGCCGCGCGTGCACGCGCATCACGGAGACGGCGGGTGTGCGCGTCCTGGTCAAGTTCGGCGCGGAGGGCGTTTTCTTCGCGGCGCTCTGCGAGAGCGGCCTCGGCCTTGCGCTGAAGGTGCGCGACGGCGCCACCCGCGCCGCCAATGCCGCTGTCGCGGCCATGCTCGACCGTCTCGGCGTCCTCGACGACCGCGACCGCGAGGCATTGGCCGACATGCTGGACAAACCCCTGCGCAATTGGGCGGGACGCCTCGTCGGCACCGTCCGCACCGCGCAGGACGCGTGATCGAGAGGGGAGGGGAGACGTCATGCTGAGGCTTTCCGATTTTGCAGGCCGCGTGCTGCGCGAGGACGATCTCGACGACCTGGGCCGGCCCACGGGCGAGGTGATCGAAGAAGCGATCGACGAAGGCCGCACCGAGGAGGCCAAGTCCCTCGCCCGCAACCTGATCCACGAGTGGAAGGGCCTTCACGATCTGTACTGCGACTGGGTCTGGGACATGCTGACCAAGATCGGGCGCAAGTTCGGCGAGGGCGAGGTCTACGCCATGCTGCGCGCGACCCAGGAGACCTGGATGATGAAGCGGACCTGGAAGGGCTTCCGCAGGATGAGCGTCGAGCGCCAGGTCACACTCACCGTCGAGATGATGCGCGCCCACCGCTGCGGCCCCCGGCAGGAGGGCGACGTCGATGTGCTGGAGGACGCGAACCGCTACACCATCGTCATGGATCCCTGCGGCAGCGGCGGGCGCATGCGGCGCGGCGACCCGATGGACGGCACCCCCTCGCGCCTTGGCCCGCCCTACAACTTCGGCTCCACGCAGGAGGCGCACTGGTGGAGCTGGGGACGCAAGGACGTGCCCTATTACTGCGTCCACTGCGCGCTCAACGAGATCCTCCCCATCGAGTGGGGCGGCGCGCCGCTCTGGGTCACGGACTTCGATCCCGATCACGCCAAGCCCTGCCGCTGGCACTTCTACAAGAAGCCCGAGCTGATCCCGGCGGAGTACTGGACCCGGCTCGGCAAGGAAAAACCTGCGCGGTTCGACGACGCGTGAGCCGCATCCGGTGGCCCCGCATCCGCAAGACGCCAGCGGGCTCGCCGATGCACTGACGGTCCGGGCGAACCGGGAGCCGTGATCGCGCAGGCAATCCTGCGGCGGCCTGCGGCGCTGGTCGCCGTCCTCTGCTTTGCCGAAGCGCTCGCGATGATGGGCTTTGCGGCCTACTGGTCGCTGCTGCCGGTGCTCCAGCCGGCCTGGGGCATGAACAACACGGCGGCCGGATGGCTCTCGGGCGCCTATTTCGGCGGTTACGTCCTGGTCGTTCCCTTCCTCACCGCCATGACCGACCGGGTCGATGCCCGCTACGTCTTCATTCTGGGTGCGCTGCTCTCGGCCGCCGGTCTGGTCGGCCTGGCGTTCCTGGCAACCGGGTTCTGGTCCGCTCTGCCCTGGCGCGTGATCGCCGGCGCCGGTCTCGCCGGCTGCTACATGCCCGGCCTCAAGGTGCTCACCGACCGCCTGCCGCAGGAGCGGCACCCGCGCGCGGTGGCCTTCTACACGGCCTGCTTCAGCGTCGGCACGGCGGTCTCGTACGCGCTCGCCGGCGGCGCGCTCGAGTGGTTCGGATGGCGCGGCGCCTTCCTGTTCGTGGCCGCCGGCCCGGTGCTCAGCGTCTTCGTCCTGGCGATGCTGGTCGCACCGCGCGAGCCTGAGGCGGCGGTCGAGGAGCGCAGGCACGTGCTCGACTTCCGCCCGGTCCTGCGCTCGCGCGAGACGATGGGCTACATCGTCGCCTACGCCGGCCACGGGGCCGAGCTCTTCGCCATGCGCTCCTGGATCGTGCCGTTTCTCATCTTTTGCCTGGGCACGGGCGGCGCCTTCGAGCTGAACGCCACGCTGTTCGCCACGCTCACCGCGCTCATCGGGGTGGTGTCCAGCATTGGCGGCGCGGAGGTGGCTCTGCGAATCGGACGCGCGCGCCTGATCACGTGGGCGATGCTCTCGACCTTCGCGGTCAGCGCGGTGACCGGCTTCTCCTCGCCGCTGCCCTTCGCAGCGGTCGTGTTCTTCTGCCTGGCCTATGCCGCGGCCATCCACACCGATTCGGCAGCGCTGACCGCAGGCGCCGTGGCGTCGTCCCCCGTGGGCCATCGTGGCGCGACGCTCGCGGTGCATTCCACGCTGGGCTTCGGCGGCTCGCTGTTCGCGCCGGCTCTGGTGGGCGTGGTGCTCGACCTCGCCGCGCCTCTCGGCGGGCAGACCGCCTGGGGGCTCGCGTTCCTCGCGATGGGATCGATGGCGTTGCTGGGCTACGTCTTCTTCCTGTTGCAGCGCCGGGGTTTGGCTGGCGGGGGTTCCCCGCCGTAGCCGTCTATCGGGTGTATCGAGTTTACCCGCGCGATCAAACCGCCACGCAACCATCGTCGCACATGACGATGTGGCCCGCTCGATGATGTAGTCGAAGCGCTCCTCGGAAAAATTCTCGCCGGAACAGCGATGAGCGGAACCGGCGCGGCTGACCGGGTCGGCAGGCGCCTCGCACTGCTCACGCTACGTGACGTCGAGCTCCACGGCGTGGGCGCTGCCGCTGCCGCCTTGCCTGCAGTCTCAGCGGGACTGCGCGTGGTCCTGCCAACCAGCGGAGCAATGGAATGAGCGACCCGCAAACGCCGGTACTCGTGGCCGAGGGCCCGGACTGGCCAGAAGGCCCAAGCGACCGACCCCGAGGGCGGCCGCCGCCCTCGCCGAGAGGTGATGGCTTGCAAAACCCAAGCGCCGCAGCCGCTTCGAGTATTCCATTCCAGTAAAGTTGGAGGTAGGCAGAGGCTGCCAAACAGGACTAAACTGGGAACATCCGGTCAAGAGTGTTAGTGGCGGTCCGAAGGTGCGCTTAAATGGTGCTCTTTGGGATCGATCGCAGGTCTGGTGAGGGACGAACTGCTGTTCTGGGCAGCTTCCTGTTTCCGGATCACTGGATCCGGGATTT
>LXNI01001730.1_pt1 | contig 17519 bp, 16 predicted proteins | sample 809091 | NCBI WGS metagenome assembly LXNI01 (sample SAMN04870527, study PRJNA318959) | sponge metagenome | biome: 01000161; feature: marine sponge reef; material: water | host: Sarcotragus foetidus | place: Greece: Milos, Mediterranean Sea | collected 2013-05-29 | depth 5-7 m | reverse complement strand
GCTCGATTGGGGTACACAGTGTTGCCATGAGGGGTTGCTTCAGAAAACTCATAAGTATCTGAATAAGAACAGGTTACCACAATTTGAAACCTCATGTCCACCCCCCTTGGTGAGATATCCGGGTTAGGTTCAAGAGGTCCGACGCGAACTCCCGCCTGCGCTCGACCGTGGCGGAGCACAGCCCGCTGTCGTGAGCTTCGGAACGAGCCACAATGTGCTCGATATCAGTTTCGGACTGGCTGTCGAACCAAACGCCCGTGTAAGGGCTGTACGCACCGCCCAGAGCGTCCACGATCCGGTTTTCCACGCGGGGAGAGTAGCGGTAGTCGCTGGCGGAATACTCCGAGCATCGCTGCTCTTCGCTGATCACGAGACCACGCCACGTACCTTGCTGAGCGACTACCGGAAAGGCCACCAGCAGCAGGACGGGTACGAGATGTTTCACGGTGGCGCATTATAGCGAAGCGCGATTGCTTGCTATTCCGGCAGGCAACTGCTAGGCTAGCGCCCGGAACCATCAGTAAGGCACCCGTCCGTCGGGTCGCCTGCTGAATACAAGAGCCGCGATCCGGGCAAGGGGTAGCTCCCCGAGCCTGCGGCGAATACGCAGGACATCATCGCAAGCCTTACATGATGGTTCCGGGCCCGGCTCCACGGAGTCGGAGGCCGACGGGCTGCGGCTTGCCAGCCCGAGGAGGCCGGCCATGTCGGCTCGGCGCTATCGCGTCACTGCGGCGGCGGACCCATTTACAGAGTCCTCTCGCCGGATTCTCAAGTGGGGCGGATTGCTTTTACTGCTGACACTGCCAGCGATTCAGGGCTGTGATACCGAGCCCGACCAACGAGCCGTTAACGCTCGCAGGCGAGCGGTTTCGGGTTACAAAGAGCGCCCGGCGAGAGCGCACTCGTCACGAGAGTCAAAGTCTGGCACCGTTAGTGCGCAGTACAACCCGAAGAAAGTTCGGCAATTGATCGAAGCGCCATTTTCGGAGTGGACAGAGGAGGACACGGCCTACGCTGAAGCGCTTGGCGAAAGGACGGAATTGGACGAACTGAGGATGAGGTTGTACATCAAGTGGTTCGAGCATGCCACAGGACGCGTCACGCGTGAGGAGCAGCAGTCCATCGCGGAGCGCATCGCCGATGAATTGCCGGAGGCGTTCGCCGTCCACGTGGTCAAAGTGGAGGGCTGGGACGGCGGATTCACCGTCACCCTGAATCCAGCGATTCAGGATATTTGGTGGAACATCGATTGCGACATCAAACGCGACATGCTGGACGAGTTGGTGGAGCAGTGGCGCACGGCCCTGCGCGCGGCTCAAGATTCCAAGGGAACCGAGCGCAGCATGATCGATGTGGTAGTGCGGACAGCGCGCGGCGAGCTGGCGCATTGGAACGCAGTCACCGGAGCGGTCGTCTTCCCCTTGGGTCGGTGTGAGCAATGACGCACGTGGGCAGTGACATTGAGCATCGACAGACTGCGGAGGAGGCCATGGAAGAATCGACGACACAAGGCAATCGGCCTAGCGAGCTAAGCGCCAAGATAACGCAAGGATGTCTCATCTTTGTGCTTGCGATTGTGGCGATAATCGGATGCTGTTCGATCTTCATCTTGCCGTCCGAGGAAGAGCGGGACGCTGAAAGGCGGTCTTGGCGAGTTGCGGCTCGCCAAGCGCTGGACGGTAGCGCAATTGAAGCGGCAATGGTTTCGTTCGAGGCGTACTCTGGCACGCTGGACGTAACGCTCAATCGAAGCACGACGCAATCCTGGGAACAGGTTTCTTGCGATCATCAACGTGCCGCCCTCTTGGAGCTGTTCAAGCGCTGGAAGCTCCGATACGGACCTACTGCCCACACAGTAACACTGCGATCCTATACGGGGCGCGAGATCGGCCTAATCAAGCGGACAGTCACGTCCGGGTTCCGGTTCCACTGCGGGTAGTGCCTCAATCCGAGCCGCTATCTATCTCGAATCGCAACCTCACGGGGCGGACGCCCTCCGAACCCGCAAGCTGGCGCATGACGCGCACTAGGTTGTATTCGAGGAGCCTGTCGTAAGGAGACACCCACGGAACGCTGCAATAGGGGCAGACGCGTTCCGGCGGCGTCGCCCCCGCGTTCCTGTCGCCCTGCGAGACAGGGATCGTGATCTCCCCGCCGCACTCCGCGCACAGCACCCTGATTCTGGCGATATCGCCCAGCTCGAAAACGATCTTGCGTTCTTGTGTCATCGGCCTCTCCGCCTCAGCCCTTCGGGAAGAACTTGCAGTAGAGCGCGGTTTGGCTGACCTTCCAGAACTCGGTCGGCTGGCCGTCCAAGAACAGATCACACTCAACCTCTTGCGGATTCCACTTCCACGTGACGATGCGATCGGATGAGTCGCTCGTACCGGTGATGGTGATCTGCTCTATCCCCCGCATGAAACACACGAGCTCCCGGTCTTCGCATTCGACGCAAAAGCGCTCCGAATTCCCGGTGACCTTGAATCTCGTCATGCGGGCGCTACGAAAATTCACTTTCTCCACGTCGGACTTAACGCGCTCCATGAGAGCCAGGGATATGAACTCCGGCCCGCAGCACAGGCGCTTCTGCACCCAGTCAACGGGGTTCTTGTCTTCCAGCATTCCAGCCCTCCCTACGCCGCTCTTGCTCCCGACGCCAAGCCGTTCTTGCGAGTCAGCGCCTCGTACTTCAGGCGCTTGCCTTCCATGCCTGCAACCACGCACCCCATCTGCTCGACGGTGTCGAGTTCGCGGACGTTGTGGCGACCGGCGAACTCCTTGACATAGCGGTTCAGGTGCTTCGGGCTCATCTTGTGGTACGTCCCATAATACCCGCGCTTGAGCATTGACCAGAACGACTCCACGCCGTTCGTCGAAGCCTGTCCCCGGACGTACTCGCCGACCGAGTGCTTGACCGTCTCGTGCGCTCTCGGCAAGCCCTCGTAGGCGCTTGCGTCGTCGGTGTAGACCGTCGCATCCGGGTCCGTGCGGCCCGTCACGAATTCCTGCAAGGTTGCCTTGTCGGTCGACTCGACAACCTCGGCGGCAACTTGATTGGTGGCGCGATCCTTGGCACCCACGACCGCCGTCTTGCCGACCGGGCCACGCCCTGTGTCGGCCAGCTCCGCGCGCTTGGCGTTGCTCATGTTCTTGCGCTTGCCGCCCATGTACGTCTCATCGACCTCGACCGGGCCTTCAAACGGGTCCGCGTCGGCCTCGAACGCCAAGCGGAGACGGTGCAGCATGAACCACGCGGCCTTCTGGCTGATGCCCAGCTCGCGGTGCAGCCGCATGCTGGAGACGCCCTTGATATTGGTCATGAACAGGTAGATGCTGACGGCCCAGGCGCGGTACTTGAGCTTCGACCCCTCCATGACAGTTCCGGTCTTGAGCGAGAACATGGGCTTGCCCACGCACTGGCGACAGCGATACGCCATGGTCTTGTGCTTGATGTTCGACTGGACGTTGGCCGTTCCGCAGTGCGGGCACTTCGGCTTGCCGTCCGGCCAGCGGTGTTCTGCAAGCCATGCCTTGGCCTCTGACTCATCGCGGAACATGTCCGCGATCTCCAATAGAGTCAATCCCTTGCGGTGTGCCTTGCCCGGTGCGTTGCGTGCCATCTCGCTTCCTCGATGTGACTATATGGTAACATGTCACGGTGCGCTCTGTCAAGGGCAAATGTGACTATTCGCTATAATTCCCAATGGATTGGGGTGGTGTGCCCGTCGAAGGCGCTCCAGAGCGCCTGACACGCTACTCCACTGCGTCGAACATTCGGGGCGATCACCCGCTGAACCTCTGTGCCACGGCCTTAGGCTTCAACGCCTTCGCGCTCACGGGAGAGCAGCGCTATCGCGACTGGACAGTGGAGTATGCCCGTGCTTGGCGTGACCGGGCTATAGAGAACGGCGGGAACATTCCCACCAACATCGGCCTTGACGGAACGATCGGCGGGGAATGGGGCGGCAAGTGGTACGGCGGCGTGTTCGGATGGAACTTCTGGCCCCAGTCCGATGGACGCAACTACTTCATTCGCGGGCCTCGCATTGCCTTCGGAATCGGCGTCATGTTAACGGGAGATTCTGGCTTTGTGGAGCCGCTTCGACGTCAGGTCGCCAACCTGTACGCGGCAAAAAGGACGGAGGGCGGTCGCGTGCTGTTGCCCAGAAAGCACGGGGACGACGGCTTCTACGGCTACACAGCGGGTCAGCACTTGGATGTACAGCGCGACGTGTACCTCTTCACATTCGATCGGTCCGGCCTTGAGGGGCTGGACCAAGATCCGTGGATCCGATACCTCGACGGGGACAACCCGAACTATCCGATGCAGGCGCTACAGGCTGATCTGAGCGTGGTCCGGGCGCGGCTCGATGCAATGCAGAACGACGATTCGATTGACTACGAGCGCCCGTCGGACTATACGCAGCGATTCAATCCAGCCGTCACCAATTCGCTCGTGGAACTCGCCCTCGGCGCGAACCCGCCTGGACGGGCGGGCAACATACTGCACGCCCGATTGTTCTACTACGATCCCGCCCGCAAGCGGCCCGGCTTGCCGGAGCAAGTGGCTGCCCTCGTTGACAGCATCACTCCGTCCAGCGTTCGCGTGCATCTGGTGAACCTAGACCCGAGTCGTGCGCGTCGGGTGATCGTGCAGGCCGGGGCGTACGGCGAGCATCGCTTCACCGACGTGCGCACAGGAGACGCTTCCCTTCGCGCCGAGGGCGATCGATTCGAAGTCCTCCTTGAGCCGGGGGCCGGCGGCATTCTGGAGATTGGCATGGATCTGTATGCGAATCAGCCGGCGTTTCGCCGTCTGCCGTGACGGGAGCCTGCCGAAAGGACGTACGTGGCGGATTGCAGATACACCCTGCCAGCCCGGCTTGACCGTTGGGGCGCCGCTGTCCATGCCTGCCAGTGGTGGGACTGGAACCGTCTTCCGCAGACGAGCTGCTAGCCCATCGGCACCGATCCTGGCCGCAAGCACTCGCCCCTCATCGGGCGGTCGGAGCAAGTAACACCGCTTTCGAGCTGTCCGTTGCGACGTCTGCACTGCACGACCCTCATTCGCCATTCGGGTCCTACCTGGATTAGGCACCTAGCGGCCTGCTAGCAGGCTTGGAGTCTGCCCACACGGCGCTGAAGCAATTGGCTGTCTCAGTACACTGGGTCCAGATGGGTTTCCGCCTGGCTTCTGACTACAGCCCCCGCGGCGACCAATCCACGGCGATCGACCAGCTTGTCTCCGGCGCTAGGAACGGAGACTGCCATCAAGTCCTGCTTGGCGTCACAGGCTCGGGCAAGACCTACACCGTCGCCAAGGTGATCGAGGCGCTGCAGCGTCCCACGCTCGTGCTGGCGCACAACAAGACACTCGGGGCGCAACTCTACCACGAGTTCAAGTCATTCTTTCCGGACAACGCCGTTGAGTACTTCGTCAGCTACTACGACTACTACCAGCCCGAAGCCTACATGCCGGCCAGCGACACGTATATCGAGAAGGAGTCCACGATCAACGACGATCTCAACAAACTCCGCCTAGCCGCGACGAAGTCGCTGTTCGAGCGCCGAGACTGCCTAATCGTGGCCAGCGTCAGCTGCATCTACGGTCTTGGCTCTCCGGATGCCTACTACGACATGCTGCTCATGCTGGAGAAGGGTCAGCGCGTCTCGCGCAAGGAGATTACCCGCCAGCTTGTCAAGATCCTCTACAACCGCAAGGATGTCGGGGACTTCGAGCGGGGCGTGTTTCGCGTCATCGGCGACATCATCGAGGTCTTTCCGCCATATGACGACCTCGCCTACCGGATCGAGCTATGGGGCGACGAGGTGGACACTCTTTTGCAGTTCGACCCGCTGCTGGGAGAGGTCAAGCAGACCTACCAGCGGCTGCCGATCTATCCTGCCAGCCACTATGTCATGTCCAACGAGACGATGCTGCGGGCGCTCGACAGCATCACCGAGGAGCTCGATTGGCGCACGGCCCAACTCAGGGACAGCGGCAAGCTGCTCGAAGCGCAGCGTCTCAGCCAGCGGACGCAGTTCGACATGGAGATGATGCGGGAAATCGGCTATTGCCACGGCATCGAGAACTACTCGCGGCATTTCTCCGACCGCTTGCCCGGCGAACCCCCGCCGACACTCTTGGATTACCTGCCGAAGGACACGCTGCTGTTTGTGGACGAGAGCCACCAGACGATCCCGCAGATCCGCGCGATGTACCACGGCGACCGATCGCGCAAAGAGAGGTTGGTCGAATACGGATTCCGCCTGCCCAGCGCCTTGGACAACCGGCCGCTGACGTTCGACGAGTTCCAGGCTCGAACATTTCAGCTGATGTATGTCTCCGCCACGCCCGGGCCGTACGAGCTCGACAAGGCCGAGGGCGTGGTGGCAGAGCAGGTCATTCGACCGACCGGGCTGCTTGACCCAGAGGTGGAGGTTCGGCCGGTGAAGGGGCAAGTGGACGACTTGCTGCGAGAGATCCGCTTGCGAGCTGAAGCCGACGAGCGCGTGTTGGTCACGACCTTGACGAAGCGCATGGCGGAGGACTTGGCCGAATACTACGCCGAAGCCGGTGTGCGCTGTCGCTACCTACACTCGGAGGTCGACACGCTCGAGAGAGTCAAGACACTCAGGGACCTGAGGCGGGGAGAGTTCGACTTGCTGGTCGGCATCAACCTGCTGCGCGAAGGGCTCGACCTGCCGGAGGTGTCGCTCGTGGCGATTCTCGACGCAGACAAGGAGGGCTTCCTGCGGTCCGTGGGGTCCTTGATCCAAACCATGGGCCGCGCGGCGCGCAACGTGCATGGCAAGGCGATCCTGTATGCCGACCGCATGACCGACAGCATGCGTCGCGCCATCGGCGAAACCACCCGCCGCCGGGAATTGCAGCATGCCTACAACGAAGCCAACGGCATCAGCCCTGAGACGATTGTCAAGCCTATCTCGATGACCCTCGCCAAGATCGTCGACGCCGACTATGTTGACGTGCCGATTCAGCCGAAGTCTGAAGACGTGCCGGACACGCCGGAAGAGTTCGAGGCCATGATCGCGCGGTTGGAACGCCAGATGCGGGAGGCAGCGCAGAAGTTCGACTTTGAAAGGGCCGCCGAACTTAGGGACCGTGCGCGGGCGCTGCGCGCCGAGCACCTGGAAGTCTCCGGGGCGCCTGTAGCCGGCTGAAGTGGCCGCCGCCTACTTATACTGGGAGTGAGGTGAGGTCGATGGGCGACCAGAACACGGTCTTGCTGGGTGTTACCGGCGGGATTGCCGCGTACAAGTCGGCCGAGCTGGTGCGAGCGCTCCAAGCGGACGGCCATGCCGTACAGGCTGTCCTGACGAAGGCTGCCACCAAGTTCATCACCCCTCTCACCATCGCTTCCCTGACTGGCAACAAGGTCATCACGGACCTGTTCGACGACAGTTCGCCCGACGAGACGCTGCACAGCGCCATTGCCCACATCGATGTCGCTCAGCGCGCGGATGTCCTGCTTGTGGCGCCTGCTACGGCCGCCACGCTGGCCAAGCTTGCGCTCGGCCTCGCCGACGACTTCCTCAGCACAGCCCATCTTGCTTTTCGCGGGCCGCTCGTGCTGGCCCCGGCCATGAACACGAACATGTGGGAACATCCCGCGACGCGCGAGAATCTGGCGACCCTGCGTTCCCGCGGTGCCCGGATTGTGGAGCCTGGAGCGGGAGAACTGGCCTGCGGCACGGTCGGGGCCGGTAGATTGGCCGAATTGGACGAGATCGTGGACGCCGTGCGTTCCGCCCTGCGCGCCGGCGGCGACCTGCAAGGCGAGTGCGTCTTGGTCACAGCCGGGCCCACACGCGAGGCGCTGGATCCGGTTCGCTACATTTCGAATCGCTCGAGCGGACGGATGGGGTTTGCCCTCGCGGATGAAGCGGCCAGGCGCGGGGCGCGGGTCATCTTGATCGCCGGGCCGGTGGCCTTGCCGACCCCGGCAGGCTGCGAGCGCATCGATGTGGAAAGTGCCGCCGAAATGCACCAGGCCGTGATGCAGCGATTGGGCGAGGCGAGCTTCGCCGTCATGGCGGCCGCCGTGGCCGACTATCGGCTGGCACGCCCAGCCGCCAGCAAGGTGAAGAAGCGAGACGGTATCCCGCAACTGTCGTTCGAGGAGACGCCGGATATCCTGCGCTCGATCGCTGCTAGCAAGGGCGAGCGCGTGCTCGTCGGCTTCGCCGCCGAAACCGACGATCTAGAGGCCAACGCTCGCCACAAGCTCCGAACAAAGGGGTGCGACCTGGTCGTAGCCAATCCCGTGGGCGGAGCCACCGGGTTCGACACGGACCTCAATCAAGGCATGCTGCTCTCGTCTGACGGGACGGTGCAGCACCTCGATCCCATGCCCAAGCCTGCGATGGCCGGCCGGATTTTCGACGAGGCGGTCCGCCTGCGCAAGCGCATGGCTGCCTGAGACAGCTCAGGACATGTCGGAGCAAGCGCTGCGCCAGTACTTGGAGTTCTACCGGGATCTGGGCTTTGAAGAACTGTTCGTCGCACCGACCGAAACCGAGAGCGAGACACCATCGGCACTACCGATTGAGTCGTCTTCAGCCGCCGATCCAGCGGTCTCGGCACCGCACGCTTCTGCCCAAGCACCAACCCCAGCCGAACCAGCGCCACCTATAGCAGTGCAAGCGCCTGCCGCCGCGCCGGAGGCGGATCCGTATCCCGCCAAGGACACATCACCGGAGGGGCAGCTTTCCCCTCTGCAAGTCATCCAAGAAGACATCGGCGAATGCACCCGCTGCCGCTTGCACAAAGGCCGCAAGACGATCGTGTTCGGCAGCGGCAACCCCAACGCCAAGCTGGTGTTCATCGGCGAGGGCCCGGGAGCGGACGAGGACGAGCAAGGCCTGCCGTTCGTCGGAAGAGCAGGTCAACTGCTCACGCGCATGATTGATGGCACCTGCGAGCGCATAGGGTTGCCGATCCGGCGGCCCGATGTCTACATATGCAATGTCGTAAAGTGTCGTCCGCCAGACAATCGCGCGCCCGAACTGGACGAGATGGAAGTCTGCGGGCAGTTCCTATTCCGCCAAGTGAAGGCCATCCAGCCCAAAGCGATCTGCGTCTTGGGCGGAACCGCCGCGAAAGCCCTGCTAAGGCCGGGAGTGGGTATCACAAAACTGCGCGGCAACTGGACCGAGTGGGGCGGCATCCGCGTGATGCCGACCTATCACCCGTCCTACCTGTTGCGCGGGTACAACCCGCAAGGCAAGCGCCAAGCCTTCGACGACCTCAAGGAGGTCTTCACGTACGTGTACAAGTGACGCCTGCAGGGGCTAGCGCTCGACGCGGCCGGAGCCGCCCCCCTGCATCAGCGCCATCACTTCCTTGGCCGAGAAGCGGTTGAAATCGCCGGGTACCGAGTGCTTGAGGCAGGAGGCCGCGACTGCGAACTCCAGAGCTTGGGCCTTGTCGTCGGGGAACAGGTGCAACCCGCCGATCAGCCCGCCCGAGAAAGAGTCCCCGCCACCCACGCGATCTACGATGTGCGTGATCTGGTACTTGCGACTTAGGTGGAATTCCTCCCCGTCGTACAGACAGGCTGACCAGCCGTTGTGCGAGGCCGACACCGACTCCCTCAGCGTGATGGCCTGCACCTTCAAGTTCGGGAAGCGCTCCAGCATCAGCTTGGCCAGTTGCTCATAGCGATCCACGTTCAAACTGCCCGATTCAACATCGACATCCTCCACGGACACGCCCAGCGACTTCTGGCAGTCCTCTTCGTTGGCGATGCCGACATCCACATGCCGCACGATGTCGTGCATCACTTCGGGGGCGGTCTTGCCGTACTTCCAGAGCTTCTTGCGGAAGTTGTAATCGCAGGAGACGGTTAGGCCCTTGTCCTTGGCCGCCCGCACTGCTTCCAACGACAGGTCGGCGCAGCCTTGGCTCAGTGCGGGCGTGATGCCAGTGATGTGGAACCAACTCGCCCCTGCGAAGATTGCGTCCCAGTCGAAGTCCCCGGGGCCAGCCTGCGCGATCGAACTGTCCGCACGGTCATAGAGCACCTTGGAGGGGCGTTGGTTCGCACCGGTTTCCAAGAAATAGACGCCGACCCGCCCAGGCCGACGGACGATGTCGCTACAGTCGATGCCAAAACCACGCAGTTGCGCGATACAGCTGTCAGCCAGGAAGTTATCTTCGGGAAAGGCCGTGACGAACGAGCTCGGGATCCCGTAATTCGCGGTCGATACCGCGACGTTGGCCTCGCCGCCCCCGAACGTCGCCACAAAGGTGGGGGATTGGAACGGGCGCTCCAGATAGGGTGGCGCGAGACGCAGCATGATCTCGCCAAACGTGACTACTTTGACCATAATTCGATCTTAGCTTGCGGAGCATTGCTGACCGCCCGCGTCGAACCACGCCCGTAAAGGTGAGTCGTTACCGACTGGCGGGGCTCGGTAGAATCTAGCCCATGCCGCTTCTCCGCGCCTCGGCACTCTGCCTGCTTCCCCTGCTCGCGCTCGCTGCGCCAAACATCATCTTCGTGATGAGCGACGACCATGCCGTCCCGGCGCTGAGCGCCTACGACGACAGGTTGATCTCGACGCCGAATCTCGACCGGCTCGCTACAGAGGGCGCTCGCTTCGATTCGGCGTTCGTGACGAATTCGATTTGCACGCCCAGCCGAGCAGTGGTCCTGACCGGCAAGCATAGCCACAAGAACGGCGTCCTGACCTTGTCGGATACCTTCGACGGTTCGCAGCAGACGCTGGCGAAGCTCTTACAGTCCGCCGGCTACTACACCGGCATGGTCGGCAAGTGGCACCTCAAGAGCGAGCCGACGGGCTTTGACGAATATGCCGTTCTGCCCGGACAGGGGCTCTACTACGATCCGCTCCTCCGCCACACGGGCATGTGGCCGGAAACGGAAGTCCACGAAGGCTACGTGACCGACGTGATCACCGACGAAGCGCTGAAATTCCTAGAGGGGCGTCCGGACAACAAGCCGTTCTTCCTGATGTACCACCACAAGGCTCCACACGACGTGTTCGTGCCCAAGCGCGAGCACGAGGGAATGTTCGCCGATCCCATACCGGAGCCACCCACGCTGAACGAGGACGTGTCCGAGCGAATCGCGCTGCGGGAGACGCTAGAGACGATCGGCTACCGACACACTTCCTATGGCGTGCCCGAGTGGGCGTGGTTCCTCAAGCGCGTGCGCTACAACCCAGAAGCTGTGGAGGGATGGATTCGCGACCTTGCCGGACTGCAGGGTGCAGCACTCCGCAAGGCACAGTACCAGATCTACATGCGCCGCTACTTGCAGTGCGTGTATTCGATTGACGAGAACATGGGCAGGCTGCTTGAGTATCTAGATCAGAGCGGCTTGGCTAGCAACACGCTTGTCGTGTACACCTCCGATCAAGGCTTTTTCCTTGGCGAGCATGGCCTTTACGACAAGCGCCTGATGTATGAGCCGGCCTTTCGGATCCCGCTGGTTGCTCGCTGGCCGGACAGGATTCCGGCCGGCACCGAAAGTGCAGAGCTAGTCCAGAATCTCGATTTCGCCCCGACTCTGCTGGAGGCGGCCGGGCTGCGGGTTCCCGCCGACATGCAGGGCCGGAGCTTCCTCGGGATCGCCAGCGGCTCAGCCCCGTCGGATTGGCGGGAGGCCGTGTACTACCGCTATTGGATGAACCGCGCGCACTTCAACATCCCCGCGCACTTGGGAGTCCGGACCCAGCGCTACAAGTTGATCTACTTTTATGACAACGATGTCGGTCCGGATGGCAAGGCCGTCGTCAAGGGAGCGCGTGCGAACGTGCGGGACCCGTTCTGGGAGCTATACGACTTAGAGTCCGACCCGCTCGAGGTGAGCAACATCTACGATGATCCGTCCCAGCAAGGACGCATCAAGGCGCTCAAGCAAACGATATACGAGTTGCGGAAACAGTACGGTGATGATCGTGATGGATTGAAGTTCAGTGATTGATGCCGCCGATCGCGCTAGATTTCATCCGAGGTGTCTACTGGGTAAGTGTCACGTGGGCCGACGCAATGTACCGCTTGCGAGATCTCAGTGCTGGGCGAGAACGGTCTTGACTATTGAGTGAGTGGGCCCGTTGTGGCACCATATTGTGGAAATGCTTCGAAGAATGATCATGTTCCCCTTGCTAGCGCTGCTGGTTTGCTTGGTTCCGCAGTCTGCGTTTGCGGAGAGCATTGCGGGCAAGTGGAACTTGACCTGGACCACGGAAGGGGGCATCCGCCACACCGTATGGGATATCAGCCAAGATGGCGAGGCAGTCTCTATTACGACAGACGGGCAGAAGCTCGAGGGTGCATTCAAGGATGGGCGTCTCGAACTCAGCGGCAAGTTCTATGCGGCCCGAGCTGGCTACAGTTCAGAGTTGAAGATCGAAGGGACACTTGATAACGGTCAATTGAAGGGCAAGGGCAGTTGGGCTGGGTATGGAATGACCTTTACGGGGGAACGGGTAGAATAGCTTGTTCGGCCTCACTTCGCTTAGCGGATCACCCTCAGCCCGAACCAGCCCAGTCCACTTACGAGCAGTAGGATCGCTCCCAGTTGCTCGGCGCGAGAGCCCACGTATCGCAGTCGAACGGCTCCCAGCACCGCCAGCAACAAGCCTTCGCCGCCGAATGCCCCCGGCAAGAAATAGGCTGGGCTCATGCGGGCTGACCCCAGCAGCGTGGCGAAGAACAGGCCGTGGAAGGTCCCCATTGCGCCGCAGGCCAGCCAACGCAAGCTCGCATCCGGCAGGAACAGAATCTCCGAGGCCAAGTAGGCCACGGTCAGGGCGGACGCCGCTTCTAGGAATCGCATCGGCGGCATCCAACCGATCACGGTGCCGACCGCTCCTACCAGCGCTTGGGCCGCGATGAACCCGCCGGCGCAGGCTACGAACTCCCGTCGGGAACGTCCGGCCAATGCGAGCGCCACCAAGAAGAGCAGCAGTTCCGGGCTGGTCAACACTCTTCGGAAACCTGCGCCTGATTCCGTAGCCGCGGTCTCCAGCCATGTGGGCGGGCTGAATCGGATCTCTGCCTGCGCATAGGTGATGTCGAATACCGTTTGGCGCACCATCTCGCCTGCGCCGGAGCGCAGCACGTGGACGTGTTGCGGCACTGTGACCGCGGGAAACTCGCACCGCACGACAACGGTCTTCGGCGGCTCCGGAAACTGGTAGGTCGCCGAACAAATGAAGAGCCCTTGGCCCGCTTCCTCGCTGCACTTCGCATCCGCTTGGCTGACAGGCCGGCCGCCATCAATGACCTGGAAGGCGCTTAGCAGCAATCGCGCTCTATCAGGGTCGTCCGGCACCTCGGCCAGCGGCATGCGCAGCTCATACCGCACGTCGCTGCCGTCGTGCAGCAACGATCCGTGGCTCATGCTCAGTACGTGCCCCGCGATGGGGAGCGCACCGGCGATAGCTAGCACCGCGACGCTGGACAGCAGTCCTGCCAGTCGATACGGGAGAGGCTTCGGGGCCGGCTTCATTGCAAGCCGAAGCTGTACATGGCTTGCAGCGTGCGCACGTAAATGTGGCCGTCCACGATTGCCGGCGTCGCGAAGCATGTTCCGTCCAGCGTGCTTGTCGCGAGCACGCTCCACTCCGGTCCGGGAGCAATCGTGCTGATCATGCAACCTTCGCTGACAGTGTAGATCTTGCCGTCGCCGACCACGGGCGATGCCCAGTATTTGTCGATCGCTTCCCGGAGCCGGTCCACCTTGTGCGAACTGCCCTCGGCTGGGTCGATGCTGCTGAAGATGCCGCCGTCCTTCACTAGGTATATCGTGCCTTCATAAAGTAGTGGTGAAGAGGTGTTGGGCAGAGACTTGTTGTAGCGCCACAAGACTCCGGACTCGGTGATGTCACCGCGAAGGGAACCCGGGCGGATCGCCACCAGATTGTTCACCGGAGCGCGCCGAGCGCCGTAGAAGTACCAGTCGCGCTCGTCCAGTTTGCCATCACCGCCCAAATCTGCTTCCGTCCAAGGGTGCGCTTTCTTGAGCCGCTCCTCGGGAGCTTCGTCTTGGGACAGCAGCCCGTCACCGTCTTTGTCGTGCTGTGCGAGCACCTCGGCGAACGAGGGCGTGTCCTGCTGCTGGCCCGGATCGCCGCCAATCTCCCAGCCGTTGATGTAGACGGTATCGCCCTCGAACAGGGGCACGCACTTGAGCTGCCATGCAAATCCGTTGACCCACCACAGCTCTTCGCCCGACGCCAGCGAGTAAGCCGACACTCGATACGAGCCCGGCACTACCACCTGCGCCTCTCCGCTCGATGTCCGGAACACTCCTGCCGTGCCGTAACCCCGCGTGTTGGCAGGCCTTGGGGCCTTCCAAACGGTCGCGCCCGTCTCGGCGTCGAGAGCGATCAGGTACGAGTCCACCTGTTGGTCGCAGACGATCAGCAGTTTTCCATCAGCCAGAATCGGCGAGGAGCCATGTCCGTTCTGGTTGATGAACGGACCTAGCGGGCGCCGCCAACGCTCATTGCCGTCCGGGTCATACGAAATCGCCCCGAAGTCGCCGAAGAACACAAATACGTTCTCGCCGTCGGTCACCGGTGATGGCGATGCTGGACCGTGAGTGGGCTGGAAGTGTTCCTTGCGCGGGCGGGGCGCCTCCCTGATCCACAAGATCTCGCCCGAGTCTCGCGCAACAGCCAAAACGAGCAGCCTTTCACCCTCAAAGGCGGTCAGGTAAATCCTCTCGTCGGCAATCACGGGCGAGGAGTGGCCGCTTGGCAGCGCCGTCTTCCACACCAGGTTCTTGTCTTCTCCGAACCGAATCGGAAGCGGGCCGCTGTGTGCGATGCCGGTGCCCTCCGGCCCGCGGAACTGCGGCCAGTCGGCTCCCTGCAGCAGACCTGACAACAACGCGAGCGACACCGGCAGCAACCAGAGCATGCCCACAATATAGCGCGGGCGCAAGCGAGCCGACGCATTCAGAGCCGCAGATCTGCTCCGACGTGATACAGTGGCAGCGTACGAAGAAGCCCGTGGATGAAACAGATCGGACGGTACAGGATTGTCTCCGAGCTGGGCCGCGGGGCGATGGGCGTCGTATTTCGCGCGCACGATCCCCAGATTGACCGCGAGATTGCGCTGAAGACCATCAGGCTCGCCGCGCACGCCGACCCGAGCGAGATTGCGGACATGCGCGGCAGGCTGATCCGGGAGGCCCGGTCGGCCGGTCGACTGTCCCATTCTGGGATCGTCACGATCTTCGACGCCGGCGAGGAGGACGGCCTCGCTTTTATAGCCATGGAATTGGTGGAGGGACGCAGCCTCCACGAGATCTTGGCCGGTCCCGTGCTGCCCGATCGCAAGCTTGAATTCTTGGTCGCGTTGCTGGGAAAGGCTGGCTCGGCGCTCGATTACGCCAGTGCTAACGGTGTCGTGCACCGCGATGTCAAGCCCGCCAACATCATGGTGTCCGGTCCGTCCATAAAACTCCTCGACTTCGGCGTAGCCCGGATCGCCTCTGCGCAAGCTACCCGGACGGGCGCGGTGTTTGGCACGCCCAACTACATGTCTCCCGAGCAGGTGCAAGGGACGCGGATCGATGGGCGGTCCGATCAATTCTCCCTCGGCGTAATTGCCTATGAAGTTCTGAGCGGTGTCAAACCATTTGAGGCTCCGGCCATTCCATCCACGCTGTACAAGATCGTCCACGACGATCCAGAACCGCTGCGCACTTATTTGCCGGACATCTCGGCGTCTTTGGAGAGGGTCGTGCTGCGGGCGCTGCAGAAGTCCCCGGGAGACAGGTTCGAGAGTTGCGAGGAATTCGCTCGGGCGTTTGCGGATGCCGCCGGGGGGCTGGCAGGGCTCGGGCCTGCAATCAGCCCTGGCGCAGAGACCGGACAGGCTGGTGTTGACGGAACTCTGGACAGCCGCACGGCCCCGAATGCCGACCCGGCAGAGTCGACCAGCGGCGACAGGGACTGGTCAAGCCATGGCGGCCAGGGTCTGCCGGTTCGCGATCGCACGCAGTCACAGGGACCGCCGAACCTGCCTGCGAGGACGGGTTCGCCGGGGCCGGGCCGCGACGCGAGCGAGCCCATTCTGCCCGTCGGAGAGACATCCGCCGAAGCAGTTGAAACAGTAGCCCAGCCGAAGCCGCGCTGGCCGAACCTGATCTTCGCCCTGCTCATCCTCGCGATCGGGGCGTTAGCGCTGCTGTTGGTGCGCTACCCGGGCCTGCTCGATGACCCGCGCACGCTCATGGACGCCATTCTTGGAACCACGCCAATAGACAGGAATGCGCCTAGCACCAGGGCAACTGCGCCGACGGTGCCCGCGGCAGATGCCTCAGACCAAGCCGAGAGCCAGTTCGACGATGATTCAGATCCGCTGGTTGGTACGTTGGAGAGTGCGCCGCAAGTAGTGGACGGTCAAGACGAGCAGCTGGATGTGGCGCAACGTATGGCCAGCAGCACCTCCGACGACGGGCTTGGCCCAAATGAAGTCTCCCTGCAGCCACCCGTCGTACCGTCGGCTGCTCCCAGCGGCGGGCAACTGACGATCCCGCAAGTCGGGGTCGCGTTTTTTCGGAGCCCTGTGGCTGGAGTGCTCGTGGCTCTGGACGGGAATCGAGACTGGCGGTGCGTCACCCCGTGCCAACTCAACGGCCTGCCACTGGGAGAGCACAAACTGATCGCGCGGCGAGATGGCTACAGCGAACTGCACAGGACGATCAGGATTTCGGAGGCAGCGCTGAATGTCATTCTGCCGATGGAGCGGATTGGCGCAGTTCTGCTGGTCAGCAGCGAGCCCGCGGACGCCCGCATCATTCTCGATGGCCGCGATACGGGCCAGACCACCAACGCGCGCCTGACGGTCAGTCCAGGCAAGCATGCGGTCCGGTTGGTGCTGGGTCGACTCTCAGCCGAGCGTTCCATTGAAGTCGCCGAGAACGAGACCAGGTATCTGCAGTTTCGTCTGGGCGCGCAGTAAGCGGATCTGTTCAGATGATGGACAAGATTGAAGTCCACGGTGCGCGCCAGCACAACTTGCAAGACATCACGCTGAGCATTCCACGCGATTCCCTCACTGTTGTCACGGGCTTGAGCGGCTCGGGGAAATCTTCGCTGGCCTTCGACACCATCTATGCCGAAGGCCAGCGCCGCTATGTCGAGACCCTGTCACCGTACGCCCGGCAGTTCCTAGAGCAGCTGGAGCGACCGGACGTCGACTCGATCGACGGGCTGAGCCCGGCCCTGTCCATCGAACAAAAGACATCGAGCCGCAGCCCGCGTTCTACGGTGGGCACGGTCACCGAAGTCTACGACTACCTCAGGTTGCTGTTCTCCTCGATCGGTACCCCGTTCTGCGTGACGTGTGACCTGCCCATCGAGAGGCAGCCCTCAGATCGGGTCGCGGCTCGCATCATCGAGCAGAACAGCGGCGAGAACATCATGATCTTGGCCCCCTGCGTGCGCGGCCGCAAGGGGCACTACAGCCGGGAGTTGCAAGGCTACGCTCGCAAGGGCTTTGTCAC
>LXNI01001729.1_pt1 | contig 17526 bp, 11 predicted proteins | sample 809091 | NCBI WGS metagenome assembly LXNI01 (sample SAMN04870527, study PRJNA318959) | sponge metagenome | biome: 01000161; feature: marine sponge reef; material: water | host: Sarcotragus foetidus | place: Greece: Milos, Mediterranean Sea | collected 2013-05-29 | depth 5-7 m | reverse complement strand
CAGGGCCACTCTCGCCTTGAAATTAGGTGAATGATTGCGTCGCTTTGCCATCGTCGTAAAGTCCTCTCATCAGCGCAAAATCCACTCTAACGAACCTGTCCGAATTTTGGGGACCACTTCTCCGGATCCACACGCAGTTCGAGTATCGCCGGTTTGCCGCTGGCGCGGGCACGCTCCAACGCGCCAGGGAACTCATCCGTTCGCTCGACCGTCTCGCCATAGCCCCCGAAGGCGCGTGCATAGGCCTCGAAGTCCGGGTTCACCAGCGCAGTGTTGCTGACCCGGCCGGGGTAGAGTCGTTCCTGATGAATGCGGATTGTCCCGAGCATTCCGTTATTGACGACGAGACACACGATGTTCGCGCCGTACTGGACCGCCGTAGCGAACTCCTGCCCATTCATCAGAAAACATCCGTCACCTGCAAACGCGACGACGGTCCTTTCGGGATAGCGAAGCTTTGCCGCGATGGCAGCCGGCACCCCGTAGCCCATCGACCCGGCGGTCGGTGCGAGTTGTGTTCCGAACTGGCGGTAACGGTAGAAGCGATGGATCCAGACGGTATAGTTGCCGGCCCCGTTTGCGACGATGGCATCGCCGGGCAATACCTCGCGCAAGTGCGCCATGATCCCGGCCAGTTGGACCGGCCCCGGGCTCTTGGTCGGTGCGCTGTGGGCCCGGTATTCGGCGTTCGCCGACTCGGCCCAATCCGACCACCGGCTGCCGTCAGCGGGGGCTGATTGCTTGAGCGCCGCGGCCATGGAGCGTGGGTCCGCATGGATCGGAAGCTGCGCCTGGTAGACCCGCCCGAGCTCCTTCGGGTCGGCGTGGACATGGATCAGCTTCTGCGTGGGGCGCGGCACGTCCAGCAAGGTGTAACCACTCGTCGGCACTTCACCGAGTCGGGCACCGAGAACGAGGAGAAGATCGGCATCGCGCACTCGTTGTGCGAGCCTGGGATTGATGCCCAGCCCGAGGTCGCCGGCGTACAGAGGGTGCGAGTTATCGAAATAGTCCTGCCGACGGAACGAAGCCGCAACCGGAAGTCCGAATCGTTCAGCGAACGATTGCACGCTCATGACGACCTCCGGATCCCATGCGGGACCGCCCACGATCAGCAGTGGACGTTCGGCGGCATTCAGCAGCGTGCTCAGGGCCCGCATCTCCTCCGTGGCAGGCGCCGCTCGAGTCGTCCGGCAGGGCTGTCCGTCCTCGACGGCGACGGTTTCGGCCAGCATGTCTTCGGGAAGCGCCAGCACGACAGGACCGGGTCGCCCGGAGGTGGCAACGTCGTATGCTCGAGCGACGATCTCCGGAATGCCGGCGGCGTCATCGATCTGGATCGCCCACTTGGTGATCGGGCCGAACATGCGCGGCAGGTCGATCTCCTGAAACGCCTCGCGCCCGATCATGGGTCGACTGACCTGACCCACCAGCAGGATCAGCGGAGTCGAGTCCTGCTGCGCGATATGAATCCCCGGGCTGGCGTTTGTCGCCCCCGGTCCCCGGGTCACGATGCAGATTCCCGGGCGGCGACTCAGCTTGCCGTCCGCTTCAGCCATCATCGCCGCACCCCCTTCCTGGCGGCAGGCAAAGTAGCGGAGTTCTTCCCGGTGATCGAGGAACGCGTCCAGTACGGGCAGATAGCTCTCGCCAGGAACGCCGAAGACACGTTCGGTACCGTGTATGAGCAACTGATCCACCAGGATCTGCCCGCCTGATCTCACCGTGCGAGCCACTCAGATAAACCTCTCTCCCCGGCAACCGGCCGCCGACGGTTCGGCGTCACGCCAGCCGAACGTTAGCAGATTTTCCTATCGATCCGGGACGGAGCAGTCGAAGGGCTTGACCTCCTCGCCGGGTACCCACGAGAAATGCAGGTTTTGTCGAGCGACCGGTTCAGTGAATGTCTCGGGATCGATCACCGACGCCGACCAATCCAGGCGCGTCTCATCCTCGCTCAGCGTGAAACGCTCCACGACTCTCATGGCGGCGCTCTGTGGCGTGCCCCTGTCATCGTAGGCGCCGCTCTCGAACTTCTTGCTCTCGACGATCAATGTGCGCCCTTCCCAGCGCCCCACGGAGTAGCCCATGCGCGTGGGCGGTGGATCGGCGCTGTCGATTGATCGGCCCATGTGGATGGTCCGAACCCCGTCCCACTGCTCCAGGCGCAGGGTGATCTCATCGCCGCCGTCGACAAGCTCCATCGGATAGGGGCTGGACATGTTCTCCAGCATGCCCGGCGGGTCGCAGCGCCAGGCGCGGTCTTCGGGCTGCACCCAGGCGTCTTTCACCGCCCTTGCGGCTGTCGTCAGGGGCAGGTATTCGGTACCGCCGCTCCGGCTGGAGACCACCCATACACGAAAGATACCCTCGGCGCGGCGAGCCGCAAGTTCAACTTCCTGATCGTTTATGGTCGTATTGTCCCGCGCATTCTCGTCGACCAGGCCGAATTCCTTGGCCGGACCGAGCGTCATGACCATTTCCCGGCCATCCGCCAGACTCATGTATACGGGTAACACGCGGTGTTCGTCACGCCGCGACAAAAACCCCAGGACCGTCACCTCGCCGTCGGCATTCAGCATGTCCTCGGTTACACCGAGACGCTCCAGTCGATTGATGGACGAGCCTTCCACCAGCCATTCTTCACCTTGTGCGTCATTCTCGGCGTTGCTGATGGAGAAGCGGATATGGGGGTTCCGCCAGAACACGGACGTTACCGTGCCCCGCACCTCGACCAACTCGCTCTCGTCGAACTCGAAGCGTGCGTGATGGCCGAATGCCACCAGCGGGAGACAGAACAGCAGGATTCCCCAACCGCCAAGGACCTTCGGTTTTCGCATCTTTCTCATCTCGGCATCCGTCCGTTACAGGATAAGACAAACGGCCCCGAGGAACCCGCCACTAAGCGCTGTTCAGCGCGTTGGAATCCCTCGCGGTGGCGAACAGGCTTTCATGAGACCGGCAGTCGAGGTGGCTTCTACCGAATACTGTCGCCATCGGAACCTGAAGCCGACTCTGGCTCCGAGCCTGTTGTTTTGCTAGCGTACACCGATGCTGAGGGCCGCCATCGGAGAAGTCATTGCCAGCGGGGCGAGCGACAGAACCATCGACGAGACTTGGGCAAGCGCGGAAACCCGCTACCCGGGAAAGGATGGATAACTGCCGGCTGTCGCGCCGCGCGGCGGCGGCCCGTCTGCTGGCGACGACGGCGGCGGTGGTGTGGAGCTTCGCTGCCATGGAAAGCGGGGCGCAGACCGGCGCCATTGAAGAAGTCGTCGTCACGGCGGCCACCGGCAGCCGGATCGTCCGCCAGGGGGACTCACCCTCCCCGCTTTCGAGCTACGACGGCCAGACGTTGCTCGACTCGGGGCTCAAGGACCTCCGCGATCTGGTCGGCGTTCTGTCCATCAACGCCGGAGCGGAAAACAACTCCGACAACCTGACCCAGAACTACACCGCCGGCACCGCCAACATCAATCTGCGCGGGCTCGGCGTCGCCTCCACGCTGGTCCTGTTGAACGGCCGGCGGCAGGTCTTGTCAGCGGCGCAGACAGACGACGGTTCGAGTTTCGTGGATCTCGCCGGGCTGGTCCCCATGCTGGCCGTCGAGCGGGTGGAAATTCTCAAGGACGGCGCCGCAGCCATTTACGGTTCGGAAGCCGTCGCCGGGGTCGCCAACTTCATCACCCGGCGAGATTTCCGGGGCATCGAACTGCAGGCCGAATACCGCAGCCGGGTCGGCGACGGCTCCCAGGACGACCTCACGCTGGACGGCGTGGCAGGCGGCGAGCTTGGCAGCGACGGAGAATTTCTGGTCGCGGCAAGCTACCTTGACCGCAACAGCCTCGTGCTCATCGAAGTGGACTGGCTGCAACCGGCCACCAGCGGTTTCGGCAATCCCGCCAGCTTCAATGTGCCCTCGCTGGGCCGAACCTTCGCAGACCCCGACTGCGAACAATATGCAGGACTGTTGCAGGCGTTGCCCGGCGACAGTTCCATCTGCCGTTTCGATTACGGCCCGCAGCTCACCGCGATCCCAAACGAACAACGCCTGCAGACCTGGGGGCGGCTGGACTGGGCCGGCCGCGACGGCGGCAACTTCTGGGCCGAACTCGGTTACTCGAGCAATGACATCAACCGCGATGTGTCGCCCAGCTTTCCGGTATTGAGCACGCCGGTCATCCCTGCGTACCACCCTGGAAATCCATTCGGCGAAGATGTCTATTTCCAGGGCCGACCCTACGGTTACGGGCAACCGCCCGAAGTGAACTACTACGAACACGACACGGCCCGGCTGGCGGCCGGATTCGAGGGCCGGATTTCTGACACGTCTTCCTGGAACGTTTCGCTGGTGCGCGCACGGAACGACACGCTTCAAAATCCGCGCGATGTGATCGCGGAAAACTTTCAGGCGGCCCTTCTGGGTTTCGGCGGCAGCGACTGCAACGCGAACCCGCTGGACGCGGCGCCGGAACAGGCGGGCACGGGCGGCTGCCTGTTCTTCAACCCCTTCAGTTCCAACTTCGCCGCGGGCCCGGGTGAGGCGCTGCACAACTCACCGGCACTGCGCCCGTTCATCATCGGCAATTACTTCGGCGACGGGCGATCGCAACTGACGACGCTTGAAGCGAATGTCACCGGCTTTCTGCCGTGGCGCGATGCAGGCTACGCCGCCGGCGTGCAGTACCGCGATCAGTCGGTGGATTTCTTCTACGACGACATCACGCGCAACGACGGCTTTGCGTTTCTGATAGGCAACCCCGACTTCGACGCCATGGACCAGGTACGCGCGGCCTATGGCGAGATCTGGCTGCCGATCTCGGAAATCCTCGAAGTCACCGGCGCATTGCGTTACGAGGACTACGGTGAGGGCGTCGGCGATACACTCGATCCGAAAGTCACTTTGCTCTACCGGGCCACCGACGCCGTCTCGATTCGCGGTTCCTACAGCACGTCTTTTCGCGCACCGTCGCCCTTTCAGACCCTCGGCGTGCAAACCAATTTCACCAATATCGTCGATCGCGACGGCTCGCGGACATTTGCCGGCCGGCGCACGCTGGGCGATCCGAACCTCGAACCGGAAACATCCAGCGCGTTAAACGCCGGTATCTCCTGGCAAAGTGCCGGAAACCTGGCATTCAATACCGATTTCTGGCGCTATTCGTTCGAGGACGTGCTGCGCAAGGAAAACGCCCAGGCCATCGTAAACGCCGACCCGTTCGACCCACGCATCGAACGCACGTCCGCGGGCACGATTGCCATCGTTAACGTCGCCTTCATCAACGCCGACAGTATCGAAACCTCCGGTCTCGACATCTCTGCGAACGTGACACTGGATACCCTCGGCGGATCCATCGATGCCTGGGCGGAGGCGACGTGGCTGCTCGAGTACGACGTGACCAACGCGGGCGTGGCCGTCGACGCGCTCGGCAAACTCAACCGCGCCAACCTCGGTGCCCCGAACCAGCGCTTCAGGACGGCCGCCGGCGCCAGTTGGTCCAGAAACGCCATGCAGATCACGGGCCTGCTGCGGCACGTGGGCGGTTACGAGGATGACGCCGGCGGATCGATCGACAGCTTCACCACGCTGGACCTGAACGCTCGCTGGTCGCTGGGTGGGCGTCTGGGCGACCGTCTCGACGCTTCCGTCACGCTGGGCGCTGCCAACCTGCTGGACGAAGACCCGCCCTTCGTGAACATCGCCGGCAGCTACGACCCACGCTCCTCCGACCCTCGCGGGCGGCGGCTGTTCGTATCGTTCGGTCTCAGGCGGTAGGCTGGAAACGAACCCCGACCGTAAAGGCAGGAAGGGAATCCAGAGGCAAAAAGGGAACCCAAAGGCAGGAAAGGAATCGATGGCGACCAGCGAGAGAACGACCCGCGGCCCGCGGCGCGTAGCCATTGTCGGCGGAGGCGTTTCCGGTCTTGGGGCCGCATGGACGCTGCATCACCACCCGGACCGATTCGATTTTCGGCTGTACGAGGCCCAGGATCGGCTGGGTGGAAACGCGGTGACAGCCGACATGCCGCAGGATGACGGCGGCTCGGTTCCCTTCGATATTTCCGTCACCGCCTGTATTCCATCAGTTTACGATCACATCGTCTTGCTAATGGAGAAGTTCGGCATCGACCTGGTCGATACCCGGTTCGACTACAGCGTCAAGTACCGCGGCCGCATCTACGCCCACGACTTGGACTCCGACATCAGGGAAGAACTGCAGTTGGAGATCGCCAGGTTTCAGAAAATCCTGAAGCGTATTCACTGGTTCAGTCCGCTGACCCACTCAAGGTCAAAGTTTGTCAACGCACTGAACCCTTTCAACTACATCAGCATGGGGATGGTCCTGAACCTCGCCGGACTGTCCGGCGATTTCAGGTACATGGTACTCAAGCCCATGTTCGTCAACTTCCTGATGGCGACCAATGTATTCGATATGCCGGCGGCACTCTTTGCGAGGTATCTCGAGTTCTTCGATATCGAATCCGCCACGCCCATGCAGACGTGGGACCAGGGCACAAGACGCATTTACGATCACCTGTCCGCCGATTTCCGGGACAGGATCTACCTCAACCGGCCTGTGCGAAAGGTGTATCGCGAGTCCTCCCGCGTCGTGGTCGAGGACGAGCGCGGCGAAAAGGAGACGTTCGACGAGGTGATTTTCGCCTGCAATGCGAACCAGACCCTGATGATCCTCGACCAACCCACGATGCTGGAGCGCTACGTTATCTCCTCCGTTCGCTACGACAGCGAACTGCACAACCACGCGATCGTGCATTCGGACTCTTCAGTCCTTCCGAACAACGACGTGCAGGCGCTGAAAACGCGGAGCAATCACATCGAACAATACGGCGCCAGGCCGGACAATTACGAGATCACGTACATCATGCATAACCAGCAGCCATGGGCCAATCGGTCAGACAAGCCCTGCCTGGTGACCTATAACCCGATCAGCCGGATCGATGAAGAAAAGATCATTGAAAGGCGGTGGTTCCAGCACATCGTGCACGACGTGCGGCACGTGGCCTGGCTCATTCACCTGTTCCGCTTCATTCAGGGCAGGCGACGGACCTGGCACTGTGGCGCGCATACGCTGATCAACAGCCAGGAAACCTGCTTCATCAGTGGAATGGCCACCGCAAGGCAGATGGGTGCGGACTACCCCTTCGACAATCCTGCCGCAAGACGCGCCTTCAACCACTATGGGAGGATCATGTACGGCTGGCGTTTCCGGAAAGCTTAGCGCTCGATCCAACTGACAATTGCGGATCAATTGGATCGAGCATAAGGCCGAAGCAGGAGTTCTGCAGCATATGGCGGAAAACCGCCTCGCCGAAGACGGCTGATCGACCGGCGTTGCAGGCCGGCTCAGCCGAACAGCAGGGACGGATGAAAGAGCAGGCCCATGAGTCGCTCGTAGAAAGCCCAGAGGACGACCGCCACGACGGCAGCGTAGCCGAAGGCGACACGCCAGCCGTATCCGCCCCAGGTCAACAGGTACGCGGCCACGAAAAGCGGCAGAGCCACCAGTTGCCCCACCAGGTAGGTGATGACGAAGACCGCGAGTATGACCCCGATGAACTTGAGGCTTTGACCAAGGTCTGCCTTGCCCGCCCCCGCCTGCACCGCTTTTCCGAGGCCGCCGGCGCCTTCAACCGCGCCGCGTGCCGCCAGCACATCCCGCAGCAGCACCCATCCGGCCAACGGTAGCGCCGTGATCAGGATTGCATTGGGAAACTGCGCGGTGGCCGCTTGATCGAAGCCGCGTGTGATGCCGTACGCGACGGCGAACGCAGCAAGGAGTCCGCCCGCCAGGGGCAAGGACAGCAGCGGATTGCGCTTGGCACCCTCCCCTGCCTCCGGGACGTCGCCTCGGGGTCTGCGGCCCCGAATAGCGTAGACGATGGTAACCACGATGAGGATCTCGATTGCCACAACGATCGGACGGTTATACAGCCACTCCCAGTCGCCGTAGATCTGGGTCGTGAGTTGAAAGTTGTTCTCCATCAGCCCGCCAAGTACCAGTGCGAGAATCAAAGGCGGACGGGGCCAGCCTCCCTGCTTCATCCAGTAACCCAGAATCCCGAACGCAAGACATATCCACCAGTCGCCCATGGAGTTGGTCGCGACCCAGGTGCCCATGAGCAACACGGCGATGACGCCCGGAACGATCAGGTGTCCCGGCACGAACGCAATTTTGTGGATATGACGGGCGAACAACATCAGCAGAGCCGCCGCCACCACGTTCGCCACGACGATGGCCCAGACCATGCTGAAGGTCAGCGACAGGTTGACGGTGAGCATGTCCGGCCCGGGGCGCAGCCCCTTGATCACCAGCGCGCCCAGCAGGATCGCCGTGCCGATGCTGCCGGGAATACCGAACGCCACGGTGGGAATGAGCGCCCCGGCCTTGTGGGAATTGTTGGCCGTTTCCGGCGCGATCACGCCACGGATATCGCCGCGGCCAAAGCGAGACTTGTCGCCGGCACTCTGCACCGCGTGGCCGTAGGCGATCCAGTCCACGATCGCCGCGCCCAGCCCCGGCAGCATGCCGATGTAGGTCCCGAGAAGTGCGCAACGCAGGGCCAGCCAGCGATACTTGATTGCGTCCCTGATACCGCGGACCAGGCCGCGTCCCGCGTCTTCGGTTCCCGTCACGCGGGAGATGGAGGTGTTCTTGACCGCCAGTTCCATGAGTTCCGGAAACCCGAACAGCCCGAGCACGATGGGAATCAGCGGAATACCGTCGAGCAGGTAGTTGACCCCGAAATAGAATCGCGGAATACCCGTCGCTTCCGCGTACCCGACGGTGGTCAGGAGAAGGCCCAACAGCGCCGCCACCAGCCCCTTGGCCAGGGAACGCCCCGAGAGCACCCCCACCATGGTCAGGCCGAGCACGGCCAGCATGAAGAATTCCGGTACGCCGAAGGCGAAAATCACCGGCATGATGATCGGCAGAGAAACCGCCAGCAACAGGGCGCCGAGCACGCCGCCAAACGCAGACACGGTGTAGGTGGCGCCGAACGCCCGCGCCGCCTGGCCCTGTTTTGCCAGCGGGTAGCCGTCGAGAATCGTGGCTTGCGAGGCCACCGTGCCGGGGATCCCCAGCATGATCGAGGCGATGCTGTCGCTGGTCGATGTCACCGCGTACATGCCCAGCAGCAGCGCAAACGCCGGCACCGGGTCCATTCCGAAGGTAAACGGCAGCATCAGCGCCAGCCCTACCGCACCGCCCAGACCGGGCACGGCGCCGATCCACAGTCCCAGGAAGACGCCGAGAAGCAGATAGCCGAGCGCCGGCCAGGCGAGCGCCAAGACGAGCCCGGCCAACATGCCGTCGATCATTGCGGACCGGCCTCCCCGGACCAATGCAGCGGAACTCTTGCCACTGGCTGCTTGGGCACGCCGTCAAACACCGTCACGAGAGTTGGAGACTACCGGCTGTCGCGAAGCTCGCGGATCCGGGTTTTCAGAACCTGGTATTCGGACTGCTGCTGTTCGGTCAGTCCATCCTGCAACAAGTCCAGGTTTTCGTAGGGGTCTTCCCGCAGGTCGTAAAACTCCTCCTCCCCCTCGTAACGCAACAGCTTGTACCGATGGTTGCGTATGGCGTAGTCGGCGGTCTCCACGCCGCCGAATCCACCGAAAAACTCGTCCACGTACAGCCATTCCCGCTGCGACGGAGCGGCCGGGTTCGACAACGCGCCAATGAAACTGACGGAATCATGCGTAACGTGTTCCGGGACGGCCTCGGCCGGGTCGATTCCGGCCATTTCCATGATGGTCACAAAAAGATCCGTCGAGTTGACCAGCGATTCGGAGACACCGCCCTGCACCACGCCGGGTCCGGTCACGATCAACGGCACGTTGACGCCGCCCTCGTAAATGGTGCCCTTGGCACGATTGGGGTGGAAAGGCGGCGTGATGACCGGGCCCCAGGTCCCGTTGTCGCCCATGAAGATGACATAGGTGTTGTCCCGGACCTCGGGGCTGAGCCCCGCAAGCAACCGGCCGATCTGCGTATCCATGGCCTCGACCATCGCGACGAAGGCCGCGCGCCAACTCTCGGCGGGCATGGCGCCGGGATCCACATCGGAGTGGTCCGATTGCCAGTGTTCCGCCGGGGGCATGTGCATCGGCGTGTGCGCCAGGTTGAATGAGAACCACAGGAACCAGGGGTTGTCCCCCTGCTCGTCCAACCAGGACAGGGCGTCGTCCACCTTGTCTGCCGGCGTATAACCCAGCTTGCCTGAAACCTCGCCGTCAACGACCTTTCTCCAGGCGAAGTAGGATTCCGGGCCGCCGCCCATCAGGCCTGCGAAATGGTCGAACCCGGCCAGGTTCGGGTGGTCGGTCCAGCCATTGTCCGCACCAGCCAGGTGCCATTTGCCGATCGCCGCGGTGGAATAGCCGGGATCGGCGGCGGCCTTGAGCGCGGTGGGCAGGGTGAATTCTTCCGGCAAGAGGAACGGCCGAGGCAGCGCACGGTCCGAAGCCAGGGCCGGATTCGGTTCGTTTGTGGATTCTGCGGGCGCCCCGGCAGGAATCTCGGGCGTTGCCGGCATCGGGCCTCCGCCGACCGGCCGGCCGATGCCGGTTCGAAAACCGTAGCGGCCGGTGATGACCGTGGCCCGGGTGGGCGAACAGACCGGCTGGGCCCAGAAATTGGTGAACCGCACACCTTCGTTGGCCAGTTCGTCGAGTGCCGCCGTCGCCGGCGTGTGTTCCGAAACGCCGTAAGACGCGAGGGCATCCACACCCATGTCGTCGCCGATGATGAGCAGGATATTGGGCGCGGCCTGCGCGCCGCCCCAAAGGAGGCAACATACCGCCGACGCCAGCAAGGTTTTTTTTGTTATACACATATCAAACGGAACTCGGCCGACTCAGGACTCAGGACTCAGGACTCAGGACTCAGGACTCAGGAAAGTAGTACCACCTCGGATCGATCGAGAGATCGTAGTTTCGGGTGCCGACCCGGGATTCCCTGGCCGGATCGTAATCCGGATTCGCCACGGGCATGTCAGCTTGCACCGACTCGAGATAACCGTCCAGAAGTGCTTCGAGTTCGGCGGCTTTATCCGGCATCTCCGCCGCAATGTTGTGGCGCTCACCAATATCCTCCGCGATGTTGAAGAGGACCGTCTGATTCGTCTCGAAGTACTTGATCAGCTTGTAGTCCCCCGCGCGAATCGCCGACTGGGGCGTGCCCGCCTGGTAGTGCGGGAAGTGAAACACCATCCCCGGAAACGGTCTTTCAACCTCACCGACTCCGCCGTCTTCAAGAACGGAAACGATGCTGCCACCCTCAATCCCCTCCGGAAGATCGGCCGGGTCGATCTCGGCCCATTGAGCATAGGTCGTAAACAGATCCCACCCGACGATGGGCACGTGGGACCAGGAGTTCGCCTCGATACCCGGCCCGCGAATGATGAAGGGCACCCTGATCCCGCCTTCGGAGACGTTGCCCTTGGCGCCGAGTAACGGCGCGGGCGTGTTCGGGTCGTTGGTTCTGACGTTGTCGTCGCCGGGACGGTGGCCGTTGTCACCCATGTAGATCAGATAGGTATTGTCGCTCAGGCCCAGCCGCTCCAGGCCGTCCATGAGCACGCCCACGCCCATGTCCAGATCCTCGGTGACCGCGGCCAACTCGATGTCCGAGTGAATCTTGCCGGCCGGACGCGCTTCGGCAGCCGCCTTGGTCTTCGGCGCAGCGTTGAACTGGCGGTGGAGCGGATAGTAGGAAATGTGAGCGAAGAAGGGTTGTCCGGCCTCATCCGCACGACGCATGAAATCCAGGGCGCGCTCCGACATCCCGACGACGTCCAGGGGGTTCTCCGGGTCGTTCAACGGATCCGCGTTCGCATTGCCGGTGTTGCCGTCGCTCTCGTCATAGCCGTGCCGTTGCGGCCCGCCGCCCTCCAGGTGCCACTTGCCGTAGTGCGCGGTCCTGTAGCCCGCCGCCTGGAGCACTTCGCCGATGGTCACGACCTCGTCGCGAATGGACTTGTGATGCTGCACGGCGATCATCCGGTAGTTGCTCTCCGCCGTGGCGATCGGGTGCGCTTTCGTCCAATGGTTTTTGGCCGGCGTCATGCCACTCTGCAGACTCATGCGGGTGGGCGAACACGCGGTCGCGGGCGCGTACGCCGCAGAGAAACGCATCCCCTGGCCGGCCAGTTCTTCCAGCCGCGGCGTCTGATAGAAGTCGCTCCTGGAATTGGGCAGATCCGGGTGCATCTGTACCGAGAGCCCGTACCACGACTGATCGTCCGACTGCATGAATACGATATTCGGCCGATCCGCGCCGAAACCGGGCGCAGATACCAAAAGTCCCATGGTCAATAGCCACCATGTAACAGAATTCAACGATACGTCCTTCATACCCGGAACCTCTTTCTTATCTGTTCGTCCGCCTCGCCCCCGCAATCGGCAATCGGCAATCGGCAATCGGCAATCGGCAATCGGCAATCGGCAATCGGCAATCGGCAATCGGCAATCGATCTTCGCGCGTGCCGTATCCGCAGGCAACAATCAGCGGCCGGCAAGGGTCAACGGACTCCCCCGGGCCGGATGCACGCCATTGTGGAACCCACCCTGGTCTCTAACCACCCTGCCCTCGCCGTTCTCGTCATAGGTTACCCAGACCAGGCCGTGGGGCTCGCCGCGATGCGGCATGTTGATGACCGTCAATTGCTCGCGCGTTTCGGCGTCGAAGACGTAGATGCTGCCCTCCCCGTTGCTGGTCGCCCACATCTCCCTGCCGTCCGGCGACAGCAGTACGTGGTCTGCCTTGTAACCGGAAAAGACCGTATCGAGGATGCGCCCGCTGGCGGTTTCCACGACCGTAATGGTGCGCCCGAACTGGCCGCTGGTCTCACCCTTGTTGGAAATCCAGACCTGGGTCTCGTCGGCGTTCAATGTGCCGCCGTACGGACCGACCCCCGTCGGGGTCGACCACTCGATGGCGCCCGTGGCCAGATTGACCTTGGTGACGTTGTTCGAGACCGCCGCCGGCACGTACATGTACTCGCTGCGGGAATCGATGATCACCCAGTCGCCGCGGTACCCCGCGTAGGGGTACTCCGCCACGACTTCCCAGTTGGCCGGGTCCACCTTGGCCACCCAGTAGGGTCTGAGGGCGGTCACACTGCCGGCGGCAAAGCCGCGCGCATTGGCACCGGCCGGCTGCATCAGCACGTAAATGTACTCGCCGTCGGTAAACGACGTGTAGTTGCGTCCGCCCAGATCCTCGCCCCGAATCCCCCCGACAATCTCGTCCGTCTCGGGATCGAAGAGGAACACGTCCAGCGCGTCCGGGTCACTGGTGAACATGTCGAACAGCAGGTACCGGTCCTGGAAAATCTGCCCGTGGTGCAATCGCCCGCCGATATTCAAGTGTTTGACCGGTTGCAGCGTCAAGGCGTCCACCTTCAATAACGTCGACGCGGTCCTGGCCGAGCCCGGCCCGCCGCCCAGGCCGAGCCCGCCGCCGATGATGTAGACGTGACGCGCATTCGGCGACAGCACCGTGGTGTGCACGCCTCCTCGCAATCGTTGGGGCATCTGCCCGAACGTGATGACCTCCCGGGTCAGCGCATCGCCGACGACAACCTGCGACGTGTTGGTGGGCGTCTCCTCATGGTCGACCATGCGCACCGTCGTGCCGGTATTCTGGTAGAAATAGACCCGTCCCGGTTCGGGATGAAATACGGGCTCGCCCGGCTCGAAGGTTTCCAGTACCTGAACGTCATAGTGCCGCCCGAGGCTGCCGGTCTTCGCGCGCCTGGGCCACTCAGCCAGTACCGAGTCGAACGACTGGATCTGCATGACCAGCTTGTCCCGTTCCGTGAGCAGGAACTCGGTCTCCGGCGCACGCGCCGCAGCCATCTCGGCCAACTGCGAGCGCCAGTTCGTCAGGTCATCGGCGCTGACGGTCTTGCCGTTGGAATCGTGAAGATAGGTGGCCAATGCCAGCAGGTCCTCCGCCTGCGGATTCAGTTCCGTCACGATGACCGCCATCTGCGGGTTGGAATCAAGCTGGACCTGGATGTCCATGGGTGTAGGGCCGTGCTGCAGCGACGGGCCGATCAGGCCCTGGGCGTCCTCGCCGTGGCAGATCCAGCAGGACACGCGCTCGAAGAAAAGCGCCTGCCCCCTGCTTGCGAGTTCGGAAATTTCGTCCTGGGCGCGGACGCTCGCAGGACCGCTCATCGCCAGAACCAGCAGACAGGCCAATGCTGGTGGTCGGCAACCTTTCGAGTGTTTTGCCCGCATCGAGACTCACCGCCAGTTTTGGTCGGTACACGATACAGCAACGAGCATTCGGGGAGTAGAATTGTGGAAACGGCAGCCGTCCGATAAAGGTCCAGATGACGGCACTCGTGTAGCGATCTACGCCTGACCTGGTTTCACGGCAGGTAGCGCCCGGCGGACGCCGGACTGGCCCTTAACGCGCCGATCTGTTCGCTGAGCAGCCGGTATTGCGCCTGCTGCTCCGGGGACAGTTCCCCGTCAAGGAGATTCTGCAGCTCGAAAGGGTCCTCGGCGAGGTCGTAGAACTCCTCGACCCCCTGACGGCGCAGCAGCTTGTACCGGTCGTCGCGCATGGTGTAGTCCGCATCCGCAATACCCGCAAAGCTTCCGGGGAATACGTCCGCATAGACCCAGTCACGCCGGGAGGGGGAATCCGGCTCGGCGAGGTACGGGAAAAAGCTTACTGAATCCAGACCAATGTCCTGTGGAACCGCTTCGGCGGCGTCCACGCCGGTCATATCGAGAATCGTCGCGAAAAGATCCACTGAATTGATCAACGGCTCCGAAACGCTGCCGCTATCGACACCTGGACCCGACACGATCAGGGGCACATTGACCCCGCCCTGGTAAACCGTTCCCTTGGCGCGCCCCGCCTGAAAGGGCGCAGCGACCGAGCCGCTTGTTGTGCCGTTGTCGCCGATGAATATCACGTATGTATTCTCGCGTACCTCGGGCGTCATGGAATCCAGGACCCGGCTGATGGAGGTATCCATCGCCTCGATCATCGCGTGGAAGTACCGAATGGGATTTTCGCTGGTGTCCGCCGTCGGGCTCAGGTCGGAGTAGTCCGATTGCAGGAGTTCCCGCGGCGGCAGGTGCAGCGGTGTGTGGGGCAGGATGAAGCTCAGCCACATGAACCAGGGCTCATCGCCCTGTTCCCGGATCCACTGGATGGCCGTGTCCGTGCGATCGACAGCCCCGTAATCGGTTGTCCTGACGACCTCGCCGTTGAGGTTCTTTCGCCAGGTAAAGAACGAGTCTTCACCGTGCATGATCACGGAGTAGAAATCGATGCCGGCCCGCCTCGGGTGTTCCAGCCAACCGTTATCGGCGTCGGCCATGTGCCACTTGCCGATCGCCGCCGTGCGATAGGCGCCGCCGGTGCCGGCATCCAGCGCGTGGGGAAGCATGAATTCGTCACTACGCAGCCCGCGGCTGATCGGACTCTCCACGCGGCGCCCCATGCCCTGCGTCTCATAGGGCGCACCGGCCGGCTTCGCCAGCGGCGGCGGCAAGGGACCCGATCCGCCGCCGTCGGCGTGGGGTGCCACCGGACGGCCGACGCCGGTCCGAAACCCGTAGCGCCCGGTCATGATCGTTGCGCGAGTGGGCGAGCAAACGGGCTGTGACCAGAAGTTCGTGAATACCACGCCCTCCTGTGCGAGTTCTTCCAGGGCCGCGGTCGTCGGCGCCGTCTCGCCCAGGCCGTAGACCGACAGTGCCTCCACGCCCATGTCGTCGGCGAGAATCAGAAGGACGTTCGAAGCGGCGTCTGCAACGCGGCCAGATGCCGCAAGCACGAATACAATTGTCAATCCGGCGAATTTACTCATCGCTCCCCCTTTTTGGCCCAACGTCCGACAAGCCTGATGATCGATTCTATCGCGATTTTTCGTCGTATCAGTCGAACGTGTCTTGTGATGACATGTGCGCCTTATCGATTCACCTGGCGCCACGCACAGTGATAATCTATTGCTGAGGCCGACACATATGCACATGAAAACCAGAATACTCTCCGGACCGATCGTATTTTGCTTGCTTGGACAGATCGCCGGCGCCCAGGCGCCCGTGGACGTCCCCGACCTGAGCGGCATGTGGAGCGACCCGCCCGCCCGGGCCGAGGACGCCTTCTGCCACGTAGGTTGTACAGTCGCCGCCCGGGACTATCTCACCCAACTGCTCGACGACCCGGACAACTTCGATCGCTCCTACGCTGAGCTGCGGCAGGAAGCGCAGCGGTTCAACTCGAGCGAACTGATACCCGAGCACCTGACTCCCGAGGCGCTGGAGAACTACCCTTTCAACCCGGCCACCGATCCGTCCCTGACCCAATGCGAACCGTGGGGATTCACTCGCCAGATCCTGTCCCCCCATGCCATGGAACTGCAGCAGTTCGATGACCGTGTCACGCTTTACTATTCCGAGTGGACCGCGCGAAGAACCATCTATCTGGACGGCAGGAGCCTGCCGGAAGACCCGGAGCATACCCTGCTGGGGTACTCGGTCGGACACTACGAAGACAATGCGTTGATCGTGGAGACGATCGGGGTCACCGCGAACCATTCAAACGCGAGATTCGCCCACAGCGACCAACTGACGGCCATCGAGCGCTACACGAGATCCGCCGACGGCAACCGGCTTGAGTTGGAGGTGGCGTTTCAGGATCCGGTGAATCTGAGCAAACCGCTGGTGATGGCTCGTGCGTGGGCATGGGCGCCCGGCGAAGAAATCTATCCCTATGACGCCTGCGTGATTCCCGAATAGCGATGTTCGGAGGATCGGGCAATGCGCAATCCGCCACGCGAGCTGTCGCGTCATTGGCCAATTCGCAATCCACCACGCTCGCAGTCGCGTTAATTGCGATGGCGCCGCTGGTTGCGCAGGCCCATCATGCCTACCGGGCTGTCTACGATTTCAATAGAACTGAAACTCTCGTTGGCGAAGTCGTCAGGCTTGAACTGGTGAATCCGCACGCCCGATTGTTTGTCAATGTGACCAATGATAATGGCGATGTGGTTGAGTGGATGATCGAGGGACCGGGCAAACTCTCACTGGCGCGCCGCGGTTGGACTGACGACATGTTTGCCGACGGCGAAACGATTACCGCCGTCGGCAACCCCGCAACCGCGGGCCACAATGCGATCTGGCTTGAGAGGCTCGTCAGGTCGGACGGCACAGAGATCATCGATCCATTGATTGCCGATGCGCTTGCCATCGAAGAACAGCGCCGCGAGCGTATTCGCCGGGCGAACCAGTAGCGGATGACGCCACCCGCCGGCGGCCCTACAATAGGAGAATCGCCAGGCGCACCGGAACGTCGGAGTCGATGTCCGAAGCGCCGCAGATACAGGAGTACTGACAGACATGAAAACCAAGTTTCTGTTCCTCTTGACGACCGCGTTCCTGCTCGGCGCTTCGGCGTTCGCCCATCACGGCAGGGCGTCGTATTCCCAGGACATCATCTCGCTTGAGGCCACCGTGACGGAGTTTCG
>LXNI01001728.1_pt1 | contig 17527 bp, 18 predicted proteins | sample 809091 | NCBI WGS metagenome assembly LXNI01 (sample SAMN04870527, study PRJNA318959) | sponge metagenome | biome: 01000161; feature: marine sponge reef; material: water | host: Sarcotragus foetidus | place: Greece: Milos, Mediterranean Sea | collected 2013-05-29 | depth 5-7 m | reverse complement strand
TTCGGCGACCGGACCGACGACGCGGTCGCGTTCTACGAGCGTCTCGGCGGTGACTGGTCGGTGGTCGACGATCCAGACTCCCGCTGGGCCGTCGAGTTCGGGGTGCTGCGCCCGCCCGAGTCGTTCCTGATCACGCCTGAAGGAATCGTGGCAGCTCGCTGGCAGGGTCAGATCAGCGCGGACGATCCCGATGCCGTCATTGCACTACTGCTGGGCACTGCGAGCGGGGACGCCGCGCCGCAGCCCGGGTCGTGAACGCGCCATGAGCGCCTCGGGGGCGGCCTCGCCGACTGGGCCGACTGCTCCGGCTTCTCCGACGGGCGATGGCACGGGTATGCGACGCATCGGCTGGCTCGTCGTCGCTGCCGTGGCGATCGTCGCCGGCGTGCTGGCAGCGACGGCGTCGCGCCCGCCGGCGACAGAGTCCGAGCGCGCCTACGAGCTGAAGCAGGCCACGCTGTGTCCGGTCTGCGACGGCCAGAGCGTGCTCGAGTCGAATGCGCCCGCCGCAGCCGCCATGCGCCGGCAGATCGACCTCTGGGTAGATGCAGGACGCAGCGACTCCCAGATTCGGGCCGACCTTGCCGCCGCCTACGGCGACGACGTGAACGCATTGCCGCCGGGGCAGGGGATCGGCACGCTGGTGTGGGCGCTCCCGGTGGCCGCTTTTGCGGCAGCCGCGGCTGGGCTGTGGGCCGCGACCCGTCGCTGGAAGCTGCGGGCGGCCGCCGCGGGCGCACCTGACGACGGCGCCGAATTGCGTTCGAGCCGTGACATCCAGGAGCACTCCGGACGCACATGGCGTGGCGCACCGCAGGGTGGTGCTGAATCCCGTTTGAGCGGCGCAGGTCCCGGCGTGGACAACGATGCCGAACCTAGTCTCCTCGATGACGGCCCTGGCAGTCGTTCAGCGGCGGAGCGTTCCGGTGGCGAACCACGCGCGAAACCAGCGCGCCTTGTCTCGGTCGCCACCATCACCGCCTTGGTGCTGGTGGGTGCGCTGGCTGGCGTGCTGGTTGCGCGCTCGGCCGGGCTGCGCCTGTCGGGCGAGACCCTCACAGGCGACATCGACCGCTCCGCTCGCTCGCTGCTCGTCGATGCCCAGCGGCACTTCGCTGCAAATCAACTCGATGAATCCCGCGCCACGCTGGAAGAGATCTTCCGGCTCGACCCGGACCTGCGCGGCGCGCTCGTGCTGTCGGCTCGCCTGCACCTGCGTCACTGTGAGGTGCTGTTGTCTCAAGACCAGTCGGAAGTCGGCGAGGCACTTGGTGCTCCCGTGGCCGGCTGCGATCTGTTGTCAGCCCTCGAGGATCTGGACCGTGTGCTGGCCGAAGACCGCAGTGACACAGAGGCGCTGGCGTTACGCGGGTGGCTGCTAGTGAGCATTCTCGATGATGTGTTCATCGCATTGCTCGATGACCGCGCGACTAACCAAGACGAGATCGATGATGTCCGCGATCTGATCGACGAGGGCATCGAGTCGCTCGATGAGGCAGTGGCACTCGATCCCGGCGAGTTCGATCCGTGGGTGTTCCGCGGCTACACGGCCCGCTTCATCGAAGGGGATCTGTCCGCCGCCATCGGCTATTACCAAGCGGCGCTCCAGCGCGACCCGCCGCCCGCCATGGCCGCCGCTCTTGAAACCGCAATCGCAGAAATGCAAGCCGAACTCGAATAGCCAACTGCAGAACGTCCGCGAGATCGCTCGGCTAGTCGCTTGGACGACTTCAGAATGGATGGGGATGGCGTTCGGCGAGATGCTTATACCACCGGCTGTATTTTCGCTCACGCTCAGCACGTCGCGAGTACCTCGCTGCAGACTTCTGGTTTCCGTTGGCCTGGGCCGTCTCGGCTCGAGCCTGGAACTCCTCCGCCTTCCGATTACAACTCCGAATGGCATAGTCGTCGAAGCGACTGAGCTGCTGATTGATCCAGTGCCCAGGACCCACCTTGACCAGTGCTTTCCCTGCACTGCCGAGGGCTTCGACCCGCAGCACGCCCCGACGCAAGCGGTTCCTTGCGACCAATTCGCACCCGACGCCGTTCGCAATACTCGCTGGAATGAGGACCCACCACGCCGCCCAACTCGAAGAGGCGATCCACAGGATGGTCACGGTGATCCCCGATGCCTGGGACCACAGGTGGAGGCCAAGCGCGTCACGGTCCTGCCGATAACTGACAAGACGGCCGTCAGACCAGCGGACCCTTCGGAACGCTGCCGTCACCCGCGCCATCGGTTCAACCGACTCCCGAATTCAAGGCACTACGGCGCGCGGCCCTGAAGCAATGCGATGCTTCGTCGCCCCATTCAGCATCCGGTCCGGTTTCTTACATTGCACGTCGAAGAATTCCCTGGGCGGCCGCCGCCAGATGATCCGCCACGGGGTCTGACGTGATTGTAGACAGCACTGCCAGTGCTCCTGGCGACCGCCACGCACTGGGCTGGTCCGCAAGCCGTCAGTACCGCCGCCGCCGTGGGAGCCGCGAGCCGTATCAGCACGGCAGCGGCAATAAACCACGCGGGGTCAGCAACCACGGGGTAAGCAGCGTCTTCGTGATCGATGGCTTGAACGAGGGTTGTGCCGTCGAAGCTGTAACGCGTGGGCACTTCCTCGCCGTTGGCATCGATGGCCCAGGGCGAAGCGATACCGCCTGATTCGTTGCCGTCGGCGTCGAAGAACCTCACCGAACCATCCGGGTTTAACTCGGCGGTGTGGCCTTCGGGCACCGCATTCTCGAATCGGTATTCGGTGGGTGCTTCCTGGCTGTCGATCACGAGCAGTGCAGCGAACAGAGACCGATCTTCTGGCTCGAAGGTGAACAATTCGACGTTGGCGTCGTCGAAGAGAATTTCGACGGCTGTGGGGACCATTTCGCCGGGTGCCCACGCAGCCCCATAAGTGGGCACGCCGGTAAAGCCGACGGGCCCGGTCGGCCCGTGCGGTAGCTGGTCCTCAATCCCATCGTTGTCCGTGGGCTGTTCCTCACCGTCGGCGCCGGCGCCGGTTCCTTCGCCGGTAGTGGGTTGTTTGCCCGGGGTGTCCTTCAGCACACCGTTGCCGGGGTCGATGCCCCCTGAGTTCTCGGCCGCGGCAGGCACCGCCACCAAGAAGCTGCCAGCCAGAAGCAGGGCGGCTACCACCGCGCGATAACGCACTTGTCGCTTCACATCGACTCCATCAGTTGTGTGTGCATTGATGTATAAGTGAGGTATCGACGTTAGCTCATGTCAATGACCGGTGACATCTGTCTGACCGACGCATCATGAGCCGCTTCGGCACGCAGATCGTCGACAGACAGGTCGCAGTGGGCGCGGCTCCAGGACAGCTTTGAGGTGTCCGAGTGCCGGGCGTGTCGCGGGGGAACGGCTTGATGAATCGTTCTCCCGAGAACCCATAACGATTGGATCGTCACACAGGTCTCTGTCACTGGCAAGGGCTCAACTGCCAGGTACCGGCAGTAGCGTGCGAGGCGAGCGGCAGATGCGGCTGCAACGCCGGTGCAGCCACGACGCGGCAATCGATCGCAACCGGCCAGGGGCACCCAGTGAAGGGCAAGCGTCGAGGGTCTGCCACCAACGGCGGTCCAGCCAAGGTCACCGACCAGCAGCTGGCGGCCGCAGTGGCAGATGTGATCGATCCCGAGCTACGCCGGCCCATCGGTCAGATGGGCATGCTGCGGGCTGCTGCGGTTGCCGGGCGCGCTGCACAAGTGCTGGTCGCGTTGCCGTCGAACGACTGGCCTGCCGCCGGACATGTCTCGCATGCCGTGAGCGAGGCGGGGCGCTCGCTGGACGGCATCGACGACGTGGTCGTGGAGTTCACGGTGATGGACGAGGCCGAGCAGTCGGCACTGAGAGCCCAGCTCATCGGTGATCCAGGGGCCACTGCGGGCACACACGAAGGCCACGGCCACGCCGAAGGCCGCGAGGTGCCGTTCGCCCAGGCCGGGAACAAGACCCGCGTGCTGCTCGTGGCGAGCGGCAAGGGCGGCGTGGGCAAGTCCAGCGTGACGGTGAATCTCGCGATCGCGTTGGCCCAGCGTGGCACCCGCACTGCGGTCATCGACGCCGACGTCTGGGGCTTTTCCATTCCGCGGATGCTCGGCGTGAGCCGTCCGCCCACAGTGATCGACCAGATGGTCGTGCCCACCGAGGCGCATGGCGTGCGCTGCATGTCGATGGGTTTCTTCGCACGCGAGGACCAACCGGTGATCTGGCGGGGCCCGATGCTGCACAAGGCGCTCGAGCAGTTCCTGACCGACGTCTTCTGGGACGAGCCCGACCACCTCCTCATCGATCTTCCCCCCGGAACCGGCGACATCTCGCTCTCGCTGGCGCAGTTCCTGCCCCGTTCCGAACTGCTGGTGGTGACCACTCCGCAGCCCGCCGCTCAGAAGGTGGCCCAGCGCGCCGCCCACATGGCTGGGCGCGTCAACTTGCAGGTGCGAGCGGTGATCGAGAACATGAGCTGGTTCACCGGAGACGACGGCAAGCGCTACGAGCTGTTCGGCGCCGGCGGCGGCCAAGCGCTCGCCGACGAGCTGGAGGTGCCGTTGCTCGGCCAAGTGCCCCTGGTGCCGCAACTGCGCGCAGGCGGTGACGAGGGCATGCCGATCACCGCAGTCGATCCAAACAGTGAGACCGCCGGAGTCTTCAGGGACATGGCGCGCCTGCTCTGCGAGGAGCATCTGCCCACCCGGCGCTACAACGAGGGGCTGAAGCTGCTGTGAGCGCCGTGCTCGCGTCGTCCACTCGGTCACCGGCCGCGGCAAGGTGCCGGGGAGCGGGATTATGAGCGTCGATTCAGCGGCTCCGGCGCTGATCGGGACGCTCGACGAAATCCAGTTCGACAATCGGTTCACCGCAGCGTTGCCCGCGGATCCGGAGCGCGACAACTTCCGTCGTCAGGTTGCGGGCGCCTGCTACTCGCGGGTAGCGCCCACTGCTACGCCTGCGCCCCGGTTGCTTGCGCACAGCGCAGAGATGATGGAACGGCTCGGGTTCGAGACGAGACTGCTCGAAGACCCGCAGTTCGCCGCGGTATTCGGCGGCAGCGTCGTGCTCGACGGCATGGACCCCCACGCCCACTGCTACGGCGGCCACCAGTTCGGCAACTGGGCTGGTCAGCTCGGTGACGGCAGGGCGATCGCGCTCGGCGAGGTGGTCGACACGCTCGGCCAGCACCAGACACTCCAGCTCAAGGGCGCCGGACCCACGCCCTACTCACGCACCGCTGACGGCTTGGCGGTACTGCGCAGCTCGGTGCGCGAGTTCCTCTGCAGTGAGGCCATGGCGCACCTCGGCGTGCCCACCACCCGGGCGCTCAGCCTGGTGGGGACCGGCGACATGGTCATGCGCGACATGCTCTATGACGGCAACCCTGCGCCAGAGCCCGGGGCGGTGGTGTGCCGCGTGGCGCCCTCGTTCGTTCGATTCGGCAACTTCCAGATCTTCGCCTCGCGCGGCGAGATCGAGACGCTGCGCACGCTGGCCGACTTCGTCATCGATGCCGACTTCGCCCACTTGGCGGCCGAAGGGGCGCCGGATCGGTATGTGCAGTTCTTTGACGAGGTCGTCCGAACGACCGCGGACATGGTGTGCGAGTGGCTGCGGGTCGGTTTCGTCCACGGGGTCATGAACACCGACAACATGTCGATCCTGGGCCTCACGATCGACTACGGCCCCTATGGCTGGCTCGACGACTACGACCCCGACTGGACGCCGAACACGACCGACGCGGCCCACCGCCGTTACCGCTTCGGCACCCAGCCGGCCGTCGCGCAGTGGAACCTGATGCAGCTCGCCAATGCGCTGTACCCGCTGGTCGGCGAGGCCGAGCCGCTGCAGGCGGCCCTCGACGGCTACGTGCCGTACTTCGAGCAGAAATGGTCGGCGATGATGGCCGCCAAGCTCGGCTTGCCGGGGCTGGAGACCGAGGTCGACCGCGAGCTGGCGACTGGCGTGCTGGAGGTGCTCCGGCTGGTCGAAACCGACATGACGGTGTTCTGGCGACGGCTCGCGACGGTCGACACCTCCGACGGCGTCGAGCCAGCCGATCGCATCGCCCCGCTGGCAGACGCCTACTACCGTCCCGCCGAGGTCACCGATGAGCACCGCGCAGCCACAAGCGAGTTCGTCGAGCGCTATGCAGCGCGGCTGCGTGAGCTCGGCATCGCGGACCCCGCACGAGCCAAAACGATGAACCGAGTCAATCCCAAGTACGTGCTGCGGAACTACCTGGCCCAGCTGGCCATCGACAGCGCAACCGAGGGGCGGCCCGAAGCCATCGGCGAGTTGCTCGACGTCATGCGCCGCCCCTACGACGAACAGCCCGAGCGGGAGTCCTACGCGGCGCTGCGACCCGACTGGGCCCGCACCCGAGTCGGCTGCAGCCAGCTCTCCTGCAGTTCCTAGCGGTGCACTGGGAAGCGAACGCTGCGCGCAGCGGGACTGCTGCCAGTCACCGGATGGTGATGGGCCGCTTTCGCAGGTCAAATGGCTTGGTGTGGCTCATGTTTGTCCGCTTACGCATTCTGGTGCAAGCGGCGCATACCCATTCTGTCGGGGACCTAGGGGCGCGGTCGCCCGGTGCCAAGGAGGGCAATAAGTCGCAGAGCTGAACGGATCGGACGCTCCCCGAGTCTCAGGCAGACCTACCGGCGGTGCCTCATCGATGCGGGCGCCATCGAATCGGCCGGGCGCGGCAGGGTCAACTACCAGCAGATGGGTCCCTGTAGGTGAGTGTCGCCCCGCCGGGGCCGGACACCTACACAGTCCCTGGCTCAGCACTCGGGGCGATGGCCGTAGAGCAGGCTGGCCGCACCACCACGGACGCGTCAACGCGCCGCTCGCCGAGCGCTGAGCGGGCAGCAACCAGCACGCGCCCCAAGCCGAGCGCACGCGCGCGATGGTTCGACGGACAGCTCCCTGACACTGCTATTCGGGGTTGCTTCCGCGGAGTGGACGCGGTCCTGCGGCGTTGCCGATGTTCTGAGGGAGTCCGCAATGCACAGTTGTGATGCCATCCCGCTGGGTTTCGTTGCCCCTCGGGGGTGATATCCGGGCTGTAGTGCCTGGCCGATGTCGGGATCCGGACCCCGCACTTCGGCCGAAACCGCTGGTCAGGGGCGGTTTCTGGGCGTATGCGAAACGTTCGTATTGCTAGCGCGCCCGCAAGCGCCTGTCAAGCCGTTCCGGCAACGGCGCCAGTCGAAGCCTCTACGCCCTTCTCGTTCGCCGCAAACCTGCATAGCGACTGGAGAACTGGCGCCCTGCTGTCGCGCTCGCGGGCGAACGGCCGTGTCTCTGCGCTGTGTCCGTTTCTGTCCGATTCCCGCGTTCGCAATTCGAAGGAATCCCGACCTGAAAGGACGGACCAGCGGATGACACTCACCGCATCATTTCCAACCAAGGCACTAGCGAGTGTGCTCGCTGCCCTGCTGCTCAGCACAGCTCTTGCTGTAGCGGTACCGACGCGCACCGAATTGCCGAGCGTGCTCGGCGCTCTCGAATTGGCGCCAGCTCAGGCGCATACGCATGAGACCTGCAGTTACTACACGGTCACCGTCTATCCGAACGGCAGAAACGGACCCGGCGCATATTCGGAGACGCGGCGCCGCTGCGTCAATGTCGACCATAGCCACGCCGTACGAGACTTCTTGTCGGGTGCAGGTATCACGATTGGATGCGCGATCGCTGCTCCGACGGGCGTCGGTGCTGCCGCGTGCAGTCTCTTGATCGGCGGTGCCTATATTGGTGCCATGGCGAATCAGTCCAAGTGACCGGGCCAATGACCTCTTCTGCGTATGAGCGCTTTCACCAGTGGAACCGTCCAATTGGGGTGATTGAGCGGCTGCTATTCGTCCTGCTTCCTTGCGCAGGCATCACATTCGGCATGATCTTTTGGCCGTACACAGGGCTTCCCGTAGTTGGCCTCGTAGGAGTGTTGATCGGCAGCTTGGCATTCGCGATCGGCGGGCTCTATGGATGGCGCCGACGATTCACGACGCGTTAAGCAACCATTCTGCAGCCATTCTCATCATGAAGGTTCTGTTGAGCGTTGTCGTGTGCTTGGCCTTGGCCGCTTGCGCCACGCCCTCGTCAAAAAGTGCAATGTGCGAGCAAGCGGCACTGAGTCAGGCTCTCGCGGAACAGCGTCTCGCCGTGCTCTTCGATCAGCATGCCGATGCGGACGAGATGCTCGCCGCTCATCCCGATTCTGCCGAAGCGCTGCGCGACCACGACGAGTCCAACGAGTTCTTCATCGGTGCCCGTGTCGACATGATTCTTGCGGAGGCTGAGACTCGGCGGCAGTGCGGCTGAGGCGGACGAGAGTCAGCCCCACAGTTGCTCGGTGGCGTAGCGAGCGGCGTTGGCTTCGGCTTCTAGGTCAAGGCGGGCGGTGCGCAGCAGGCCTTGGACGCTGGAGTGGGTCCAGATGGTCTTGCCGGTGGCGGTGCGAAACTCGGACTCGGTGAGCGCTCCTGCAATCTTGCGCAGGCTCATCCCGTCAGCATGCATGGCCATAGCGAATTCCTTGGCTGCCCGCGCCTGGCGGCTCGGCCGCCCGAGCCGTTTGCCTCGCCTTCTTGCGACCGCCAGAGCTGCTCGAGTGCGCTCGCTGGTGAGCGCGCGCTCGAGTTCGTTGAATGCGCCGACGACTGTTCTCAGGAATGAGCCCGTCGGCAAATCGGAGTTGATGGGCACGTCGAGACCGACGAATTCCCAGCCGCCCTCGACCGAGAGATCCAGCAAGGCTTGCAAGTCGCGTATCGAACGAACGAAGCGGTCGAGTCGCACCGCCGCTATCACATCGGCTTCTCCGGCATCGAGTCGTGCGAGCGCAGTCGACAGCTGCGGTCGCTGGAGCGGCTCGATCGTGGCCGACACTGCGTCGTCGGTGCAGTAGTCGACGATCTGCCAGCCCCGCTCGGCCGCAGCGGCCTGGACGGCTCGGTGCTGCGCTTCGAGTCCCAGCCCCGAGGCCGCCTGTGAGCCTGTGGAAACGCGGGCGTAAGAGATGACGCGTTTCGATTCGATTCCGTACATTTGTTCATTCACCCTGCGGACCATAGCGACTGCGAACGGACGTTGCAACAACGGATGTTCGTACCTGTTGCCATGGTGGGCTCTGGCATGCGAGGACGAGATCCGGCAGGCGACGCGGGCACCACCGGTAGCCTGCGGCCATGGACATCCGGATCGGCATCACGCATGGTGGTCGCGAACTCAGCGTCGAGATCGAAGATGATGCTGCTGAAGATGCAGCGGCATCTCTTGAAGGCGCGCTGGCCGGAGATTCGTCGGTGCTGTGGCTGACCGATCGCGGCGGGCGCCGGGTCGGCGTGCCCATCGACAAGCTCGCCTTCCTTGAGTTGGGTCCGGCTGGCGATCGGCGCATTGGCTTCGCAGCGGACTGATCATCGAATGCGGGCGCCCGCCGACCGGCCGCTGCCCACAGCCAGCGAGCGCGATAACTCTGCTGACGGACCGCGCCGGCATCTCCGGCATCTCATGGCGTGGTGGTCGTTGCTGGCTGACCTGTCATTCTCCGACTTGCTGCTGTTCGTGCCCGGCCAGGTGACGGCGCTGGACGAGCTGCCCGACGAGGTCGCGAGCCCTGACTCGAACGATGAGGACAGAGCGCCCCGTCCGTGGCGTCGTCTCGGCAAAGAGACTCCGCTGACGGTGATCGGCCAGATCCGGCCGACAACCGGACGCACGTTGTACCGCGACGATCACATCGGGCTGTGTGTTACTGCGAGCGAACGGCCATTGGTGTCGGAGGCTTTCGCGCGGGGAGTGATCGTCACGGGTGAGGGTTTGCGCGTGCCCGGCGACCGACGGGCGCGCATCACCGCGGTGCCAGTGACGTTCGACGGCGTGACGATTGCCGTGATGAGCAGCGAAGTAACGCCGCGCTTCACCGACATCCGAGATCCCGGCGAGCTCGAGCGGACCTACATCGCAACGTTTGGCCGCCTGGCGCGCATGGTCGCAGCAGGTTCATTCCCGTACCGGGGTGCCGACATCACCAATGAGGAGGCGCCGCGGGTCGGCGACGGGTTGTTCCTCACCGACGAGACGACGCGTATCGGATTCGCGTCGCCGAATGCTGTCAGCGCGCTGCACCGCATCGGCGTCGGCGGCAACGTGCAAGGTCGCCGCGTCCGCGATCTCGAACTGGGACCCGACGTAGTGGGACGGGCGATCAGCGGCGGCATTCCGGTGGTGGGCGAGGTCGAGCACCAGTCGGTGACGGTGCAGCTGCAGGCGCTGCCGCTCACCGACACCCCGGTGGGCAATGCCCTGGTGCTGCTGCGCGACGTCACCGAGTTGCGACGCCGCGACCGGTTGCTCATCTCCAAGGACGCCACCATCCGCGAGATTCACCACCGCGTGACGAACAACCTGCAGACGGTCTCATCGCTTCTGCGCATCCAAGCCCGTCGCCTGGAGTCCCGCGAAGCGAACCGGGCCCTCGATGAGGCTGTGCGTCGCATCCGGGCCATCGCACTCGTGCATCAGACGCTGTCGGCCGAGACGACCGACGATGTCGATTTCTGCGACGTGGCCGAGACGCTGACCGAGACGATGCGCCAGAGCATCACGTTCCCGGAACGGCCCATCGACTTCACCGTCTCCTGCGAAGCGGGGATGCTGCGATCGCAGACTGCGACCTCGCTCGCAGTGGTGCTCAACGAGCTGTTGCAGAACGCTGTCGACCATGCGTTTCCCCGGCTGTGGGAGATCGAAGACCAGACCCACGAGGCAGCGCCCGGGCTTGACGAGAGCCCCATCGGCCGCGTCGAGGTCGAGATCTCCCGGCCGTCGACCGATCTGCTGTCCATGGTCGTGCGCGACGACGGCATCGGTATTCCAGAGGGTTACGACTCCCAGCGCTCAGGCGGGCTGGGCACCTCGATTGTCCGGGCGCTGTGCGGGTCCGACCTTGGCGGCACTTTCGAGGTTCGGCGTCGGATTCCGCCGCCGGGGTCAGAGGCGGTCGTGCAGATCCCGCTGCGCACGATCGCATGACCGCCGCCTGAGCCACGCCCCTCAGCCACGCGGTGCAGGCATCGCCAGCCGCAGCACATTGGGAACCCACTCGAGCCCGAGTTCGTCGACGGCGCCGAGGTGATCGCCGTCGAGTTGGTGGCCGAACGGGCGGATCCCTGTCACGGTGAGTTCGCGCACATCGTCGATGCGCTGCACCACGTTCGGATCGGTGTCGCTCAGGCTTCCGTTCGCACGGAACACTGCCGAGAGCACGTCCACAGAATCGGCCAGTCGAAGCGACCGCAATCCCACCACGGACAGTCCGGTGTGCAGCGTTGCTGCGGGAGCGATTCGAACCGGACGGCTGCCGAGGAAGGTGTACGGGTCAGTGTTGGCCACCACGACGACGAAGCAGCCGTCTATGGACGCCATTGCCGGAGCCGTCGTTCGGACGCTCAGCGTCCCGGCCTGCCGGTCGTAGCGGCGCAGCAGCGTGTCGATGCCGGCGAGGAGGAACAGCGGGTGGCCGAGATACCGCTTGAGCGTCGGGTGGCGCTCGACGCGTTCCACGATCGCTGCGTCGAGTCCCATGCCGCAGTGGAACAGGAAGTAGCGACCCGACGTGCGACCCAGCCCTGCCGAGGTGATGCTGTCGGCCTCGAGCGCATCGAGAACTGCCTCTGTCGCCACGAGCGGGTCGTCAGGCGTCCCGATCGTGCGGGCAAACACGTTGGTGGAACCGCCCGGCAATGCTGCGAGCACGCAGTCGGTACCGGCAACGCCGTTGGCTGCTTCGTTGAGCGTGCCGTCGCCGCCCAGCACCACCACGGCATCGGTGCCGGTCGTCGCCGCCCCCCGTGCGAGACGAGCCGCGTGGCCGCGCCGGTTGGTGAAGGCCACCTCGGTGTCGTGACGCTGCGAGAGCGCCGTGTGGATCAGCACGCGCGTCCGGGCGGTCGTCGACGAAGCAGAGTCGTTGACCAGCAACAGGACACGCACCGCGCAAGTCTCGCCCCGACGCGAGCTTGCGAGCGCCATCAGACACGTCGTGTGGTACCAGACACGTCGTGTGGCAACGAAGCCCTGAGTCGGCAGACTCTCGCGTCATGAAGGTCGTTGTGTGCGTCAAGCAGATCCCCGACCCGGCAGTGCCGGGACAGCTAGAGCCCGATACCAACACGTTGAATCGGGACGACAAGCTGATTCTGGATGAATCTGACTCGTACGGCGTCGAGATGGCGCTGCAGCTCGTCGAGGCAGCCGGCGGCGGCCAGGTGTCGCTGGTGTCCATGGCGCCCCGATCGGAGACCAGCGGGTTGCGGACGGCGCTGGCGATGGGTGCCGACGACGCCGTATTGATCAGCGACGAGGCGCTGGCCGGCAGCGACGCACTCGGCACTGCCAAGGTGCTCGGTGCCGCGATCGGCGAGCTCGAAGCCGACCTCGTACTGGCCGGCGTCGAGTCCAGCGACGGCTACACCGGCACCGTTCCCGAAATGGTGGCCGGCGTCATGGGCGTGCCGTCCATCACCTTTGCGAAGCACATCGAGATTTCCGACGGGGTCGCAAGCGTGCAGCGCCAGACCGAGGCGGGATACGACCAGGTGGAGTGCGCGCTGCCGGCGGTGGTTTCGGTGACAGCCGGTGTGGTCGAGCCGCGATACCCGTCATTCAAAGGGATCATGGCGGCCAAGAAGAAGCCGGTCGATGCGAAGGATCTCGGTGCACTGGGCATCGACGCGAGCGCTGTCGGCGTGGCCGGGGCCCGCCAGGAAACGGTCGATGTGACCGACGCACTCGAACGCGAGGCCGGCGAGATCATCACCGACGAAGGCGACGCGCACACCAACATCGTCGAGTTCCTCACCGAGCTCAAGGTCATCTGACCCGACGGTTGATGTACACCGGTTGAGCCCGCCACCTGAACTACTGACCTACGAATCCGACAGGAACCACTCCCCATGACGCTTGCACAGATTCTGCTCTTCGCTGAAGGCGATGCCGACGGTGCCTCCGGCCTCACGCTCGAGCTCGCCACCAAGGCTCGGTCGCTGGCCGACACCGTGACTGCATTCGCCCCCGCACACGGTGAAGCCATGGCTGCCGAACTGGGCGCACACGGCGTGACCACCGTGTATGCGCTCGAAGGACTCGGCGACGGGCTGGTCGGTGTTCACGCCGCAGCCGCGCTTGCCGCTCATATCGACGCCGCCTCGCCTGATGCGGTGTTCTTCGGCCAGACCACCGACGGGCGCGATACCGCCGCCCGGTTGGCCGTGCTGGCGGATCGTCCCGTGTCCACCAACAACGTGGGCGCGCAGATCGTCGACGGCGGACTCGTCACCGAGGAGCCGATCTTCGGCGGGACCCAGAACATCTACACCGCGTACCGCGCGCCAGCACCAGCCCTCGCGATGTTCCGCCCGAAGAGTTTCGAGGCCGAGCCCAGCGGAGGCGGGGCTGCTGCCGTCGAGAGCGTCTCCGCCGTGGATCCCGGCGAAGCGGGACGAGCGACGGTGACCGGACGTCATGCCGAGGAGCGCTCAGGCCCGCAACTCGACGATGCCGCCGTGGTGGTGTCGGGCGGCCGAGGGCTGGGCCAGCCCGACGCATATTCGATGGTCGATGAGCTCGCAGGTCTGCTCGGCGCGGCGTCCGGTGCCTCTCGGGCCATCGTGGACGCAGGCTGGGTTCCCTATGCCAAGCAGGTCGGCCAGACCGGCAAGGTGGTGAAGCCCAACGTCTACATCGCCTGCGGCATTTCGGGTGCCACCCAGCATCTGGTCGGCATGAAGGGTTCCAAGAACATCGTCGCCATCAACAAGGATCCCGAGGCGCCGATCTTCGGAGTGGCCGATTTGGGCATCGTGGGCGACGTGCACAAGGTGATGCCGGCGCTGATCGAGGCCCTCAAGTCGCGTTAGACCAGCGGCCAGGGCCAGCGGCGGCCGCCGTCGTCATCGGGGAACCTGCCGAAGTTGGCCAGCCACTCGGCGCGCTCGGCCAGGGCGCTGAACTCGTCGGGTCGCAGCCACTGCGCAAGTTCGGCCGGCGGTTCAGCAGCGGATCCGATGGCGGCGCCGAGTTCGTCGTCGAAGGGCTCCCCGCCAAAGTCCCAGATGACCGTCCGCAGTTTGAAGTCGCTCGCGAAGCACAGGCCCTGGTCGATGCCGTAGATCGGCCCCCAACGCGACGCCAAGCAGTGCCCCGACTTGCGATCGGTGTTGTTGGCGATGAGGTCGAAGGCGCAGATCTGCCGCAGATCGTCATGGTGGCGTTCTTCGGAGACGAGCGTGAAGTAGTGCTCCTCGAAATTGGCATCAATGAACAGCTGAACCGAGCCCACGCCGAATGGGCCGTCTCGCTCAACCGTGGGCGGGATGACGCGCCACCCCAACGCCTCCGACAGCTCGAATGCAGCGATCTCGCGCCGGTACAAGCCGGAAGGGAAGTCCCACAGCGGGCGCTCTCCCCGTTCGGGCTTGTAGATCGCAGCGGTGGGAGTGGTGGCGTGATCGATTCGCACCAAGAACGTGGCGTTGCTGCTGTAGGGCATCCGTCCCAGCACGGAAATGTCTCCCTGGCGGAGCACCTCGAGGGCATCGGTCACAGCCGCATCCCAGATGACCGGCAATTCGAGCTGCTGACCGTCGTCGCTGCGGGGCAGCACGTGGTGTGGGGCCGGTTCGTTCACGCTGAACCATCGCGTGCTGGGACCATCACGTGCGGGGCGGACGGTGCCCGTTGCGCATGCCGAAGTCGCGGCCCTCTTCGACGAGCAGCAGCGCCTGTTGTGCGAACCCGAGCGCCATCGAGTAGTCGAGATGGAACCGGGCGCGACCACCGGTGCGCTCGTCGTCATCGGCCGGCTCATCGCCCGCAGCAGCCGTGCCCGCTTCAGGGTCGTCGCCGTCGTCGTCATCGATCTCGTCTGCAATGACCACGATGATCTTGCCCTCGGTGTCCATGCCTGTGGCGAGGCGGCCGACGGTCCAAGCAGCCGTCACCGGTTCGACCAATTCACCGACCGCCACCGCGGGGCCCTCATAGCTCTCGCCCTCGAGCAGCTCGCTCAGCAGGTTTGCCAGCGCCCAGATCTGCCCCTTCTCCAGCTTCAGCGAGACCACGTGACCGGCCTCGGATGCCTGCAGGAAGAAGATCCGCTGGCCCGGCGGTCCGACCGTTCCGGCCACGAACGTCTCGGGATTGCGGAGGTCGAAGTCGTCACTCATGCCGGAGCCAATGCTGCGAGGTCGGAAGTGCTGTTTGTCGCCAGCACGACGGGGCCGTCAGTGGAGTACAGGATCGCAGTCACCGAGCACGGCGACACCACGATCCGCTGGAAGAGATCGAGATGGGTTCCCATCGCGTCAGCGACCAGGGCCCGTATGGGGTCGGCATGGCTGACGGCCACCACGGTCGCGCCGCGATGGCGGGCCGCCAGATCGGTTGCCGTTGCGGCGATGCGCGCCTGCATCTGGCGGAACGTCTCGCCGTCGGGGAAGCGAAAGCCGCTGGGATAGCGCTGCACCTGCGACCATGCCGCGAGCTTGCGCAGTTGATTGAGCTTGCGGCCCGTCCAGCGGCCCATGTCTGCTTCGTTCAGGCCGTCGTGAGTGCGCACGCGGCGACCGAGGGCCGCAGCAATCGGAGCGGCAGTTTCCTGGGCTCGCTCGAGCGGGCTGGCGTATACCGCCGCCACACGGCGACCTCCTGCCGCGATGCGTTCTGCGGCACGCTGCGCCTGCTGGGCTCCCGCCTCCGACAGGTGCACTCCTGGTCGCCGTCCGTACAGCTCGACGCCGGTGGTGGGCGTCAGGCCGTGACGGACGAACAGCAGCAGCGTGGGTCGGACACGGTTTGGCACCCGGTCGAAGCTACTTGTCCAGCCCGCCGCGCAGTGGCGTCGCCGAATGCGCAGGGTGGCGGTGGACGGCTCGCGCGCGGTGGTAACGACTGGCACACTCCAAGGGTGAGTCCCACGTTGAGTACGGGCGGCGAGGCATCGCGTGCGATGGCGCTGCGGCGGCTGAACGACGAGATCGCAGCATGCAGGCGCTGTGACCGGCTGGTGGTCTGGCGCGAGCAGACGGCCGCCGACAAGCGGGCTGCATTCGCCGGCGAGGACTACTGGGGCCGGGGCGTGCCTGGATTCGGCGACCCTGGCGCAGCGATCGTGCTCGTCGGGCTGGCGCCCGCCGCGCACGGCGCGAACCGCACGGGCCGGATGTTCACCGGCGACCGTTCGGGCGACTTCCTCTACGCGGCCCTTCATCGCTGTGGCTTTGCCAATCAACCGAGCTCCAAGCGTGTCGGGGACGGGCTCGAGCTGCGCGATGCGTACATCACCGCGGCGGTTCGCTGTGCGCCGCCGGCCAACAAGCCCACTCCCCGCGAGCGGGATACCTGCCGGCCGTTCCTCCAGCGTGAGCTGGCGCTGCTGGTCAACGCGCGAGTCGCCATCGCCCTCGGCGCCTTTGCCTACGGCGTGCTGTGCACGTTGGGCGGCGTGCGGCCACGACCACGCTTCGGGCACGGTGCAATCGCCGAAGTGCCCGCCGTCAGCGGTTCAGCCGAGCCTCCGGCCTTGGGCAGCATTTCCCGCATTGTCTGCTCATTCCATCCCAGTCAGCAGAACACCTTCACTGGCCGCCTGACCGCCGACATGGCCGATACGGTCCTCCGCGATGCCCGACGGCTGGCGAACCTCCCGCCTGCTTGAGCCCCGACGGCCCCTGCTTGCCCGGGGGGCACGTCTGGTTGGGGCTGTGCTGGCACTGGCGGGCATCGTCGCATGCTCGGCAACCGTGATCGAGGTGGAGCCTGCGACCGGCGAGCAAGGTGCGGCGGGCTCCGAAGTGCCACTCGGCAATCCGGGCACGCTTGCCCCGCCCACCGTGCCGGGCACGGGCGGCACCGACGCAGCCGGACAGCTCGCGATCGAGCCGCTCATCGCCTTCATGGACGCCTGCGTGGCAGATGGCGGACTCGTCGGGCCATGTCACTGCGCTGCGGACCGGATCGAGGGGAGCCTCACGTCCATCGACCTCGAGGTGTTCGAGGACCGCATGGAAGGCGGCTTGGAGTTCTCTCCCGAGCTGGCCGCCGCGCTAGTCGATTGCCGGGAGGCTGAGCCCCCGTCCGGATGGTCCGAAGCCCAGCAGCAGACCTATCTGGATGCGTGCTCTGCAGGCTCGGACCGCCTGAGGGGCCTGTGCGCTTGCTCGCTGGCCCGCGCGCAAGACGTGGTGCCCGCCCACCGGCTGACGGAATTCCTGGCGAGTAACGAAGTTCGACCGGACGTGGTCGACTTCATCAACCTCTGCGTCTAGCCAGAGGCGGCCGAAGGGCTATTTCTTGGTCGGCTCGGGCAGCAGAGCGGGCTTGTCCCACGCAAACTTCGGCCAGCGGGCGCGTGACTTCTCGCTGAGCTTGTGCATGAGCGCTATCGCGCCCGGGTCATCGTCGCCAGGACGCCCAATCAGCGAGCCGTCGGCGAGCATCTTCATGATGATCTCGCGACCG
>LXNI01001727.1_pt1 | contig 17536 bp, 15 predicted proteins | sample 809091 | NCBI WGS metagenome assembly LXNI01 (sample SAMN04870527, study PRJNA318959) | sponge metagenome | biome: 01000161; feature: marine sponge reef; material: water | host: Sarcotragus foetidus | place: Greece: Milos, Mediterranean Sea | collected 2013-05-29 | depth 5-7 m | reverse complement strand
CGCAAACGCCTTATTGCAGCCGCGCTCAGACTTGCCGGCCACCGCAGTCGAGTGCGAGGGGAATTACCTGCCCCCCAACGCAGAAGCTGTGAATCTCGACGACATCAACGCTTGGAAACGCAACTGACCCACGGGCCGTAGCGGGCAATGCGCAAGCTTAATAGCTGGCGACCGCTTCCGCCTGCGATTCGAAAATACGGAAGATCTGATCCAGCCCGGACATCTCAATGGCTTCACGGACTCGATCCGAGGGCTGCGCCAAGCGCAGGTCTCCGCGGCAGCGCCGAGCGCGCTTTAGCGCCGTGGCCATTTCCCACAAACCGTCCTGGCCAAGCTTGTCGACGCCCTGCAAGTCCAGCACCAGGTAGCGCTTGCCCGCATCGATTTCGTACTGCAAGAACGAGCCCAGCTGTTCCGCGCTGACGCTGTCTATGCTGCCGCCCGCCTCGACAACGAGCACATTCCCGTGACTAGATCGTTCCAAGCGCATTGCGCATTACTCCGTACAAAGCAAAGATGATAGAATGCTATCGTAAGTTGAAGAATCAGTGGTTCGATTATGGACTGGAATTACATCGGCCTCATCGCAGTTTTGGTAGCCGTGCTGCTGGTAATGATCCAGCGTACGGAGCCTAAGCGTCGCCGATTGGCCGCTTTTGTTGTTGCGCCCATTCTGCTGGTAATCAGGCAATACGCCTTCTTGAAGCGCGACCTGCACGAAGAAACGCTCCTGGCTTTTATCATCGGGATACTGCTAAGCCTTGTATTCTGGCTGCTGATCGGCCGTTACAACCCGGTCGGCAGCGACAGCGAAGTCAAAGTCATCGGCATGGACGACTGATCGCTGGCGCAGCGCTCAGCCAATAATGTCTATAGGAATGACATCGGCGCCTTGAAGCATCGCCACGCTGATGCGCGCGGCCGCAATTTCGGACACTTTGCGGAAGGCGCGTCCTGATGGCGTATCTGGGCTATGAATAACGACGGGACGCCCATAATCTCCGCCTTCGCGGATCTTGGCGGCCAGCGGAATACGACCCAGGAACGGTACCCCACGCGACTCGGCGAATCTCTCGCCGCCGCCGCTGCCGAAGAAATCGCCCGACATGTTTTCGATGACACCCAGGACCGGGACTTTGAGCTGATCAAACATGGCGGCCGCCCGAATCGCATCGGAGACGGCGACATCTTGCGGCTGAGTGACGATAATGCTGCCGGTCAAGGGAAAAGACTGCGCCAGCGAAAGCGGCGCGTCGCCCGTTCCCGGCGGCAGATCAACAATCATATAGTCGAGCCGACCCCATTCGACATCGGTGAAAAATTGCCGAATCGCGCTGTGCAGCATCGGTCCGCGCATGATCATCGGTTTCTCCGGCGAGGTGAGGAAACCGGTGCTGATCAGCTTGACGCCGAATACTTCCAGCGGCTGCATCTTGTCGTTGGCCACTTTGGGTCGCCCGCTGCCCAAGCCAAACATCTGCGGGATGTTGGGATTGAGAATGTCGGCGTCGATCAAACCGACCTTGGCGCCGGCGTCAGCCAGGCAGACGGCCAGATTAGTGGCGACGGTGCTTTTGCCCACCCCGCCCTTGCCGCTGCCGATAGCGACGATGCTGTTCATCGGCACATCCAGGCGGCCGTGAATTCGGCGGTCGGTAGGCACCTGCGCATCCCAATTGATGCGAATCCGCTCGATGCCGTCGACCTTGCCGATCAAGGCGTCGTTGCAGCGCTCAACGAATACGTCTTTCAAGGGGCAGGCGGGCGTGGTTAGAACAATGGTGAATTCGGCGGCGCCGTCGCTCACGCTCAGATCTCGAACCATATTCAGCGATACGATATCGTTATTTAGCTCGGGCTCGATGACCGTGCCAAGCGCTTGCATCACTTTTTCATTGATATTGCTCATCGATTGCCTCGATTCAGTCGGCAGACTTCAAAGCAAATATACCATTGATTGGCTGGTTATGGACGTGACTGTATTAGAAAGCTGTAAAGGCCAGGCGCATTACCAAGACAAAGACTCGCGCCCCCGCCTAAGGATAGACTTCAAAGCGTGGCGCTTCTAACCACCCCGGGCAGCGCGCTTGGCTTTGCGTTCGAGGGCCTTGCGGCGCCGTTCTTCGCGCTTGGCGTCGTCCTCGGACCAAGGCGTGGCGCCTTCCGCCGTCGCAGTCGTGGCGACGGTTTCTGCCTCAACGGCCGCCGATACCGCTGCTGTCTCTGCTGCTGCTGCGGACACCGCCTGCTGTGCCGCCGGTTGCGGTGAACTGGCGCGAGAGCTTGCGCTGCCGCGGCGCGCTTCTTTGGCCGCGTCCTTGTGTTCCCATGTGCCGCGAACCAGCATCTCGTCATAGGCTCGCGTGGGCGCGATGCTGCGCCAGTAGGAATTTGGCTTGGACAACTTTTCCTTGTCATGGATATGGTGCGATGTGCGATCGTAGCTGGCCAGCTCGTAATCGTGATCCATCTTGATGGCGTCAAAGGGGCAGTATTCGGCGCAGTAGCCGCAGTTCATGCAAATGTCGATGTCGATGAAGAAGCCCTCGGGCTCCGGCACCGGGCGTCCCGTATCGGGGTCGTTTCCGCGCACGATCCAGATGCATTGCGGCGGACAGACTTTGGCGCAAATGCCGCAGCTGGTGCACCAATCCTTGCCCGCGCGGGTGGGATGATCGTCGTCTTCGACGATCAAGAACGGGACAAAGCGGAATCGCTCCGGAACGGCGATTTTCTCGTCCGGATACTGCACCGTTATCACGCCTTTGGTCTGCGTACCCTGGCGGATGCCGAAGTTGTCGGTCGAATGATGGTACTTGCGGAATCCGTAACGCAAGTCGTCAATATACGACTCGACAAAGTGCCGCAAGGTCAACCGGAGTCCCTTTGCCAATCCCGTTCCGTACATGCTATCTCCTCAATTGCCTTGCGCTGACAGCGCTTTGAAGCTGCGGGCTGATCCGCCAAACAAGCTAGCGATCAGTTTCGCCCAGCACGATATCTATGCTGCCAAGAATGCCGACGATATCCGCTACTTTGTGTCCCTTGCTCATATGCCCCAGCGGCGTCAAATTGATGAAACTGGGCGCGCGCACATGATAGCGCCAGGGGTTCGACGAGCCGCCGCGGCCGCCGGCCGATACAATATAGTAGCCCAGCTCGCCCTTGCCGTTTTCCACGCGGCCGTAAGACTCGCCATGCGGCACGCGCGGGGCGTAGGCGCCCGGTTTGCCATCAGCCCAGATCGATTCGCCTTGCGTGGATTCCAGCCGCGGCAGAATCTGCTTCAAAATCCGCACGCTTTCGCGCAGCTCGGTCACACGAACGCGGTAGCGCGCGTACATATCGCCTTCTTCTTCGACAGCGACATCAAAATCAAGCTCGGGGTAGATGCTGTAGGGATCGGCTCGGCGAATATCGTAAGCCACGCCGCTCCCGCGCAACAGCGGGCCGGCTGCGCTGAAGTTGATGGCGTCCTCGGCGCTGAGAATGCCAACGCCCATCGAACGCTCGATCAAGATTTCGTTCTGCGTTAGCAGGACTTCCAGTTCGTCGATTGTGCGCGGAATGCGCTCGTTGATCATTTCCGTGAGAAATTGCATCGTGTTGTAATCACGAACGCGATCGTTGGTCAAATTGCTGACGCTCTTGATGCGCTCCGGCAAATCGCCGAACAAGCCGCCGAATCGCATGTAATTGCACATCATGCGGCTGCCGGCGACCGCCTCGAAAAAGTCCAGGATTCGTTCGCGTTCCTGAATGAAATAGAGCACTGGCGTGAAGAAGGCGCCGATGTCATTCAGCCAGAAGCCAATCGCCCACAGATGATTCACGATGCGGCTGAGCTCCACCATCATCACGCGCAACGCTTCGCAGCGGTAAGTCGGTGGATTGTACTTGCGGCCCAAGCTCATCAGCTGCTCGACCGCCAGCACGTAGCCATGGTTGTTGCCCATGCTGGAAATGTAATCCAGCCGGTCGGTGAAAGGGATATTGTGCAGATAGGTATTGCGCTCGCCGATCTTTTCGTGATTGCGATGCAGGTAGCCCATCACCGGTTCCAGCGATGTGACAGTCTCGCCATCGACCGTCAGCAGCATGCGGAACACGCCATGGGTGCTGGGATGGTGCGGGCCCATATTGACGACCAGCTCATTGGTCTCAAAGCCGTCCTTGTCCATGATGCGCTCGATATCGACGCCCAATCCCAGCGACTGGTATACCGCCTCTTCGGAAGTATCCATCAGTCGATTGAGGTCAATATCCGGGGGATAAGATACATTCTTGCCAAAGACGTTTTTCTCTTCGGCGCGGTGCACGTGGCCGCCGGGCCAGCGGCTGTCAAAGGGTTTCTGTTCTTCCTCGTAATACGCTTCGCGCCAGTCCTTGCGCATGGGATGGCCTTCAAAGCCTTCCCACATCAAGATGCGCGTCAGATTTGGATGGCCTGGGAAGCGGATGCCGTACAGGTCCCAGGCTTCCCGTTCCTGGAAATCAGCGCCGCGCCAAACCGAGACCAGCGAGGGAATCTCGGCGGCTTCGCGGTCGGTCTGCGCTTTGAATACCAAGGCGCCGCCGCCACTGCTGCGGTAGGCGTGATAGACCATTTCCATGTGGTCGCCTTCACCGAGGTAATCCACAGCGGTCGCGCTGGACAGATAATCGAATCCAAGCTCGTCGCGGATGACGCGCGCGATATCGACCAGCTTGTTGCTGTCAACAATGACGCCCTCGTAGCCATCACGATCGTCCAACTTGATGGCTTGCGAATGGTTGGCCTTCAAGTACTCAATCGAGTCGTCAATCGAAAGACGCTCTACGGATTGCTCCGCCGCCGCGAGATTCTCCATACAGGTTTATTCTCCCTCTGTTTGCGCTGTGCGGCGGGTCGCGCGTAGCGCCTTGCGGGCCAGCGCGCGCAAGCGGCGTTTCTCGCGTATGTCCTCAGCTTCCGCCCAGGGCGTGCCGCCGGTGGGCAATACCACGCTCAAGGCGTCTTCATCAACCGGACCAGCTTCCGCAACGGCAGCCTGCGCAGTCTCCACTTTTGCGGCCACCAGCTGAGTAAGCGCCGGCAGCTCGCGTTGGCCCAGCAAGTCCATTTCACTCGCGGCTGATTCCGCCTGACGCCGAATCATATCCATCTGGCGCGGGTCGATGATATCCGGGCCCAGCACCGGAACGGGAGTAGGCTCGGCCGGTCCTTCACCGTACCAGGGCACATCGTCGCCATTGGCGATACTCTGCCCGTCGATCTTGCGCTGCAAGGCGATCATGCCATAGAGCAAGGCTTGCGGCGTGGGCGGGCAACCGGGCACGTAAACGTCGACTGGCAGGTATTTATCCATGCCCGATACAACGTTATAGCCTTCTTTGAATGGTCCGCCACCGCTGGCGCAAGCGCCCATAGCCAGCACATATTTTGGCTCCGGCATCTGATTGTAAAGGCGAACGATAGGGACGACCATCTTCTTGGTCACCGTCCCCGATACGATCATCAAGTCAGCTTGGCGCGGGGTCGCGCGCATCACTTCAAAGCCGAAGCGCGAGAAATCAAAACGCGAAGACGCGGTGGCGATCATTTCAATGGCGCAGCAAGCCAGGCCAAAGAGCATGGGCCACATTGAATTGCGCCGTCCCCAATTGTACAGCTGGCTCAAGCTGGTGATGGCGATGTTATTCTCAAGCTCTGCGGGTACGGGAAACTCGGTCGCATTTACTTCTTGCAAGTTAAGATCCATCTAAACACCGATCTCCTCATACCAGTCGCGCAGGATGGCCTTCAGTATAGCATCATTCGCCCAGGCCGGATCGTCCGCGAATCCTGGCAGGCCGAGAATCCGCTGATTTAGCTCATCCAGACCGAGCGCATCCAGATTTTCATCGGGAAAGTTTTCCATCAGAGCAAGAACGATCTCGTAGGTCGAATCCCAATAAAGCTGAGTTTGCGTCACGACTCCGGTTCACCAAGCTCTGCTTATATGCCGGCATCGATCGCGCAGCCAAAACAGCAGCAAGCGCGTCAAGCTAACTTCTCCAACGCAGTTAGTATAGAGAGCGACAGTTAGATTGTCAAGAATTTCACAAACGAAATCTCAGTCGGCGTTGAGCACGACAGCGCCGCAGCGGTCAACCCCAGTGGCCTGCGCAATGCACGCGGTGTTCGCGGCCTGATAGACCGCTTGCATCGCGCTCGCTGTAGCTTTCGCGATAGCGGCGCTCTCGCAGACGGCGCAGAGCGTTGGGCCGGCGCCGCCGATGAATATCGCAACCGCGCCAGCTTGCTTGGCGGCCGCGCGCGCCTCCTTGTGCATCGGCATCAGGCAGGCCCGTGCCGGCTCAACGACGCGGTCATTTTCAATGGCCGCGCCCAGCGCCCCCAGATCGCCGCGGTGCAAAGCGTCCACCAGCTTGGCGACAGCGCCAGTTTGGTGAATCATTGTCTGCAGCGTGATATGCCTGGGCAAGATCTTGCGCGCGCTGTCGGTCGGGACGGGTACATCAGGCGTAACCAGGGCCAGATGGAAAAGCTCGGGTATAGGCAGAGGCTGGATGGCGTCGACGGTGGTTCCCGCCACCAAGATGATGCCCCCGAGCAAACAGGGCGCGACATTGTCCGCATGGTAGCCGCTGACCAGCGCTTCGCCTTCCAGGCAAAATGGCAATAGCTGCTCGCGGGCAAATGGCTCGCCCAGCAACTTGTTGAGCGCTACAACCGAAACTACGGCGCTGGCGGCGCTGCTGCCCAACCCGCTCGAGAGCGGCAAGCCTTTGATCAAGCGGATCTTCAATCCGCGTGGCTCGCCGACATGATCCAAGAGCGCTCTGGCGGATACCGCGGCGATGTTAAGGGCCGGGTCGAGCGGGAGCTTGCCGCCATCCCCCTGAATCTCGCTTATGACGATTTCCGACGCGTCCTGAAACTCGACGATGGCGCGATCACCCATGCCTTGCAGCGCCAGCCCCATGATGTCGAAGCCGACGCCCAAGTTAGCGACTGTAGCCGGCGCGAAGGCTTCGGCTCTGGAAAATGCCATGCAGCGTCGCTATCCTTGCGGAGTTTTCCGCCAACCGAGGCTGAGCAAATGCCAAGCATACTACAATGTATAGAATGCGCTAAACAATACCCAATCAATCGTGTCATCTACAGTTGCGAGGCTTGCGGCGGCCTGCTTGATGTAAAGCATGATTTCGGGTCCGAAGCCTCGCGGTTTGCGCGCGAAGTCTTCGACGGGCGCTTAGGCAGTTTCGCCGCGCCCTATAACAGCGGCGTTTGGCGCTTCAAAGAGCTCGTCTATCCCGGCATCGACAAGGCCGCCATCGTAAGCCGCATGGAGGGCAATACCAATCTCTACGATGTTCCGCGCGTCGCGACATTCGCCGGCGTCGACAGTCTGTACCTCAAACACGAAGGCGAGAACCCCACCGGATCATTCAAAGATCGCGGGATGACGACCGGTGTCACGCAAGCCAAGCTGCTTGGTATGGCGCGGGTCGCCTGCGCCTCGACGGGCAACACATCGGCATCCATGGCGTCATACGCGGCTTATGCTGGCATGCAAGGCATCGTCTTTCTGCAGAACCAGCAAATCGCGATGGGCAAGCTGGCACAAGGCATCGCCTATGGCGCCACCTGCGTCCAGATCAACGCCGACTTCGACCGCAACATGGAACTGGTCAGGGAAGTGTCGGATCGCCTGGGCATCTATGTCTTGAACTCCATCAATCCCTTCCGCCTCGAGGGGCAGAAGTCGATCATGTTTGAAGCGCTGCAGCAACTGCGCTGGCAGGCGCCGGACTGGATTGTTGTGCCCGGCGGCAATCTCGGCAACAGTTCCGCCTTTGGCAAGGGGCTGCTGGAGATGTACGAAGTCAGGCTGATCGACCGCATGCCGCGGCTGGCGATTATCCAGGCGGAGGGCGCCAATCCGCTCTATCGGCATTTCCGCGCCGGCTTCAAAAATTTCGAGCCGGTCAACGCGCAGACTATCGCCACCGCCATCAAGATCGGAAACCCGGTCAACCTGCAGAAAGCCATCCGTACGCTGGAATGGACGAGCGGCGTAGTCGAGCAAGTCAGCGACGAGCAGATCATGGATGCCAAAGCGGTTATCGATGGCGCGGGCATCGGCTGCGAGCCGGCATCGGCCTGTTCAGTGGCGGGCGCCAAGAAGCTGGTCCAAAATGGAACGATCAAACGCGGTGATTCTGTGCTGGCTGTGCTCACGGGCAACGTCTTGAAAGACCCGGAAGCCACCATCGGTTACCATGCCGATCAGCTGGCAGGCATCACGCCCGGGTATCGCAATCGCATTCTGCAAGCCGACGACAATATTGCCGAAATCATCCGCTTGCTGGAGTGACAGACCGAAGCTGGTTAAGTCCCTTTCAGCTTGCTTGTCGCGCGGAAACCGCCTCCGGAACGGCTTGCAGCGAGGCATCCAAATCAGCAATGATGTCTAGCGCATCTTCAATGCCGAGCGCGAAACGAACCAGATTGTCCTTGATGCCAATGGCTTGCCGTTCCTCGCTGCTCAGATCGTAGTAGCTGAAGTAGGCCGGCTGCTCAATCAGACTTTCAGTGCCGCCCAGGCTGGGCGCGATGTAAGGGATGCGCAAGCGATCGATAAAGTCGCTGGTCGCCTTTATGTCGCCGGCAACCTCAAAGCTGACGACGCCGCCGTAGCCTTGCATCTGCGCTCTCGCGATCTCGTGATCCGGATGTGAAGGCAGGCCCGGATAATAGACGCGGTCGATCTTGCGGTGCCCTTCGAGGAAGCGCGCAACTTCTAGCCCGGCCTGGTTTTGGTGGCGCACGCGCACGGCCAAGGTTTTCAGCCCGCGCTCCAGCAGATAGGCTTGATGCGGATCCACCACGTTGCCCAGGATTCCGCGCGCATCCTTGAGCGCCTTTATCCGCCCTTTGTCGCCGGCAATCACGCCTGCCAGAACATCATTGTGGCCGCCAATGTACTTGGTGGCGCTGTGCATGACGAAATCGACGCCGTATTCCAGCGGACGCAGGTTGACTGGCGTGGCGAAGGTGGTATCCAGCAGCGTCATCGCTCGGTACGCTTTGCCCAACTCTACCAGCCGCCGCAGATCGGCCACGCGCAAGTACGGGTTGGTCGGCGTTTCCGTAAAGATGAATCGCGTTTTCTTCGGTATTATCGCCGCCTCCAGCGCGTCATAATCCGCCATCGGCACGATGCTCGTTTCGATACCAAACTTCTCCAGCGTCGTCTCGCAAAATTGGCGCGTTCGGCGGTAACAGTCGTCGGTCATCACGATATGCGTGCCAGGGCGCAGAACGGTAAGAAATAGCGAGGTCACCGCCGACATGCCGGAGGGATAAACCACGGCATCCTCAGCCCCTTCCAGTTTGGCGATTCGGTTCTCCAGCGACCAGGAAGAGGGGTTGCCGTAGCGGCCGTATTCCTCGCGGTTCAGCTCCCCGCCATACACTTTCTTGTCCAGGAACTCGATAACTTCGGCGGTATTGCTGAAGGTATATGTGGCGGATTGCACAATTGGCGTGGTCACCGAATGGAAACCCTTGTCACGCGCTGCGCCGCCGTGCACCGATGCCGTGCTTGCGCCAATCGATCTTGGATTCGCTTGAGAATCTCTCGAATTCATGCTTGATTCCTCCCCCAATAGAAAAAGCCCAAACGGCTAACGTTACGCCAGTTTGGGCTTCCGTGTCCTTGAAGCTTAAGTGACTGGGGCACAGTCTACGGAATGACCTGCCGCTCCACATGAATCTGCCGAGCGCTTCAGGTGTTTACCCTCATCTTCCAGAAACATCTGCCGAAATTAGCACCTTCCCATTGCCATCTGGGGGTTGCTGTGGCTTCGCCGAGTCGGTCTCTCCACCACCTCTGGATAAGCGCAAACTTTATCTTTGGTTGTTAATCACTGCGCACTATAACACAGCGGCGGACGGATCGCAAATGACGCGCCGACGTGACGCGGATGTCAAGAAGTATGATATTCTTAATTGTTATCATCTGCCTGTCGCGCGAAGGAAAGTGGATTACTTCAGCATGAATCTACCGACTGTTAATGAAACAGCTTTTAGAGTCCAGGGAGGTCGCGCGCTTTACGGCGAAATCGAAGTGCAGCGCGCCAAGAATGCGATTCTGGCGATGCTGGCGGCGTCTATTGTCGTTGAAGACGGCGAGACCGTCTTGCATCAAGTGCCGGACATCCAGGACGTTGAGCGGGCCTTGGAACTCCTGCGCGCGGTTGGCGCCAGAGTCCATCACGACAAATTGACGAAAACTGTGCGCATTGACGCAGCCGATGTCAGCAGTGGCGTATTGCCCGAAGACATCGCCGGACGTTTCCGCGGCTCGGTGTTATTCCTGGCGCCGCTGCAGGCCCGTCTTGGCTACGTTGAATTGCCGGGCAGCGGCGGCTGCGATATCGGCACGCGCAAGATCGATTTTCATCATCGCGGCTTCGCCCGGCTAGGGGGGGACGTCCAGTATTTCGAAGATGGCCGCACCATTATTGAACTTGACGGCGGGCGCTTTAGGGGCGCAATGCTTTATCTGGATTTGCCCAGCCACACCGGTACAGAAAACTTGATGCTGGCGGCCTCATTAGCCGAGGGCAAGACTATCCTCGAAAACGCATCGGTCGAACCCGAAGTAGTCGACTTCGGCAATTTCCTCAATAAGATGGGCGCCGATATTCAGGGTCTTGGCGCCAACACGCTTAGCATCAACGGCGTAGAGAAGCTGAAAGCGGTCGAATATACGCCGATGCCCGACCGTTTGGTCGCGGGCACCATGATGATAGCCTGCGCCATCGCCGGCGGCGATATCACCTTGCGCAATGTTGATCCGTCGCATTTGCGCATAGTCAGCGCGAAGCTGGAGCAAATGGGCGTGGACATCAGCGCGGACGCTCGCTCGATTCGGGTGCGGCGATCCCGCCATCAGCGCTTGAATCCGATCAATATCCAGACGCACCCCTACCCCGGCTTCCCGACGGATTTGCAGCCATGCATGGCGGCGCTGTCCACGCTCTCCGACGGCACGAGCTATATCCGCGAACGCATCTTCGATAACCGCTACGACTACGTTGAGGCTCTGCTGCAGATGGGCGCCGACATTCTCATCAGTCAAAGTGACGTCTGCATTATCAAGGGCGTCGAGCGCATCAAACCAGCGCGCATCAGCGCCGACAATATCCGCTCCGGCGCGACAGTGCTGCTGGCTGCTTTGGCAGCGGACGGCGAAAGCATCATTGACAATGTATATCAGATTGATCGCGGTTACGAAGCCATCGACGACTTGTTGCGCGCGCTAGGCGCCGATGTCACGCGCATTGAAACCAAGTTGACGCCGCAGCCCGTCTGGTAAATGCCAAAACGCGGCAACAACTTACAGGTGGCGAATCACGGCGGCAGCAAACTCGTCGGTTGAAGCGCTTGCTTGCCCAGGGCTGGCGATATCGGCCGTCCGCAAGCCGGCGTCCAGTGCCGCGTCAATGGCAGCTTCAATCGCTGAGGCCTCATCTTCCAATTGCAGACTGTAGCGCAGAAGCATGGCGGCGCTGAGAAACATGCCGATGGGGTTGGCTATGCCTCGTCCGGCAATGTCAGGCGCAGTGCCATGAACGGGTTCGTAAAGTCCAAATTGATCGGCGCGCAGCGACGCCGATGGCAGCATTCCCAAGCTGCCGGCCAATACCGAGGCCTCGTCGCTGAGAATGTCGCCAAACATATTGCCCGCCACGATCACATCAAAGCTGCCCGGCCGTGTCAACAGGTGCATCGTGGCCGCATCGACTAACAGGTGCTCCAGCTCAACATCGGCGTATTCCTCATGCACATCGACCACCGTGCGCCGCCACAAGCGCATGGTCGCCAGCACATTGGCTTTATCCACCGAGCACAGCTTTCCGCGGCGCCCTTGAGCAGCGCGGAAGGCCACGTTGGCAACCTGCTCTACTTCCGAGCGACTATAAGTCATCGTATCGTATGAGGAATCGCCATCGCCTTGCTCTTGCCGTTCGCCAAAATAGATGCCGCTGACCAACTCCCGAACAAACAGAATATCGACATCTTGCAGCAATTCGGCGCGCAACGGCGCGTGTTCCACTAATGCCGGATACGCTTTTACCGGCCGCAAATTGGCGAATAAGCCGAAGTGCTGACGCAGTTCCAGCAGACCGCGCTCCGGTTGCACAGTCGCTGTCGGGTCGGACCATTTAGGCCCCCCGACAGCGCCCATAAGAATGGCATCGGCGTTTTCGCAAATTTTTACCGTTTCGGCGGGCAGCGGATCGCCGGTCTCGTCAATGGCGATACCGCCGATCAAGCCTTCGACGAAGGTGAATTCGTGGCCGAACTTCTCAGCTATCACCGACAATAATTCGGTAGACTTCGCCACTACCTCTGGCCCAATGCCGTCGCCGGGCAAAACTGCAATCGTCGCTTTCATATTTGTCTCTCTCCATGTTTGCAGCAGCGACAAGTCCTGGACCGGTCGCCACAAAAAAGAATCAGTTATTTGCTACTGCTTGATTACTGCCGGCTGTTGCGTTTCGCCCGCCTCTGCAACCGAGAGGCCGTATTCCACGCTGTCGACCAGCGCCAGCCAACTCGAACAGATGATGTCGGTGCCGGCGCCGACGGTGCTCCAGCGTTCTCTGCCGTTATAGGAGTCAATCAATACCCGCGTCATAGCGCCGGTGGCGTGCTCGCTGTCTAGGATGCGCACCTTGTAATCAACCAGTTGTATATCACGGAGCGCCGGGTACTTCGGCAGCAGCGCTTTCCGCAGCGCCAGGTCTAGCGCATTCACCGGTCCGTTGCCCTCGGCCGCCGTATGCACGATATCGCCGTCGATATCCAGCTTGACCATCGCCTCGGCCAACTGACCTCTGCCACGTCTGTCTTCTACGATAACGGTGAAGTCGATCAGGTTGAACAGCGGCTCATAGTTCGGGGCGGCGCGATGCAAGCGAACCGCCACCGATGCCTCAGCGCCTTCAAATGAGAATCCGGCGCTTTCCAGTTCTTTCACTTCGTTGAGCACATATACCGCCTCGTCAGTCGAGACGTCCAGGCCCAGCTCTTCCGCCTTGCTCAACAAATTGCCGCGCCCCGACAAGTCAGACACCAGGACGCGCGTTCTGTTGCCCACCTGCTCCGGCTCGATATGCTGGTAGCTGTCTACATTGCGCCGCATGGCCGCCACATGAATCCCGCCTTTGTGCGCGAAGGCGCTCTTGCCGACGTAGGGCAGGTGCGTGTCAGGCGCCAGATTGGCGATTTCGGCTACGGCGCGCGACAGGTGTGTCAGCGTAGCCAGGTTGCCGTCCGCAGCCAAACAGGGCACGCCCATTTTGATTATCAGGTCGGGAATGATGCTGCAGAGATTCGCGTTGCCGCAGCGCTCGCCATAGCCGTTGATCGTGCCTTGCACATGCACAGCCCCGGCGCGAACCGCAGCCAGCGAATTAGCGACGGCTACCTCGCCGTCATTATGCGTATGGATGCCGAACTGCGCATCCGGGAAGAGCTCGCGCGCTTTGAAGACAAATTCGGCGATTTCCCAAGGCATGGAGCCACCATTGGTATCGCAGAGCACGATGACATCAGCGCCGCCGGCAGCCGCAGCCGCCAGCGTATCGAAGCCGTATTCCATATCCAGCTTGGCGCCGTCGAAGAAGTGTTCGGCGTCGTAGATCACTTCCCTGCCCTGCGCCTTCAAGTATGCCAGGCTGTCCTCGATCATCTTCAAGTTTTCGCCGGCGGTCGTTTGCAGGACGTCAGTGACGTGCAGCATCGAGGTCTTGCCGACAACGGTAACCACCGGCGTGTTGGCCTCGACCAGCGCCCGAATATTGGCATCGTCTTCCGGCGCGATGCCCTTGCGGCGCGTCGAGCCGAACGCGGCTATCTTTGAGTGTCGCAACTCCAATTCGCGCACGTGGTCGAAGTACATCACATCTTTGGGGTTGGAGCCGGGCCAGCCGCCTTCGATGTAGTCGATGCCCAATTCATCGAGCAAGCGGGTAATATGAAGCTTGTCAGCCACCGAGAGCGAAATTCCTTCACGCTGGCTGCCGTCCCGCAGAGTGGTATCGTAAATCGCGATTCCCGCATTCACGCTCGACATCCCCTTCCTCCTCGGTCGCTGCAGGGCGCGTTGGCTACGCGCTGGTCACGACGCGCTGCGGATTAGCGGACTCATACGCGCGAACGTCATCATCCAGCGCCAGCAGGTAGCCAAGCTGATCCACGCCGTTGAGCAAGCAATACTTGGCGAAGCCATCCAGCGGGAAGCTGACCGCGCGTCCGTCGGGCAGCGTCAAAGTCTGCGCTTCGACATCAACGCTGACGCTTGTGCTGGGGTCTTCCTCGGCCAGGCTGAACAGTTGCTGCTGCGTCTCTGCATCGACGATTATCGGCAGTAAACCATTCTTCAGCGAGTTATTGCGAAATATGTCAGCAAAGTCGGTGCTGATTACCGCTTTGAAGCCGGCGCCCAGCAAGGCCCAGGGCGCATGCTCGCGGGAGCTGCCGCAGCCGAAGTTGTTGCCCGCGATCAAGACCGAAGCGCTGCTATATTCGGGGCGATTGAGCACAAACTCCGGATTTGGCGTGTCGCCGTCTTCCAGGTAGCGCCAGTCGCAAAAGGCGGCCTTGCCCAAGCCCTCCTTATCAGTCACCTTGAGGAAGCGCGCGGGTATGATTTGGTCGGTGTCAATATCGTTCACCGGTATAGCGACGATGCTGCCCCGGATTTGACTTACGTTTTCCACGGCGATCCTCCTCAATTCAATCCCGTTAGCAGGGAGCGCGGGTCGGTTACAGAGCCGGCCACAGCCGATGCCGCGGCAGTGAGCGGGCTGGCCAGGAAGGTCCTGCCGCCCTTGCCCTGCCGCCCTTCAAAGTTGCGGTTGCTGGTTGAGACAGCGTATTGACCGGGCTCCAGTTGGTCGCCATTCATGGCGATGCACATTGAGCAGCCAGCTTCGCGCCACTCGGCGCCCGCCGCTCTGAAGATCTCATGCAGGCCTTCGCTTTCGGCCTGCTTCTTCACTTGCTGCGAGCCCGGCACCACCATCATGCGCACTGAGTCAGCCACTTTGCGGCCCTGCATAAATTGCGCCGCCTGCCGCAGGTCCGAGATGCGTGAATTAGTGCAGCTGCCGATGAATACCACATCTATGGCTTTGCCCAGCAGCTGCTGCCCCGGCGCCAGGTCCATGTAGGTCAGCGCCTTCTCCAGCGCAATCTTCTTATTGATATCGCGCTCATCTTCCGGGGCCGGCACCGCCGCGTCGATCGGCATGCCCATGCCCGGATTGGTGCCGTAGGTGATCATCGGAATCAGCTCATCGGCGCGCAGCGTGATTTCCTGGTCGAATGCGGCGCCGTCATCGGTCGGCAATTCTCGCCAGCGCGCGACAGCGGCATCCCACTCGGCGCCCTGCGGAGCATGTTGGCGACCCTGAATATACTCAAATGTCGTGTCGTCGGGGGCGACCATGCCGGCGCGCGCGCCACCCTCAATCGACATATTGCAGACGGTCATCCGCCCTTCCATGCTCAGGCTGCGGATCGCTTCGCCGCGATATTCGAATACGTGGCCGGTGCCGCCGCCGATACCGATCCGCGCGATGACCGCCAGGATGATGTCCTTGGCCGTGACGCCGTCGCCCAGTCTGCCCTCTACATTGACCGCCATCGTGTGCGGCCTGTTCTGCAGCAAGGTCTGCGTCGCCAACACATGGCCGACTTCGCTGGTGCCAATGCCGAAAGCCAGCGCGCCAAATGCGCCATGCGTGCTGGTGTGGCTGTCGCCGCAAACGATGGTCATGCCCGGCTGCGTCAATCCCTTCTCAGGCCCGATCACATGCACGATGCCTTGATGCTCATCGCCCAAGGCATACATCGGAATGCTAAAGTCGTCGCAATTCTTGCTGAACGCATCAAGCTGCTTGGCCGCCATGGCATCAGCCACCGGAATGATTCCCAGCTCATTTCTGGGTGTGGTCGGCGTGCTGTGATCCATCGTGCCAATCGTTTGGTCGGGTCGGCGCACCTTCAAGCCTCGCTCGCGAATCATGGAAAATGCCTGCGGCGATGTCACCTCATGCACCAGGTGCAAGTCGATATAGAGTACCGCTGGCGCATCGTCGCTCTGCTCGCGCACGATATGCGCGTTCCACACTTTTTCGAAGAGCGTGCGCCGCTTGCCATTTTGCTTCATTTCTATTTCCTCATCACAGTCGTATACGATTACGAAGCGCTAAGCCCGACGGTAGCCACTTCGCCTTCCGGCGCACGGTCGCCCAGCCCCATGCTCGCTATCATGCGATTGAGCGCCGCGACATAAGCCTTGACGCTGGACACCACGATATCGCTGTCGGCGCCATAACCGCCAAAGGTGCGCGGACTTTCTAGCGGGGAAATCCGCACCGTCACTTCGCCCAGCGCGTCGATGCCCTCGGTGACGCTATGGACGTTGAATTCCAGCAGTTCGTTGGGCGCCTTGATGACCAGGTCCACCGCGCGATACGAGGCGTCAACCGGCCCGGTGCCGACTGCTGAAACCACAAACTCCTCGCCGTCCTGGTCGAGCATCTTGACCGTGGCGGTGGGCAAACCCATTGTGCCGCAGACCACTTGAATATCGACCAGGCGAAAGAAGTCCTCCGGTTTGTGCGCCGCTTCATCCGCGACTAGCGCCTCCAAATCGGCATCAGTGACTGATTTCTTCAAGTCCGCCAGCTCTTTGAAGCGCCGGAAGACATCCATCAACTCGTCGCCATCGACCTCGTAGCCCAGCTCGCGCAAGCGCACGCGCAAGGCATGACGGCCGCTATGCTTGCCCAAGACCAGCTTGCTCTGCGTCAAGCCGACATCTTCCGGGGTCATAATCTCAAAGGTTTCGGCATTCTTGAGTACGCCGTCTTGATGAATGCCGGACTCGTGAGCGAAGGCGTTGGCGCCGACGATCGCTTTGTTCGGCTGCACCGGCATGCCCATGTAATTGCGCACCAGCCGGCTGGTCTTCATGATCTGCGTCGAGTCGATATTCGTGCGCAAATCATAGAAGCCTTTGCGCGTGTGGATGGCCATCACCACTTCTTCCAGGCTGGTATTGCCGGCGCGCTCGCCGACGCCGTTGATGGTCACCTCTACCTGGCGCACGCCGCGCCTTAGCCCGGCCAGCGTATTTGCGGTTGCCAGTCCCAAGTCATTGTGGCAATGCACCGACCAAATCACGCCGCTGCCCGGTCCAGCGCCCGGCGTCTCGTTGATCAGCATTTCCAGGGTATCGGCCCATTCGCTGGGCATGACATAACCCACGGTATCGGGAATATTCAAAGTCGTCGCGCCGCACTCAACCGCCACGGCGCAGGCCTGGATCAGGTACTCAGTATCGGTGCGGCCGGCGTCCATGGGGCTGAATTCCACATCATCGCAGAGGCTCTTGGCCAGCGTGACTCCGCTGCGGATTAGCTCCAAGCCTTCGTCTCTGTCGATGCGCAGCATGGCCAGGTG
>LXNI01001726.1_pt1 | contig 17540 bp, 17 predicted proteins | sample 809091 | NCBI WGS metagenome assembly LXNI01 (sample SAMN04870527, study PRJNA318959) | sponge metagenome | biome: 01000161; feature: marine sponge reef; material: water | host: Sarcotragus foetidus | place: Greece: Milos, Mediterranean Sea | collected 2013-05-29 | depth 5-7 m | reverse complement strand
GCCGTGCCGCCTGCCATCCGGCGCGCGCTGCGCATTCGTGATGGCGGCTGCCGTTTCCCCGGCTGCGACCGATCCCGCTATGTGCACGCCCATCACATCAAGCATTGGGCCGATGGCGGCGAGACGAGGCTCGATAACCTGGTCACGCTGTGTTCTCAGCATCACCGGCAGGTGCACGAAGGGGGTTACGGCGTTCGCATGAACGCGGGCGAGATCCAGTTCACGCGCCCGTGCGGAAGGGTGATCCCGTCGGCGGGCGGGACGGGCAGGCAGGACGGGGGATGTTTCCGCGGAAACACTTGTGCTGGGTCCGGAAACACCTGCGAAAAGCCCGGAAGCCCCTCCGCAGAGCCCGAAAGCAACTCCGCGGGCGCCGGCGCCCAGCGGCTGGCGGCGTTCAACGCGGCGCGCGGACTCAACATCGACGCCCACACCGCCCGTTGCGGCTGGGGCGGCGAGCGTATGGACTACGACATCGCTATCGACAGACTTTGCTGGGAGGCGGGGTACCGCTGAACAATCAGCACAAGAAAGCGAGTGAAAAGAACCTTGTTTACCGGTGAGCCGCATCCGCCGGACGATGGAAGCGTTCGGCCCGCCCTCGGCAAAGGCAAAAACGATCTGCTCGCGGCGCACCGACCTACAGCAGCTCCTTGTCTCATCAATCCAGGGCCATAGCTAATATAGGGGATAAATCTGAAACCTGTCTCTCTTCCAACAACTGTTGATGAGTGCGAACTACAAGTGTTCGATAGAGTTCCGCCAGCAGCTTGCAGCCAAACTCAGCTCTATCAGCCGCCGCCCCGGCAGCCTCTTTGGCATTGCTATTGTCATCCTCAGCATCAGAGCGCGCCACTATTCCGACTCCTTTGGCGCGATGCGCTCCAACTCCGCAATCAGTCCGGGAACATCTCCGGTGACGATGTTCCATATGACGTCCAAGTCGATTTCAAAGTAAGCGTGCACGATGCGATTCCTGAGACCCACAACATTAGGCCAGGGGATCTCCGGATGCGCCTCCCTGGTCGTGTCGCTGACGCGGGAAGCGGCTTCGCCTATGATCTCCAGCACTTTGAAGATCGCATTCTGGTGCAGATCGCTCTGTATGAATCGCTCATATGTGAGCCCCTGCGCAAACTTCGCCGCTTTGCGCGCAGCGAGGAGCATGTCCAGCAAGTAGGAGTCATCTCGCCGCATAGATGACCTCGGCCGAGTCCAGAATCTCTCGCCTTCGGATATGGTTCAGGCTTCGTTCCACGGCAGACCGGGTCAGGATGTCTACTGGTCGCCCCAACAGGCGCGACAACTCCGACGCCATGGTGACGAACTCGATTCCCGGAACCCCGTCCGGGGCGAAATCCACGAGAACATCGATGTCGCTCTTGCGACCGTAATCATCCCGCAATACAGAACCAAACAACGCCAATTCCGCCACCTGCCAGCGTTTGCAGAAGTCCGCAATGGCGGCAGGTGAGGCCAAGATACGAGGCGCCGCGACGCGGCGAGCGGCGGCGTTCTCTCTGCTCGATGCATTTTCCATCACGTCACCTCCACGCTCTTCATGCTTTCGATGCCTCGGCTGCACCCAAGGACCCTGCGTCCCGTCCTGAGTCAGGTGGTGTGCGAAATATACAGGCTAGCCGATCTCGGCGGGGTCAACGTCGACCGACCAGTTGACGCGGCGCGGACGCTTGAGTTCGCGTACCGCGGGAATCCAGCGGCTTAAAGAAGCCTGAAGGCGGGCGCGGCTTGAAGAGCGCGCCAGCAGGTGCGCGTGGTTGCGGTCGCGCCTGCGCTCCATCAGGGCGGGCGCCGGACCCAGCACCTCCACGGCGGACTCGGAGCCGTCCTGCGCGAAGGCGGCTTTCGCGCGATTGAGAAACTCGTGGACGCTGGCCGCATCCGGCGCGCTGGCGCGCAGCACCGCAAGGTGCGCGAACGGCGGCCAGCCGCTTCGTCGGCGAAGGTCCAGGGCGGTGGCGGCGAAGCCCGCGTAGCCTTCCCTGAGCAGCTGGCGAAGCAGGGGATGATCGGGAAAGCGGGTCTGCAAAACCAGCAGGCCGGGCTGCTCGCGGCGGCCCGCCCTGCCGGCCACCTGCACCAGCGTCTGCGCCAGCCTTTCCGGCCCCCGGAATTCCTGGGAGAACATGCCCTGGTCGGCGTCGATCACCCCAACCAGCCCGAGGCTTGGGAAATCGTGGCCCTTGGTGAGCATCTGGGTGCCGAGCAGGATACGGTAATGCCGCTCGCGAATGCCGCCCAGAATATGCTCCAGCCTGCGCCTGCCCCGCACGTTGTCGCGATCCATGCGCGCCACCGGGTAATCCTCGAAACGCGCCTCAAGCTCCTCTTCCAGCCGTTCCGTTCCGCGCCCTATCGTCTGCAGCGGCGTGCCGCAGTTCGCGCAGGCGGGTGGCGGACGGCGCCTGGCGCCGCAGTGATGACACAGCAGCAGGTCGCGGCGGCGGTAGAACACCAGCCGGGCGTCACAGTGGCTGCATTCTTCCGTTCGGCGGCAATCCGGGCACATCAGCACCGGCGCGAACCCGCGGCGGTTGAGATACAGCAGGACCTGCGAACCCGATTCAAGCTGTTCCGACATGGCCTCCACGAGCGGTGCGCTCAATCCGTGCTCCGGGGGATGCCGGTTCAGGTCCACCAGGCGGGCCAGAGGCGGCCGGGCGCCGGTGACCTTCTTCGTCAGGCGCGGGTGCGTATAGCGGCCCCTTTGCACATTCAGCAGGGACTCAAGCGCCGGCGTTGCGGAACCCAGGACCACCGGAACATCCGCCCTGGACGCGCGCATGACCGCAAGGTCACGGGCCTGGTAGCGGAAGCCGTCCTGTTGCTTGTACGACGGGTCGTGTTCTTCGTCCACCACGATCAGACCGAGGCGGGCACAGGGTACGAACACGGCCGAGCGAGTGCCCACCACCAGCCTTGCCCTGCCCGCGCGGGCATCGGCCCATGCCTTAAGGCGCTCGCCGTCGTTCAGGCCCGAATGCAGCACCGCCGCGGACACCCGGAAACGGGCCGTGAGCCGCTCGGCGAGCTGCGGGGTCAGCCCGATTTCCGGCGCCAGCAGCAGGCATTGCCGGCCCGAGGCCAGCACCTTCTCCACCAGGTGCAGGTACACCTCTGTCTTGCCGCTGGCCGTCACGCCATCCAGCAGGTGGCAGGCATAGCCCTGGCCGATGGGCATGGCGCTCACGGCGGCGGACTGCTCGCCGCTCAGCGCCAGCGGTTCCTCGCCCAGCACAGCGGCATGTTCCGGCTCCGCGGCCTCGAACGGTTCGACCAGCTGCTTTTCCTGGAGTATCCGAACCAGCCTCCGCCAGTCGGGCGTAAGCGCGGCGAGCGCTTCTTCCGCCAGGCCCCCGCGCCCGGCCGCCAGCAGCCTGTCAAGCAGTTCGCGCTGCCTTGGCGCGCGCTTGAGCAGGTTCGGCTCTACTACGGAGGCTTTTCCGGCGGCCCGCCAGAGCACGGGCGCGGACGGCAGCTCGCCGCCCCGGCGCAACTGTTGCGGCAGCGCGTAGGCCAGAACCTGGCCGAGCGGATGGCAGTAGTAGTCCGCAGCCCAGCGCAGCACTTCCAGGGTCACCGGGTCCCATAGCGGCTCGGCATCCAGCACGTCCAGCACCGGCCGCAACCGGTCGGCGGGCACGTCCGAGCCGTCCAGGTGCTCCAGTACGAAGCCGGTGCGCCGCCCCTTGCCCAGGGGCACGGAAACGCGCGCGCCGATGTGTGGAACAGGTCCCTCGGTGGGAGGAAGATAGTCGAGCAGCGGAACCGCAAAGCGCGGCCCAACCGCAACCCGCAACAGGGAACCAACCGACATGCCGTCACGATAACCCGAAGCGCGGAACCTCGTAATCGCGGTTGGCTTTAGCGTTTCGTCCGGCCCCGTTCTCGTGGGAGCGTCGGCGGCAGGAAAGCCGCCGCCGAGCCCCATGGATGGGTTCATGCGTCTCCCACGAGAACGGGGCCGGACGAAACGCGCGCCAGCCCTATTGCACGACGTCCGCGTCCCAGTTTTCGGTGGGGCGCTCGATGATGTTGATCATCATGCCGTCCGGGTCGCGGCAGGTCATTTCGAGCTGGCGCAGCGTGTGCACGGCCAGCAGTTGCGGTTCGCAAACGATCTCGCCGCCCAATTCAACGATACGGTCGCGCACCGCGTGAATGTCCGTGGCGAAGAACACCATGCAGCCCTCGCCCAGGTTGGCGCCGCGGTTCTCGCGGCTGATGGGCGCAGGCGACGGCTTCACCTCGAACAGGCCCACCATCCCGAAATTGAGTTCGTCGGCCTTGACGATCTCGTAGCGGATCACGCTGTCTTCCGGAACCCCGATCAGCGCATGCCCCACCTTGTGCTCGAGCACTCCATTGGCGTAAACCTCGCCCATGCCGAGGGCCTCCCTGTAGAAACGGACCGAGTTTTCCAGGTTGGAGACGAAGATGGCGGTGCGCACTATGCGGCTGACTTGCGGCCTGTCGTTCACGTTGGACCTCCCTTGTTAGGCAAGGCGGTCAGATTAACGCGAATTGGGGTCGCCGGAAACACGGCGACCCGGGAGGGGGGGCTAAGCGGCGCCCGACCAGCGTTCGATCAAATTAATCAGCATGCCGTCGGGGTCGCGGCAGGTCATTTCCAGGCTACCGGGGCCGGTCATCTCCTCGCCCCCGGGGAGGGCGCCCCGAACAACGAGCCGCTGGGGCTCGCAGACGATCTCCGCGCCCAGGTCCACCAAGCGGTCGCGCACCGCGCGAATGTCGGTAGTGAGCATGACCAGGCAGCCCTCGCCGACGTTTACGCCGCCGGTTCGGCGACTTACCGCCGGCGGCGACGGCTTGACCTCGAACATGCCGATCATCCCGAAATTCGGGCCCTCGGCCTTGACAATTTCATAGCGAATCGCGGAGTCCTCCGGCACGCCCAGCAGGGCATGCGCCACCTTGTGCGTGAGTTCCCCCTCGCTGTAGACCTCGCGGTAGCCCAGGCCCTGCTTGTAGAAGCGCGAGGACCGGTCGAGGTCGGAAACAAACAGTGCGGTGCGCACCAGGCGGCTGACTTGCGGTGTGTCGTTCACGTAAACCCTCCCGGGCTAGATTTCGTGCACTGCGCGGATCAGTTCCGCGCACTTGGCCTGGCCGTCGCCGTACAGCATGCGCGTGCGGTCCTGGTAGAAGAGCGCGTTCTCGATACCGGAAAAACCGGTGCCCTTGCCGCGCTTGATCACGATGGCGTTATTGGCCTTGTCGGCATCCAGTATGGGCATGCCGTAGATGGGGCTGGCGGTGTCGGTCCGCGCCGCCGTATTGACCACGTCGTTGGCGCCGATCACCAGCGCCACGTCGGTCTTGGGGAATTCCGGATTGATTTCCGCCTCGTCGAATATCAGGTCGTACGGCACGCCGGCTTCCGCCAGCAGCACGTTCATGTGCCCCGGCATGCGTCCCGCCACGGGGTGAATCGCGAATTTCACCCGCACGCCCCGCTTCATCAGCGCTTCGGCCAGCTCCCAGACCTTGTGCTGGGCCTGCGCCACGGCCATGCCGTAACCCGGGATGATGATGACCTGCCGGGCGAATCCGAGCATGACCGCCGCGTCGATGGCCTCCACGGGCTTCATGGTCCCCTCGATCTCGTCCCCTTCGACGGCCGTCTCTCCGAACGCGCTGAACAGCACGTTGTACAGCGACCGGTTCATCGCCTTGGCCATCAACTGGGTCAGCAGCGTGCCGGCCGCGCCAACCACGGTTCCGGCAATGATCATGGCCGCGTTGTCCAGCACCAGGCCTTCCAGGCCGACCGCGAGACCGGTCAGCGCGTTGTAAAGCGAGATCACCACCGGCATGTCGGCGCCGCCGATGGGCATGGTAAGCGTGATCCCCAGCAGCAGCGCAAGGGCAATGAACACGGTAAGCCACGGCCCGTTCACGCCCATGATCACGAGCACCCCCGCTCCCGCCGCAACCAGCAGGATGAGGAGATTGACCAGGTTCTGCCCGGCGAAGCGCAGCGAGCGTTTCAGCCAGCCTTGCAGCTTGGCGAAGGCCAGCAGGCTGCCGGAAAATGAAACGGCGCCGATCATCGCACCGGTGACGGCCAGGGCGATCACCGTCCAGCCGAATTCCTCCCCGCCATGTCCGCCACGCAGCAATTCCACCCAGGCGATCGCCGCCGCCGCGCCACCGCCCATGCCGTTGTAGAGAGCGATCATCTGCGGCATGCCGGTCATCGCCACCCTGCGGCCCGTGATCCAGGCCCACGCACCGCCAACAACTATTGCCGCCCCGATCAGCAGGAGGTTCTCGGGCTTCATGCCCGGCCAGAAGAAGGTCACCAGCGTGGCCAGCACCATGCCCAGGCCGGCCCAGACGATGCCGCGCCGCGCACCGGCGGGCGAACTCATCGCCTTCAGGCCGAGAATGAAAAGGACCGCGGCCAGGAAATAGCTGCCGGCAATGAGAGTGTTCAGACTCACTCTTTATCTTCCTGATCGCCGTCCTTGCTGCGCTTGAACATTTCCAGCATGCGCTCGGTCACTACGTAGCCGCCCACCGCGTTGGCAGAGGCGAGCATCACGCCTATGAAACCGATAACTTTCTCGAGCGTCGAATCCGCGAACCCCAGCGCCACCATGGCGCCCACCAGGACGATGCCGTGAATGAAGTTCGACCCGGACATCAGCGGCGTATGCAGGATTACCGGCACCCGGGAAATGACCTCGTAGCCCACGAAGGCCGCCAGCATGAAGATGTACAGCGCTACGAAACCGTCGATCATGGCGGTTCAGTCCCTCCTCGCTCCCGCGTAACGGATTTCGCCCTGGTGGGTCAGCAGCGTGCCGGCGAACACGGGGTCGTCCATGTCAAGAGAGAATTCCTCCCCGTCGATCGCAGGCTTGATGAAATTGAAGAGGTTGCGGGAGTACATGGCGCTGGCGTGGCGGGCCATCATCGCGGGCACCTTGAGCGGCGCCATGATGCGCACGCCCTTGTGGTCTGTCGTCTCGCCCGCGCGGCTCAGTTCGCAGTTGCCTCCGCCCTCGGCGGCCAGATCCACGATGATCGAGCCCGGCCGCATCTGCTCAACCGCGGCCGCGCTGACGATGCGCGGGGACGGCCGTCCCGGGACCGCGGCTGTCGTGATCAGTATGTCGGAGGCGGCGATATGGCGATCCAGCGCTTCCTGCTGCATGGCCTTTTCCTCCGCGGTCAACTCCCTGGCGTAACCCCCCTCGCCGGTAGCGCTGACGCCCGAGTCCACGAAACGCGCGCCCAGGGACTCGACCTGCTCGCGGGTTTCCTCGCGCACATCATAGGCTTCCACCACGGCGCCCAGCCGGTGGGCGGTGGCGATGGCCTGCAGCCCCGCAACGCCGGCGCCCAGAACCAGGACCCGGGCGGGGCTGATCGTGCCGGCGGCGGTAGTCAGCATGGGCAGAAACTTCTGCGACTCGTCGGCGGCCATCAGCACAGCCTTGTAGCCCGCGACCGAGGCCTGCGAGGAAAGCACGTCCATGGACTGGGCGCGTGCTATCCGCGGCACCAGTTCCATGGAAAAGGCCGTGACACCGGCACTGCACAGGGCGTCGGTGGTTTCCGTCGGCGCGTAAGCGTTGAGCAGGCCCACCACCATGGCGCCCTTCTTCAGTTCCCCGATGCGCTCGATCTCCGGCGGTCCCACGCAAAAAAGCGCATCGCATATCCCCGCCACGGCGCCGGGTGAAGACTCGATCCCGATGTCCTTGTAGTCGCTGTCGGCAAAACTCGCGGCCTTGCCCGCGCCCTCTTCCATGACGACGCGCAGGCCCGCCGCGTGCATGCGCGCCAGTACCTTCGGCACTACGGCTACGCGTTTCTCATCGGGCGCAGTCTCGCGCAAGACGCCGATCGTCAGGGGCATTTGGGAGGAGGAATAGTGCGCAGTCAGCGGGGGATGGCGCGCATTTTAGCCGACGGAAATGGGTGATTTTTCGCTTTCGACATTGAAATTTCGCAATTTAGAGGTATAAGGCGGGCTGAAAGGGAGTTTGTAATGCTGCTGCTGGAAGATGCCGTTGACTTGCGCCAGTGGGTGCTGCGCACCGACGTGGCGGGCCGGCCCCTGGGCTGGATCGATTACCGCGATGCCGTGCGGCTCTATCACGCGGGCCAGGTCGCCTATCCCTGCGGGCGGCCGCTTTTCCGAATCCGCGGCGGCATTTGCGCGCACACCGGCCACCGTAGCGAGGTGGAAGTCAACACCATCGTGGCCACCCAGGGCGTGTCGGCGGGGCTGAAAAAGCGTCTCGACAATTACACGCCGCCACTGAACAATCACACGCTGTTCCGCCGCGACGCCCAGGTCTGCATGTATTGCGGCGGGCGCTTCCTCAAGCGCGACCTTACCCGCGACCACGTGCGCCCGATCAGCAGGGGCGGGACGGATACCTGGGCCAACGTAGTGGCGGCCTGCAAGCGCTGCAACAATTTCAAGGGCGGCCGTCTGCCGGAGGACGCCGGCATGGAGCTGCTGGCCGTTCCCTTTGTGCCCACATATGCGGAATACATCTATCTGAAGGGCCGGCGCGTGCTGGCCGACCAGATGGAGTTCCTGAAGGCCCATTTTCCCCGCGACAGCCGCCTGCAAAGCCGCTTCGAACAGGCCGCCTGAATCACGGCGGCGACAGGTCGTGGCAGCGGGCAACATCGAATCCGTCTTAAGCGAGGAGCGCAGATTCGACCCGAACGAGTCCTTTGCGAACCGCGCGCAACTCGACAGGGAACTGCTTGCCGAGTTGTGCCTGAAGGGTAGCGAGGACCCGGTGAACATGTGGGCCGAACTGGCCCGCAAGCTGCTGACCTGGCACAGACCGTTTACCGCCACCCTGGACCGCTCGCAAGCGCCGCATTTCTCCTGGTTCTCCGACGGCGAACTGAATGCCAGCGAGGCCTGTCTGGGGCCGTGGATCAGGAAAGCCCCGGGCCGCCCCGCGATCGTCTACGAAGGCGAGGAGGGCGACAGCCGCACGCTGACCTACCGCGAGCTGGGCGAGGCCGTGGAACGCCTGGGCGCCGCCTTGCGCGGGCAGGGCGTGGCCAGCGGCGACCGCGTGGTGATCTACATGCCGATGTGCCCGGAGGCCGTCATCGCCATGCACGCCTGCGCGCGCATAGGCGCAGTGCACTCGGTGGTGTTCGGCGGGTTCTCGGCCCGTTCGCTGTACGACCGGGTGGTGGACGCCAGCGCCGAAGTCATCATTACGGCCGATGCGGGGCGGCGCGGCGGGAAATACGTGCGCCTGAAGGACGCCGTCGACCAGGCGCTGGAATACGGCGAGCATCCGGTGCGCCGGGTAGTCGTCTTCCGCCACTCGGGGGAAGACGTTGCCTGGCATGCACAGCGCGACCGATGGGCGCATGAACTGACCGAAGCCGCTGCCGATTGCCCGGCGGAGTACGTCAACGCGGAGCATCCGCTGTTCCTGCTCTACACCTCCGGTTCCACCGGCAAGCCCAAGGGCATACAGCATTCCACCGCGGGCTACCTGCTGCACGCCGGGCTGACCTGCCGCTGGGTGTTCGACCTGCGCGAGGACGACGTGTTCTGGTGCACCGCCGACGTGGGCTGGATCACCGGCCACAGTTACGTCGCATACGGGCCGCTGGCCTCCGGCGCCACCGTGGTGATCTACGAAGGCGCCCCGACCTGGCCCCACGGCGGGCGGTTCTGGGAGATCTGCGAGCGCTACGGCGTCACCGTGTTCTACACCGCGCCCACCGCCATCCGCGCCCTGATGAAGCTGGGCGACGACATACCGGCCAAGTACGATCTTTCTTCGCTGCGCCTGCTGGGCACCGTGGGCGAGCCCATCAATCCCGAGGCCTGGATGTGGTATCACCGGGTGATAGGCGATGGCGACTGCCCCATCGTAGATACCTGGTGGCAGACCGAAACCGGCGGCATCATGATTTCGCCGGTGCCCGGCGTCACGTCCACCAAACCCGGCTCATGCACCCGGCCGCTGCCCGGCGTACAGGCGGCCATCGTGGATGAGAACGGCGAAGAGATCACTGAGCCCGACCGCGGTGGATACCTCGTTATCCGCCATCCCTGGCCCTCGATGCTGCGCAATATCTGGGGCGACAGCGAGCGTTACCGCGAAACGTACTTCGGAAAGTTCGGCGACGACTGCTACATCACCGGCGACAGCGCCCGCCGCGACGCCGACGGTTACTTCTGGATCATGGGGCGGCTGGACGATGTGGTGAACGTGTCCGGCCACCGTCTCGGCACCATGGAAGTGGAATCCGCGCTGGTGGCGCACCCGTCCGTGGCCGAAGCCGCGGTCGTAAGCCGCCCGCACGAGATCAAGGGCGAATCCATCTTCGCCTTCGTGGTGCTGAAGGGCGCCGCGGCGGCCGGCGGCGACACCGAAGCCGGTCAGCAGGAACTGCGCGCCTGGGTCGACGAACAACTCGGCCCCATCGCGCGCCCCGACGACCTGCGCATCGTCGAGGCCCTGCCAAAGACCCGCTCCGGCAAGATCATGCGCCGCCTGCTCCGCTCGATCGCCCGCGGCGAGGAAATCAACCAGGACATCTCCACTCTCGAAAACGCCGACCTCGTCCGAGCGCTCACACAGCCCTGATGGGATCAGGCTGCGTTTCGCGCGCGCTGAACCCTGTCCAGATCGAACGTCGCCTGCAGATTCATCCAGAGCTTAGGGGAAGTCCCCAGAGCTCCAGCCAGATCCAGCGCCGATTCGGCAGTCACTCCCCGCTTACCGCGAACCAGCTCATTCAGCCGGGCGCGGGTCCAGCCGAGCTGCTCAGCGAATGCCGCCTGAGTCAGGCCCTTGGGTTCAATGAATTCTTCCAGAAGTATTTCGCCTGGATGAAACGGATTTGAAGGCTGATTGCTCATGTTTTTCTCCGGTCAGTGATAGTCAACGACCTGCACACTGCTCGCCTGCCCATGTCGCCAACGAAACACAATGCGCCACTGATCGTTTATTCGGATCGAATACAACCCTCTTCGATCCCCCTTGAGCGCTTTCAGCCGATTCCCGGGAGGCGCCCTGAGATCGTTCAGATCAGCCGCATCATGCAAATAAAGCAGCTTTCTCCTTGCTGCTCTGCGAAGTCCCGAAGGAAAATCTCTGGTAGCTCGGCTATTTCTGTCGAAAAATAGATCGCGCGCAAGCCGATCCCCAAAAGACTCGATCATGTTTCTATGTTATCAGAACCTGATAACGTTCAGGTTCATGCAATTGACAGTGTCTGTCTTGATATCCGGAGGCTCCAGCGCCATGATGCGGTGGCATGAGAATCACTCTGACAATCGAACGGGATGTGGAGCGGCTGGTGCAGCGTGAGATGAGACGCTCAGGGAAGAGCATGAACACCGTGGTGAACGAAGCATTGCGTACTGGCTTCCGTGAGCCTGACAAATGCGCCTCTGCGGGGCGCTTCCAGATCGAGCCGCACGCTTTCGGTTTCAAGCCAGGAATCGATACCCACCGGCTGAATCAGCTTGCGGACAAGTTGGAGGGCCGGGAAGCGGCCCGTCGCCTCGATCGCTGAGACTACTGCAGCAAGGAGGCTATGATGGCGAAAGCGCCAGTCAAGAGCGCCAGTATCAGGCCGCCGATCAGGCCAAGTGTCCAGTACTGCAAGCGTTCGACGGCAGCCAGTCGAGCGCCGATTTCCATCATGGCTATCTCGCTCATGCCGCAAATATGGGCGTCTTCCAAAAGCGATAATTGGTGCTGACAATGATGCAATCGGTCACAATCTCGATCGGTGTAATACGAAACATTTTGTGGTTGGAAGTAAATATATTGAATTGAAAGTCAATTCAGTTGACAAACATCGCGACGTTGTGTATCGTGCCTCCGGGCGCTGGATACCCGGCGTCATTTTGCTCTTTAGAAATCTGGCTACTCCATATGATGCGCGAAGGCAGCGATCTTCAAGCGGCGCGTAACTGCGTCGAAGGGCGTTTACTCCCCTCAGGGCGTTTGCGTCCATTACGGCTGGCGGCTGAACACCGTTGGCCGCGTTGCGTTCAGCAACGCTTTCCAAGGGGTATATGCACCTCAGTCCCGGTGTGTGACGGCTTCGTAAGCCGTGGCAACATCCGGCTTCCAGTGCAACTGCTTGGAGACGTGCGTCGAGACGGCGCGCGGTGTTTCTGGATCACTGGCTTTCCTGGGTCCATGACCGAGGGTGCTGCCCCATGCGCGGGAGGCAATTTCGCCTCGTCACATGGAAAAGAAGCCATGAAATCAAAAGAGCTAAACGCTGCTCGGCGGCTCATCACCAAAGTGCTGGCGTCACCCAGGATAAGCCAAGGTCAACGAGATGGATTGCGGAAAGCAAAGAGAAGAATGGACAAGATTGCCAGTTCAGGAAAACTGGAAAGTAGGCATATTTTCGGCCTGACGAAAATGATCGCTGAAATCTTGCTGGATGCCCTCAATTGCGACGAAGCGATACGTTGACCAAGTGATACAGAAATCCAAATGAATACGAATTTTGCCAAAGCGTTCCGCGTGATCCGAGCCGCCTACGGCTTGCAGCAATCGGACCTCGCGGAACGCATCGGCATAAGCGCGAGCCAACTTTGCTTGATCGAAAAAGGCAAGCGACAGCCTAGCTTGCGCGTAGTGATGAACCTAGGTTCGGCGACCGGTGTGCCCACCTCGCTAGTCACTCTGCTTGCCTCTAATCCCGAGGATATTGCAAACCAAGAGATATCGGATCTGGCAAGAGCATTACTCCTCCTTTTGGTGAAGGCGCAACAATCCGAACAGCAGATCTTACCGCTTAAGACGTAGCACATGAAGCCCATGATTTCGTCAAGATACCTGGCTTATAGGCTGGGCGTGCCACTTCCCAGGCTCCGGGAACTGGCGAAGGACATCAAGTGTCACTATCGCAAATGGCACAAGACCAATCCTGTAACCGGAAAGTGCCGTGTATTCAACGTCCCGGATGACGAATTAAAGCATGTTCAGCGCCGAATCCTTAAACTTCTTTCCCAGTATCCCCTCCCGGATAGCGCTCATGGCGGGGTAAGGAACCGCTCGCCTAAGACCAACGCGGAGCAGCATCTAGGGCAGCCTTTCTTGGTAAACATGGACATTCGAGACTTCTTCCCGAGCGTTGACCACAGACAGGTCGCAAAGATGTTTCGATCTGTCTTGCAGTGCGGACGGGATACAACCTGGCTCCTTACGTGCCTCACGACCATAGACGGAGAGCTTCCGCAGGGAGCGCCGACAAGCACGATGATTGCAAACATGTTGCTGGCCATGCCGATTGATGAGCCAACGAAATTGCGGGCGGCGGAGTCGTGCTCGAATTACTCAAGATTTGTGGATGACATGGCATTCTCGGGCCCACACCCGGCTCATGCAATTAGCCCAACAGCCAAGGCGGTATCAAGACTTGGCCTGAGTATTTGGCGCAAACGGCGCAAGTTGAAGATTACGGCTCGTTCACAACGGCAGGAAGTGACCGGTTACACCGTTAATTCACGCAGGGGCCCCAGTATTGCTCGCACCAAGCGCGACAAGATTCGGGCCGCAATTCACGGTCTGAAGTTCATCCAAAGTGAGCAAGAACTGGAGAAGGCACTCCAATCCGTGAATGGGCGAATCAACCATCTCCGGGAAGTCAATCCGGGTGCCGCCACGCGAATGTGTCGCCAATTGAACAAGACATTGCAGGCCCGAAAAACGCGACATCCAGAGTATTCCGGATATGAAAACGTCCGCATGCAGCAGGAAGCTTAAAGAACCCCGGAGGATTCCTCTATGGTTGGGGGAAGCGAGTGCGGATGTACTCCTGGGTGTCGGCGGGCGATAGCTTTACGGCTCCGGGGCCGCTGCGCACGTAGAAGTTGCCGCCGTCCTTGGAAGGCACTCCCTTCCAGGACAGGAACACCGGCTCAGGGCTGCGCTGGCAGCTGACAGCGCAGACGGTCTTTTCTTCAACAACCTGGATTCGGGGATCAATGCAGGTTCCCGCGCGGTCGCCCAGTCCGTTGCGAACTGCCTGCGCCAGATGGAGCATGAACTTGTCGTCGCTGTCGAATCGGTCACGCTCAATGCCCACTACGGAGCCGTCGTCTGCTACGCCGAGCAGCAGGTCACCGCCTTCCGTGTTCAGGAAGGCGGCTATGGTCTTGACCGCGGCGTAGGTTACGCGCTTGGCGTCCTTGCGGTTTTCTTTGAGGTTCCAGCGTAGCGTTGACTTGAACTCCAGAGTCCTGGATTCGCCTTGCTTAATCAGTTCCTCGGCGTTGCGATGATTGCGGACGTACTGATCGAACAGGAGATTCTTGATTACTTCGCCGAAGGCCCGATCGTCCGTGATCCTTTTATACAGATCGAAATTGGAGTCAACGATTTCCTGAATGACTTGCTCGACTTTATGGTCAAACGTCAGCCGCACGTTGTCACGCGTGTTAACGCGGGCTGCCGCGTCAAGCGCATCGTCCGAGTCCAACCTCACCATCATCTGACTCAGCGTCACACGATGCTCGGGGCCCAGTTCGACTCCAAAGCGCTCGTTCAGCTCGGCGATGATTCGGGAAAGCGGCTCGATATCTGCTTCCGCCGAAGTCTGCGGATCCTTCGTGCGCACCGGATCAAGCCTCCCTGCCTTCCGTTCCAGCGTGATTCCTCCGCTTCGCGTTTGCTGAATGCGGTACGACTCCATGTCGATGTTCTGCTGCACTTCCAGCGGCAGCTCCGCGCGATCGAAAGGCAGGAGCCTGCGCAAATGCCGTGCGAACACGTAGAGCTTCTCAAGGTCCACATCGGAGAAAGTCAGGACTTGCGCCAGAAACGCGTAGAGGCGAACAAAGTCCGTGACAGAACGGCGAAATAACTCCTGCTCGTCTTGCGCGATCTCTTCGAATTGCGCAATGACCGGTGCCAACTCAGCGTATAGCATGTCCTGTGTCGCGCCGCCGTCGAAATAAGCTCGCGCGAAGCGTTCAACATCATCCGGCGTATAGACGGGCAAGGCTTCCAACCGCGTCTGGATCTCGTACAGCAGGTTGGGATCGGTCCGCTCGGACAGGATCGTGGTTTCGTAATACGGCTCGAACGCAGCCCTGATTCGATCGGCTTCGTTGGCGAAGTCCAGCACCATCGTTTCCTGCTTCTGAGGGTGCGTTCGGTTGAGCCGGGAAAGCGTTTGCACCGCGTTGACGCCGCCCAGTTTCTTGTCCACGTACATGGCTTGCAGCCGCGGCTGGTCAAACCCCGTCTGAAACTTGTTGGCCACGATCAGGAAACGGTAGTCGGGCCCTTCGAAGGTTCTTGCGGTTTGCGCTTCGGAGAAACCGTTCATGCCGGCCTCGGTATAAGATTTTCCGCCATCCTTGACGGTTCCGGAGAACGCCACCAGGGTCTTGAAAGGATGCCCCTGCTCTTTGATGTAGCGATCGATCGCCAGCTTGAAGCGGACGGCGTGCAAGCGGGAGCGAGTCACGATCATCGCCTTGGATTTATTGGCGGCGTTGTTCTGCACCTGCACGGCGAAATGCTCCACCATGATGCCCACCTTCTCGCCGATCGCGTGCGGATGCAGGTCCACGAACGACTTCAGCAGATAGGCAGCCTTGCTCTTTTCATAACGCGGATCGTCCTCTACCGTCTTCAGAAGCTTCCAGTAGGTCTTGTACGTAGTGTAGTTAGCCAGGACATCGAGAATGAATCCCTCTTCGATAGCCTGGCGCATGCTGTACAGATGAAACGGCGCAAACGAACCATCGTCGCGCCGGATTCCGAACAACTCCAATGTCTTCGACTTGGGTGTGGCAGTGAACGCGAAGATGGAAAGATTCGGCAGGCGGCCGCGCTTTTCCATTTCCGCCAGAATCCGATTGTCGCGCTCTTCTTCGGGCGTTTCCCCGCCCAGGTCCTCGCTTTCCGCCTCATCCAGCGAAGACACGGAAAGCACCGACTTGAGGCTCTTGCTGCTCTCCCCGGATTGGGAGGAATGCGCCTCGTCGATGATCAGCGCGAATCGCTTGCCGGGCAGCTCGCCGATTTCCGCGGCGATTACCGGAAACTTCTGCAGCGTTGTCACGATGATCGTCTTTCCGGACTCGAGCGCCTCCTTAAGTTGCCGGGATGTCTTGTCGATGTTCTCCACCACGCCCAGCACCTGCTCGAACTGGCGGAGTGCGCTTTGGAGTTGGCGATCCAGAACGCGCCGGTCGCTGATCACCACGATCGAATCAAAAACGCGCCTGTCATCCATGTCATGTAGCGTGGAAAGTTGGTGAGCCAGCCAGGCGATGGTGAAACTCTTTCCGCTTCCGGCTGAGTGCTGGATCAGGTAGTGACGGCCGGCGCCCCGCTCCCGTGCGTCGGCTATCAGGCTGCGCACACAGTCCAACTGCTGGTAGCGCGGAAAAATCAGGAATTTCTTGCCCGTCTTCCGGCCCTTCTCATCCTCCTCCTGAACCTCGTGGATGAATTGGCGCACGAGGTCGAGCACGCTGTCCCGCGCCCAGGTTTCCTGCCAGAGATAAGCGGTAGCGTAGTCGGTTTGAGTGGGTGGAACCGGCGGATTTCCGGCACCGCCAAACTTCCCCTGGTTGAAGGGCAAAAAGCGCGTCTTCGCACCGGCCAAGTGGGTCGCTACATACACCAGTTCGGGATCGACGGCGAAGTGAGCCAAGCAGCGTCCATACTTGAATAGGGGTTCCCGCGGATCGCGATCGGTCTTGTATTGCCGAATCGCGTCTTCGACATTCTGGCCGGTAAGCGGGTTCTTAAGTTCCGCGGTGAAGATCGGCACGCCGTTCAGGAACAATCCCAGGTCGAGACTGTTCTGGTTCCTGGCGCTATAACGCAACTGCCGAACCACCGTAAAGAAGTTCGCCGCATGCAGACGGCGAGTTTCTTCGTTCAGACCACTTGCCGGACGGAAATAGGCCAGCCGGAACTTGCACCCCGTGTCCTTGATTCCGAGCCGAAGAACATCCAGCGCGCCGCGGCGCTCGATTTCGGAAGACAGGCGTTGCATGAAGCGCGCCTCAACCTCGGCACCGTAATGTTGCGACAGCCTGCGCCACTGCTCCGGCTGCGTGGCAAGCACAAACGCCAGCACATCGTCGGGCAAGAGGCAGAGAGCGCGGTTGTAGTCATCGGGGCTTCGCTTGCGGTAACCGCCGGGAGGGAAACCGTGGTCATCAAGCCACGCCGTGTCCTCGCCCGCTCCGTGAACGCCATTCCGAAGCAGCGCCGCCTCGATAGCGTCTTCAAAAGTCCGTTCTGAAATGACGGTACTCATGACTTCTCGCTAATCGGTCCACTTTCGCGCACGTCAATCTTGCCGGTAACGGCTGCGGAGACTACGGCTGTACGAAGCTTTCTCAGGCGCTCAATAGCCTCTCGAACCTTCGCCACCAGTGCATCGATCTTCGTCGTCTCCCGATCAAGGAAGCGAGCAATTTCAAGCTGTTCGCTTTCCGGTAGTGATATTAGTGGAGCATTGAGTATCAGATCCTTGTTGAGCAATCG